>Ga0256846_1000175_pt1 | contig 27935 bp, 26 predicted proteins | sample TevniametaG_FD_189098 | JGI IMG/M metagenome (GOLD analysis project Ga0256846, IMG submission 189098) | Tube worm associated microbial communities from hydrothermal vent at the East Pacific Rise, Pacific Ocean - Tevnia | ecosystem: Host-associated > Annelida > Integument > Unclassified ...
CCGCAACAGAAACAAAACCGCCGATGGAAAAAGAGAGTAGGGCTTTTGGCATGTCAGAATTTATTTTTTATAATTGTTTCATTGTTCGGGCAACGTCGATGTCCCGGGCAATCTGTTCGGACAGGGCCGCCAGGCTGGCAAATTTTTTTTCTCCCCGGATCCGTTCGATGAAATCGACCGTGATTTTTTCGCCGACAATATCTTTGTCAAAATCAATGATATGGATCTCAACAGTGAAAATATGGTCATCAAACGTCGGACTGTAACCGATATTGGCCACGCCCGGATACTTCCGGTTCTGCCAGGTAACCGTGACAACATAAACCCCGTTTTCCGGCGCCAGTTCATCCTGAAGGGTGATGTTGGCGGTGGGACATCCCAGCAGTTTCCCCCCCCGGCCCCGGCCCGGGGTGACGACGCCCCGAACCTGATAATACCGCCCCAGAAGCTGCCGGGCCGCCGGCATTTTGCCGGCCATCACCAGCTTGCGGATGCGGGTGCTGCTGACACGCAGGGCGCGGGTCTGGGCGTCCTGAATCCATCCGGCCACGATGACCTCATACCCCAGTGAGGATGCATGCTGCTTCAGGTAATCGATGTTGCCTTCGCGGTTGCGGCCGAAAGAGTAATCCTGTCCCACGACGATGGCTTTCATGCCGATTTTCCTGACGAGGAGGTCTTCGACAAAAGCCCGGGCGGGAATATCGGCAAAAGCACGGGTAAAGGGGACGCTGATCAGAACATCGATGCCGGTTCTGGCGATCAATTCTTTTTTCTGCTCGTATAGGGTGATTAACGCCGGGCGGTTGTTCTGGTTGAGCACCCGTTGGGGGTGGGGGGTAAACGTCATGGCGATTGAGGTGCCGTTTATGGCATCGGCCCGTTCAATGACTTCGTGAAAGAGCGCCTGATGGCCGATATGCACCCCGTCGAAATTGCCGATGGTAATAACGGCATTCTTAAACGGGGTTGTGATTTGATCCAGCGATTCGATGCAGTCCATAAAATTCTTTTCAATCCAGTACAGTTTTGGCTTGACATCTAAAATAGATCTAATTAAGACAACGTCAACCTGAAATCAACACATTTTGCGCCGAAGTGGCGGAACTGGTAGACGCGCTAGGTTCAGGGTCTAGTCGGGGTTTCCCGGTGGGAGTTCGAGTCTCCCCTTCGGCACCAAAATACCAAAGGCGGCATTCCTCTATGGAGTGGCGCCTTTGGTATTTCCGGGGGATTATTTTTCCAGCCCGGCAGTCGCTTCATCAACGAGCTGCTGAAAACGCTCGTTATCAGGCGCCTCTCCCAGAGCCTTTCGGCCCCATTGCAGGGCATCCAGCCAGTTTTTCTGTTTACGGTAATTCTCGCCGATAACGTAATAGATATCTCCGGCACGCACCCGCCGGTGGACGGGGGGGATGGCCAGCACCTGCTTGAAATCGTGGACGGCCTCTTCGGAGCGGTTTAAAACCGTGTAGCAGCTTCCCCGGCCGATGAGGCTCTCTTCATCCATGTGGTCGATGGAAAGGGCGCGGGTATACATGATGGCGGCCTGTTCAATGTCGCCTTCCACTTCCATGATTTTGCCCAGATAAAAATAAGGGTTGTCACCGTCCGTGTGCCGATAACCCGGATCAATGTCAATGACCTTGTTAAAAGCGCGTACGGCCGCCATGCCATCGGGTTTTTTAAAGGCCCGGACGCCTTTTTCAAACCATTCGTCCACCGTAGCGCTTTTTTTATTTTTATTTGATTTCATAGGTTGTTACTCATTTTTTATATGGGATCGGATTATGTAAATTTCAGCCTGGGTGGCGGGCGATGGGATTCGAAAAACGTCACAAGATCATCGGCCAGAGACAGGTTGGCGGCCAGGGGTGCGCCCTTCAGGCCGGCGCTGAAAATAGCCGTGTCCAGGGGAATCCTGGCAATGACTTTGGCCGGATTGATATTTTTCGCCATCACGGCCGCCACATCAGGCGTGACCTTGTTGAGTACATAGCGGATCGTTACGCCGGCCGCGGTGGCCATACGGTCCATCCGGTCGGCCAGGGTAAACGATTCATGGGTCGGGTCCACCACCCCGATGATCAGATCACAGGCTGCGTCGATCCGCCGTCCAAAGTGTTCCACCCCGGCCTCGGCGTCGATAATAACAAAAGGGTGGTCCGCGTCCCGGAGCCTGGCCAGCAATGTACGGGACAAAGATCCGATCAGGCAGGCACAGCCTTCTCCGTATTCCTCGATTTTACCCATGACAAGAAGCTGGATACCGTCGATTTCGGTGTAACTGCCGTCGGGGAGGTCGGCCAGGGTTATATCCTTGCCGAAAAGGCGGTCGGTCGATGGCGTTGCTTTTGAGCGGGGCAGCTTTTCACGGACACCCGTACGGCCGCCCATTTTCCGCATCAGGTTTTTCGGGGCCGGGGCACCCAGCAGGCGGTGCAGACAGAGATTGGACTCATCCGCGTCGATGAGCAAAACCGGATGGCCGGCTTTTTTCAGGGCTCTGGCGATAAGCACGGAAAGGGTGCTTTTGCCGCAGCCGCCTTTGCCGCTGATCAATATTTTCATGTATCCTGTCCCTTGTTTTAATGGTGATCCGCAAATATTTATCAGCCGAATGATTTCAAATCACCCGGATCGCTGTCAAGGTAAATTCATCACCAGGTTTAAAATGGCTGCACGTCTTGTCAGGAGCGTGTGATTCTAGTATGGCTGGCCAGATAATGAAGCGGACGTATTTGATTCAGATAAGGAGATAGGCCATGATCAGGGCGGGAATTATTGGTGCCACGGGATATGCCGGGGCGGAACTGGTCCGGCTGTTGGCCGGTCATCCCGATGTAGAGATGTCGGTATTAACTTCGCGCAAGGATGCCGGTACCCGGCTGGATGCCATTTATCCGGCGTTTTCAGGGGTTGTCGACCTTGAGCTGGAGCCGATGGATATCGATGACATCAGCCGGCGGGCGGATGTGGTTTTTACGGCGCTTCCCCACAAGGCTCCCATGGGGATCGTTCCCGGTTTGCTGGAAAAGGGGCTCAGGGTCATCGACCTGTCGGCGGATTTCCGGCTGAAGGACCAGGCCGTGTACGAAAAACATTACGTCAAACATACGGCCGCGCACCTGCTTGACCAGGCGGTTTACGGGCTTTGCGAGATATATGCGCCACAGATCAGGGAGGCCGCTCTGGTCGGCAACCCCGGGTGTTATCCCACCAGCGCCCTGATTCCCCTGATTCCCCTGCTCAAAGCCGGCCTGATTGACAGCGAAGACATTATCATCGATTCCAAATCCGGGGTCAGCGGGGCGGGCCGGGGATTGTCGCAAGCCGTGCACTTCTGTCATGTTAATGAATCGTTCAAGGCTTATAAAGTGGGCACCCATCGACACATGCCCGAAATCGAGGAAGTGTTGAGCCTTCAAGCGGGCCGATCGATCCAGGTATCGTTTACGCCGCACCTGATTCCCATGACCCGGGGGATGCTGACCACCATATATGCCCGGCCGGCGGGCGATATCCATGCAGGTGATGTGGCGCAATGTCTGGCAGATGCTTACGGTGATAAACCCTTTGCCCGGTTATGTGGTGGTGACCGCCTGCCCGATACGCTGCAGGTCCGGGGAACCAATTTTTGTGATATCGGATTCCGATTCGATGGCCGGGTGAACCGGGTGGTGCTTGTGTCGGCCATTGACAACCTGGTCAAGGGCGCCGCCGGACAGGCCGTACAAAATATGAATATCATGTTCGGCCTGAAAGAAACCAATGGCCTCGATGGGATTCCCTGGCCCCTGTAACTGTTGTCAGGTTCAGCAGGGAAACAGCTGGCGGAACTATTGACAGATCAGAATCGGACATATCGCCACATCGCTCCCCCGCCGGGACTGTCCCGTTTTGAGGTGCGGGTGGAAGAAACCGATCTGTCCATCTGTGCCCGGCGGCCCATGGCGGCGGCGGCCAAAGAACTGATCCTGCAAAGCCGTGGTTTGATCGAGTCATATATAAAGCGATTTCCAGAGTTTGTAAGTACATTGCTTCCGTGGAAGATTAAGGGGCCCGCACCGGAAATCATCCGGGCGATGGCATTTGCCGGCCAGAAGACCGGTGTGGGGCCCATGGCGGCGGTGGCCGGAGCCGTGGCAGAATATGTGGGCCGCGGCCTGATGGGCGACAGCGCTGAAATGATTGTCGAAAACGGGGGAGATATCTTTGTTTCCGTGTCCCGCCCGGTAACGATCGGTATCTGGGCCGGAACGTCGTCGATCAGCCGCCAGCTGGGCCTTCGGATCACCCCGGGGCCGCTTCCCGTAGGCGTCTGCACGTCGTCGGGTACGGTGGGGCATTCGCTGAGCCTGGGCCGGGCCGATGCGGTGACCATTGTTTCAGGATCCTGTTCCCTGGCCGATGCGGCGGCAACGGCCGTGGCCAACCGGATCCGGTATTCCGAAGATATCCGGCCGGCCGTGGATTGGGCCCGGGGCATTGCGGAAGTGGATGGCGGGGTCATTATCCAGGGAGAGACCATTGCCGCATGGGGCGCGCTGGACCTGATTCCCCTCTGACTAAAAAGGGGTTGAGTTTTTCAAGAGAACAGGATAATCAGGGAAATCGCCAATAGAATCAGGTTTGTTATCCTCAGGTGTTACACTTGGCCGAATTTGACAAACTGACCTGCGGATATCCATCAGTCGACATTTGGGAGTGAATCGATATGAAAAAAGTGAAACTGACAATTATCGGAATCATCGTTTTGCTGGCTTTGGTGTTTATCTTTCAGAATCAGACCTATTTTCTGCAGAAACAGATCCTGACCCTGGACCTTTTTGTCACAACCCCTTTTACGACTCCCGAGGTTTCCAATATTGTTATCTGTCTGGCCAGCTTACTGCTGGGGATCATCCTGTCTTTTATTTCGAGCCTGTCCGGCCGGGTCAAACGCAAACGCGCGGTCAAAGAATTAAACAAGACCTTGACGCAGCGGGAAACCGAGCTGAACGAGCTGAAAAATAAAGTCGAAACCGGTCTGGCGCCTGGACCGGGTCCGGAATCTGAAACCGGTACGACATCTGAACCAGCCGCGGCCACTGTTCTGCCGGCGGATGAAACGGCAGCGGCCACCCAGTCTGCCGCATAGGTTCTTCATATCGATTGTGAGCGTTGCCCCGGGTTTGTCTGCAGATGAATACCTGCCCCGTTAATTCCTGCGCATCGACCGGCCGTCTGCCCGACTGAAATCAAAAAACGATCTTTTGTATGTCCCGTCCTAAAACCACACCCATGATTCAGCAATACCTGGCTATCAAGGAGCAATACCCGGATGCCATCCTGTTTTATCGGATGGGTGATTTCTACGAAATGTTCTTTGAAGATGCCCAGCGGGCATCCAGCATCCTTGAGATTACGCTCACATCGCGTAATAAAAACGATAAAAAACCGATTCCCATGTGCGGGATTCCCCATCATGCCGCAAAAAATTATATCTCGCGCCTGATTGATGCCGGGCTTAAAATTGCTGTTTGTGACCAGGTCGAAGATCCCGCCACTGCCAGGGGGCTGGTGAAGCGGGAGGTCGTGCGGGTGATTACGCCGGGCATGATCATCGAAGATGATCTGCTGGAAGCCGCTTCGAATAACTTTATTCTGGCCATAAACATCCGTCGGGATGGTGCCGGACTTGCCCATCTTGACCTTTCCACCGGCGATTTCCGGATCTGCGAATCTGACCGGGTCGATATCCTGCTCGAAGAGGCCCGGCGCATCGATCCCCGGGAAGTGCTGCTGCCCGAATCGATGCAACCGGACGGGGAGCTGAATCCCGTCGGGGAGGCCTTTGCCGAACGGGCGGTAACGTTTCTGGATACGGATGATTTTGATTTTAACCGCGGCCGGGACCGCTTGACGGCGCTGTTTGGAACCCTTTCCCTGGAAGGCTTCGGCTGTGAAACAATGAAGGCCGGCGTGGCGGCGGCTGGCGCCATCATCAAATATGTCAGCGATACCCAGAAACAGGCCGTGGCGCATATCCAGCGGCTGACGCCTTACATCCTGTCCGATTATCTGCAGGTAGATGATGTCAGCTGCCGCAACCTTGAGTTGATGGAGAATATCCGCACCTGTTCCCGCAAGGGGACCCTGATCAGTATTCTGGATACCACCACGACCGCCATGGGTGCCCGGTTGATCAAGCACTGGCTCCGGTATCCCCTGCGGGAACAGGAACGTATCGAAAAACGCCTTGATGCCGTGGCCGAAGCGGTGCAGCAGCCGAATGTGACCACCGAAATAAGATCCGAGCTGAAAACCGTGGCGGATCTGGAGCGGCTGTGCAGCAAGCTGGCCATGGCCCGGGGCAATGCCCGGGATCTGCTCGCCCTGAAACGCTCGTTTCAGGCAATGCCCGAATTACAGGCCCGGCTGGCGGCGTTTTCCGCCGATTTATACCGGTTCGATCTTTCCGTGGACAACCTGGTCGCTCTGGCTCGGGAAATCGAGCAGGCGATCCGGGCAGATGCCCCGCTTGCCATTCATGAAGGCGGGCTCATCAGGGAAGGCTACGATGCCGGTCTCGATGAATTGATCCGGATCAGCCGGGACGGCAAGGGATGGCTGGCCCGGCTGGAAAATCAGGAACGGGCGGCGACCGGGATTGCCAACCTGAAAGTCAAATACAACAAGGTATTCGGCTATTTCATCGAAGTGTCCAAGGCCCGCGTCAAGTCCGTTCCGGATCACTACGTCCGCAAACAGACGCTGGTAAATGCCGAACGCTATATTACGGATGACTTGAAGCAGTTTGAAGCCAGGGTTTTGGGCGCGGAAGAGAAAAGGGCCCGGCTGGAGCTCGACCTGTTCACTCGGCTGCGGGAAAAAATTGTGGCCGAAACAGCGCTGATTTTCTCGCTGGCCCGATTTGTGGCCCGGCTGGATTGTCTCCTGAGTCTGGCCACGGTGGCCGAACAGAACGATTATTGCCGTCCGACGTTTACATCCGACGGGCGCATCGAAATACTGGAAGGCAGGCACCCGGTTGTGGAAAAAGTGCTGTCCGGTGAACGCTTCGTTCCCAATCCCATCCGGCTCGATGATGACTCCGCCCAGGTATTGATCATTACCGGGCCGAACATGGCCGGCAAATCCACGATTTTACGGTTAACCGCCCTCATTGTCATCATGGCCCAGATGGGCAGTTTTGTCCCGGCCGAAGCAGCGGAAATCAGCATAACGGACCGTATCTTCACCCGGGTGGGCGCGCTCGACAACCTGGCCAGCGGCCAAAGTACCTTTCTCGTCGAGATGCAGGAAACCGCCAATATTTTAAACAGTGCCACCGGTAAGAGCCTGGTGATCATGGATGAGATCGGCCGGGGGACGAGTACCTTTGACGGCCTGAGCATTGCCTGGGCCGTGGCGGACTATCTGCATGATTTAAACGGGAAAGGGGTCAAAACTCTCTTCGCGACCCATTACCACGAACTGTGTGAATTATCGCACTTGAAACCCCGGGTAAAAAATTTCCATATTGCCGTCAAAGAGTGGAACGATGAAATCATCTTTTTGCGGAAACTCGTTGAAGGGGGGACCAATCGGAGCTACGGGATTCAGGTGGCCCGGTTGGCCGGCATTCCTCCGGCTGTCATTTCCCGGGCCCGTGAAAAGCTGTTCAGCATTGAACAGGCGCGTGAAGAAGATACCCGGCGGCGGCAGATGGCACCCGAAACACGCCCTTCCCACCATGTGCAATTAAGTCTTTTCCGTACGGCCGCGGAAGAAATCCTGGACGCACTGCGCCGGATTGATGTCAACCGGATTTCTCCCATAGAGGCGCTGACCCGGATAAATGAACTTCAACAGAAAATAAAAGGAGAATCGTAATGGACGACCGTCAATTGATCATTGAAACTGAAAATGGCATCGCTACGATCGCGTTTAATCGCCCGGAGGCGTTAAACGCTTTGAATATGGATTTAATTGCCGAATTTGCCATACTGCTGGACAACATTACCAAAGATGAATCCATTCGGGTCCTGGTTCTTACAGGTGCCGGAGACAAGGCCTTTGTGGCCGGTGCCGATATTAATGAATTATCCCAATGCGGGCCTTTAAAAGCAAAACAATGCTCTACCAGCGGACAGTCGGCCATCGATAAATTGCAGCATCTGCCGATCCCGGTGATTGCCGCGGTGAACGGGTTTGCGCTGGGCGGTGGCTGTGAACTGGCCCTGGCCTGTGATTTTATCTATGCCTCGGAAACCGCCATGTTTGGCCTGCCGGAGATCACCCTGGGTCTGATTCCGGGATTTGGCGGCACCCAGCGGCTGCCGCGGCTCATCGGCGCCAATCTGGCCAAGGAGCTGATTTTGACCGGCCGGATGATCACGGCCGGCGAAGCCGCAAAGATCGGTATCGTGAATCGCGTATTGCCCCCCGGGGAGTTGATGGATGCCACGAAAAAAACGGCCAGAACCATCGCCAAGAAAGGAAAGGTTTCGCTGCTGGCCGCGAAACAGGCGATTAATGCGGGATTAAACGTTGATTTTTCCACTGGCTGCACCATTGAGGCCGATGGATTTGCCCTGTGCATGGCCAGTGAAGATGCCAAAGAAGGTACGCGGGCGTTTCTTGAAAAACGGGAAGCGAAATTCGAAGGCGGCTACGTCGAGTAGCCACCGGGAACGTCTGGTGCCTCGGGTGCGGCAGGCAATGATTATTATATGTCCGGGCTGCATTTCCGGGGCAGCGGGTTGACATTTCTGTTGCTTCCAAATATATTTTTGTCATACGCAGGGTGGGTGGCGAGACCGAAACCGGGCGACGGCCGGATAAAATTTTCCAAAATACAGGCATGATTGGATAATTAACGGTATGAATTTACAGCTGATCTGGGGCGGGCTGCTCATACTGGCCGGTCTGGGCGTTTTTTATCGAATTCCCGAAGTTGCTCGAAAGATACAGACGATCGATCAATTTTCCGGCAGCGGCATCTATTTTGCCTATTTTTGTTTTTTTTTGATCGGCATTCTACTGGTTGCTGGTGGTACAATGAAATTATTGAAGTATTTCAATAAGAAAAGATAGAAAATATTCAGAAACCCCCGAGCATCATTTGAAGCATGACACGAGTTGTTTATCAGACAGCAATTGTCCGTGTAATGGCGCCTGAAATTGCCGGAAACGTATTGATTTTGACGCATGTTCGATAATTAGGTACCCCAATGGTAGAAATACAACTGAACAACGATGAACAAACGGTCCGATCTGAGCAGGACGCCCAGGCAACATTTCAGGATATCGGCAACAAAATTTATGCCGCAAAAGAACTGGACGATATTCTTTATAACCTGAATGCAGAAATCGCTGAACTGTTTAACGCCGAACGGACGTTTATCTATACGATTGACGGGAAGACACGGGAATTATTATCCCGCAACCGGTTTGGGCGACGACTGGACGTTTCCCGGCTGCCGATTGCCAAAAGCTATCTGCCCGGGGTGGTGGTCCTGGAGCGGAAACTGATCAATATTACCGATATTTCGGATAAAGAGGCTTTAAAGGCGGTGGATACGGCCCTTGAAGTGACCCCGTCTCCGCACCGGAACCTTGATGGCGGCCAGAAACAGGTCCTGACCGCCCCCATCGAATACCGCACCCTGGTTCTGGGCGCCATTGAAGTGGTCAATCATCTGGAAGAAGAGCCGTTTTCGAAAAGAGATGAAAAACGGATTCAGGATCTGGCAAAGATCCTGGGGATTGCGCTTTACAATCAGCACCAGAAGGCCATCGAACAGTCCACAAAATTCGGCTACCTGATTAAAAACAAGTTGATCGCACGCAAGGAACTGAAAAAGGCGATTGCCGAAGCCCGTAAACGCGGGGAATCTGAAGCCGATCTGCTGGTCACCATGTTTAAAATCCCCAAAAATGAGGTCGGCGAATCTCTGAGCCGGTTTTACGGGGTGCCGTTTGTCGAATACAATGCCAACATGGCCATTCCCGGTGAATTGCTGACCGGGTTGAAAATCCCGTTTATGCGCAACAACTACTGGGTACCCCTGCGGCGGGAAATCAATGCCAACAAAATAATCATTGCCATTGATGATCCGCATGATCTCCAGAAAGTCGATGTCATCAATACCCTTTTCAAGGGCGCTAAAATCGATTTTTCCGTGGCCTTGAGAAGCGACATAATAGAAATCATTGAACTGTTTACGAAAAGTGAAAAAGAGCTGGCGGGAATCGATGAAATCATCTCTCAGCTCAGTGATGAGGCCGAAGAAATTGAAGAAGCCGAATCCGCCGTCGGCGAAGAAGACAGCGCTGTGGTTCAACTGGTAAACAAAATCATTATTGATGCCGACATGCGGGGCGCGTCAGATATTCATTTTGAGCCTTATCCCGGCAAGGAAAACACCCAGGTCCGGTTCCGGGTCGATGGTGAGTGTTATGTTTACCAGACGGTGCCGTACCACTATCGAAACGCCATCGTATCCAGAATTAAAATCATGTCGGATCTGGATATTGCCGAACGGCGGATCCCCCAGGACGGAAAAATCAAATTTAAAAAATACGGGGGGCGGAATATCGAATTACGGGTGGCTACGGTGCCGACCCAGGGCGGACTGGAGGATGTGGTCCTCCGGATCCTGGCTGCCGGGGAGCCGCTTCCGCTGGACAAAATCGGTTTTTCCAAACCGAATTTTGAAAATTTTGTCAAAGCGGTGACCATGCCGTATGGGATTATTTTTGTATGCGGTCCCACCGGGTCGGGTAAAACCACGACGCTGCACTCGGCGCTGGGGTATATCAATAAACCGGAACGCAAGATCTGGACGGCTGAGGATCCGGTGGAAATCACACAGCGGGGGCTGCGTCAGGTTCAGGTGAAGGCCAAAATCGGGTTTGATTTTGCCACGGCCATGCGGTCTTTTTTGCGGGCCGATCCGGATGTGATCATGGTGGGCGAAATGCGTGACAAGGAAACCACCCAGATCGGTATTGAAGCATCCCTCACCGGCCATCTGGTGTTGTCCACCCTGCATACCAACAGCGCGCCGGAAAGTATTACCCGCTTGCTGGACATGGGAATGGACCCGTTTAATTTTGCCGATGCCATTTTGTGCATCATGGCCCAGCGGCTCGTCCGGACCCTCTGCCCGGATTGTAAAGAATCGTATCATCCTGAAAAGAAAGAATATGACGAACTGGTGCGGATATACGGGACGGAAGATTTTAAGCGGAATCTCAATATTTCTTATTCGGACGATCTCAACCTGCATAAAGCAGTGGGGTGTGATAATTGTAATAACAGTGGATATCGTGGCCGGATGGCAATTCACGAGCTGTTGATGGGAACCGACGAGATCAAGCGATTGATCCAGACCGGTGCCCGGGTGGAAGAATTACGCCAGGCGGCAATGAGTGAGGGGATGACGACGCTGAAACAGGACGGTATTGAAAAGGTCTTTCAGGGTCGGACCGATCTTGCTCAGATACGGAAGGTCACCGTTCAGTAATAAATTTCTCTGTTTCGGGCCGGTATTGAGGCAGGCTGTGAAAGCGGCCGCATACCGGGCTCTTTCCCTCCAATCACTCCTGTTGCCGGCAGCCATATTGTGATTTGATCATACGCCGCCGGCTTTCGCTACGGCCTGTCGAAATTTATACAACTGGTTCTTGAAATAGGACCGGTTTTCCCCGGCCGCAGACAGCGCCGCCCGGGCCGATGCCACTGCCATTTCCAGTTGTCCGTTGACGTAGTAACTTTCAGCAAGCGTATCGAGAATATGGGCCTTTGGCGAGACAGATGCGGCCTGGCGGGCCAGCACCAGCGCCAGCCCGGGAGCCCGTAAAGAGGGGTCTTCGCAGGTGGCATACAGCCAGGCCAGGTTGTTTAACGTTTCGGGGTCGTGAGGTGCCAGATCAAGGGCTTTGGTGTAATTTTCGATCGCGGCTGAGTATTTTTTCCATTTATAGTCGATGTCGCCCAGAGCCCGGTAAAGTTCGGGGCGATCCGGATTTTTTGCAATCTCTTTGTTGAGAACCGACTCCATATACCGGTCATTCAGGCGTTGCCCGATTCCACCAAAATTGGCCTGATAGCCGATCCCCCCCACCACTACCATGGCCGCAATGAAAGCGATCATGCCTTTTCTGATTTTTCGATCCTGATAATCGATCCACCTGCGATCTGTTTCACACTTTTCAAGAAAAGCAATCCGCTCGCTGATACTGAAATGATGCCAGTTGGGTTTATCCGCGGGCTGGCCGCTGGTGAAAGCGATTTTATTCAAGGTAGATATCAGGGGACGGGCCGAATCGAAAAGGGTGTAGACATAGGTGTCGGCCTGGCGTTCGAAATTTCGCATGAAATACCCGAAAAAATAACGGAAATAAACAAAAAACAGGCCGATGGTGGCCAGCGTGAGAAGCAGTCCCGCAGTACCGGTGCGATCCTGGCCGAGAGCTTCAATGATTATAGTTGCCGGCCGGGAATAGACGATAAAATAAACGATCAGATCGAGGATGGAAAGCGATACGAGCATATAGCCGCAGAGAAATAACAGGTAAAAGAGGAGGTGCTTTTTCCTCACATGTCCCAGCTCGTGGGCGATCACACTGTCAATCTCGGCGGGGGTCAAAAGTTGCAGCAGGGCATCGGTGACGAGAAGGTAGCGAAACCGTCCGACGAGGCCCATGACGCCGGCGGTGAGCATGCGCCCGCCAAATAGCGGCCAGTGCAGGATGGCGGCGAACCGGACGCCCGCCCGCCGGCTCAGGGATTCAATGCGGTACCGGGCCGGGCCATCCGCCAGAGGCCGGCAGCGCCAGAAAATGCGGATCAGAGCCGGTGCCAGTACAGCCGTCAGCACGAGAAAGATGAGAAAATAGAGCGCCTGGCCCAGCGAGGTAGCTAAAAATCGTCGGGGCGCGTCAAAAGGCAATATATTGATCAGATCCATCAGGGCTGACAGGGCCACCCAGGGAAGCAAAACCGGCAGATTGAGGGAAAGCTGTCCGGAGACATACGCGCGCCGGCTGATTCGGCCGGGAAACAACAGATGCTGGCAGTGATATGCGGCATCCCAGACAATGACCATAAAGATGATAAAGAGAGAAATGAATATCAGAGCGGCAACAGTCGGGAATGTCAGAAATATATCCAGTCCATCGACGTAATCGGGTAGATTTAACCCGTAAATGACAATAACGAAAGCGATCAGGGCGCCGATCCCGCATTTCTTCAGGGCCAGGTCGAAGCGATGGGCCATCTGATGTTCCGGCATACCGGCAAGAATGCCGGCCGAGATTTTTCGAAAGGTTTCCCGCACGGAAAAAGTAAAAAAAACCAGGATGGCAACGAAAATGACAGCCGTCATGCCGGGGGCAAAACGGGGAACGTCCACCGGCGGATACGTGGCGTAGACAAGCAGGGCCACAATGAAAAAAATGAAATTGCCGAACATGGCGTCAGTGCGCCGCGGCGGCTTTGGCGGCGGCGGGATGGTAGTATCGGTCTTTTTCGCTGTAGACGCAGCCGCAGTATTGCTGTCTGTACATGCCCATCGCTTTGGACGTCTCGATGCCTTCCGACCAGCCCTCACGGAAATCGCGGTAGATAAATGGCACCCCGACGGACCGGCTCACCGATTTGCCGATTGACCGGATCAGGTCATGGTTCTGGAATTTGCTGTAGAGGAGGGTGGAACTGAATCCGTTGAATTTTCCCCGTCTGGCCATTTTGGCTGTGGCCCGCAGCCGCTCATGGTAACAGATGGCGCAGCGGTCAGCTTCTCGAAACACGATTTTCTGCAGGAACGCCTCGAGTTCGTATCCTTCGGAGTAGATGACTTTGAAATCGATATTTTCAGCGTAGGCCGCCAGCGTTTCTTCCCGGCGGCGGCATTCGGAATACGGGTGGATGTTGTGGCGGTAGAAAAATCCCATCACCATGTGGCCTTCGTCGCGCAGCATTTTAACCGGATAGATGGCACAGGGACCGCAACAGGTGTGCAGTAATATTTTTTTCATTTCCGGGCTCCAAAGATGGCCGTCCCAATCCGCACCAGGGTGGCGCCCTCGGCCACGGCGGCTTCAAAATCACCGGTCATCCCCATGGACAGCTCATCCATGCGGACATTTTCAATGGCCATTTCTCCAAATCGGTCTTTGAGCTGACGCAATTGTTCGAAATACGGCCGCACTTTTACCGGTGCGTTAAAAAAAGGGGGCAGGGTCATCAGGCCCTGGAGGGACAGATGGGGGCAAGTGCCGATGTGCCGGATTAATTGTTCGGCCGTGGCAGGGGAAATACCCGATTTGCTGCTTTCACCGGCTAAATTAATCTGAACGAGAATGGGCTGGATTTTATTGATTCGCCCGGCCTGATAGTTGATTTCGTCGGCCAGCCGGATCGAATCCACCGAATGGATCAGATCGAAAATCCGTACGGCGTATTTAGCCTTGTTGCGTTGAAGGTGGCCGATGAAATGCCATTCAACCGGCAGATCGCCGAGCGCGGAAAACTTTTCCCGGGCTTCCTGGATGTAATTTTCCCCGACCCGGGTGACCCCGGCGCGGATGGCTTCCCGCAGTCGATCAGCGGTGACTGTTTTGCTGACCGCCACCAGGCGTACATCCGCTGGCTGGCGTCCCGCCTGCTCGGCGGCCGCAACAATCCGTTGACGGACGGCGGGCAGGGTGGTCTTGAAATCTGAAAGTGAAGCGTTCATGTCCATTGCCTTGTCACTGTCAAAAGGCCGCTTGCCGGACCGGGAAGTGCGCGGCCACGCCGGCTACAGTCAGCGCGTCGATGATTTCACTCATCGGCAGCCCGACAACATTGGTATATGAGCCGTGGATGGTTTTGACCATAAAGGCGCCCTTGCCCTGAACGGCGTATCCGCCCGCCTTGTCAAACGGCTCTCTGGTCGCAAGATACCATTCGATTTCACCCGGGGTCAAGGGCTTGAAAGTGACCGTCGTACAGACAGACTGTGAGAAACGATAACGCCGGTGCCGATGCTGGAGCGTAAAACCCGTATAGACCTGGTGAGCCGCCCCGCTTAACTGGCGCAGCATCTGCCGGGCGGCATCAACAGAATCCGGTTTTCCGAGGATTTGACCGGAAATGGCAACAAGGGTGTCGGCCCCGATGATCCAGCATCGGGGAAATTTTTTCGTCACAGCTTCGGCTTTGGCTTCGGCCAGTCGGCGCACGGTATCTTCCGGCGTTTCATGGCCAATCGTTTCTTCGTCGATCTGGCTGGGGATCACCGTGAAGGTAAACCCGGCCGATGCCAGCAGGCGCCGGCGCCGGGGGGACTCAGACGCAAGAATTAATTGATCATTTTGAGGCATGGATTTATTTGCCGTTGGCGAATCTCACGGCTTGACAGCCCGCGATAGAATATATAAAAGGCATTCACGGTTGGCGCAGGATCATTTTTTCGATGCCCGGGTGGCGGAATAGGTAGACGCAAGGGACTTAAAATCCCTCGGTCCTTGTGGCTGTGCGAGTTCAATTCTCGCCCCGGGCACCACCTGAACAGAGACAGCCGATCCGATCGGCCGTTTTGTCCGCCACCGCCAGCCTTAACGGTTTTACCCGGTTTTTATTCAAATCCTGCCCGGCTACACCAAGAATCCGTCCGGTTTAGCAAAAATATTCTGCAGTGTTCACTTGGGCGCACAAAATTTTTTTTCAGTTATTTTGCCCAATTCTCTGGATCGGATAGTGGCCGCTTCGACGGCGTTGATGATGGTGGTGCGCAGCCCCCCTTTTTCAAGGGTATGCAGACCGGCAATGGCCGTGCCGCCGGGCGAGGTCACCTGGTCCTTGAGCTGGCCCGGATGGTCTCCGGTCTGGAGCAGCATCTGGGCGGCGCCCGAAACAGTCTGGGCGGCCAGGGCCAGTGAATCCCGACGGGACAGCCCCACCTTGACGCCGGCATCGGCCATGGCGTCGATGATCAGAAAAATATAGGCCGGGCCGCTGCCGCTCAGCCCCGTAATGGCATCCATCAGGTCGTTTTCTCCAATAAAAATACTGTGCCCCACGGAATCCAGAATCGCCTTGGCGGTTTCGACGTCACCTTCCCGGACATGCCGGCCGGCGGCAATGGCCGATGCGCTCATGCGTACCGAGGCACAGATATTGGGCATGACGCGGATCAGACGGAGCTGTTTTTTCAGCTTCGATTCAATGGCCGTCAGGGACACACCGGCGGCAATGGAGATGATCAGTTTGTCCAGGTTGAGCCCGTCGGCCGTTTCCGCCAGCACGGCGGGCAGGATCTGGGGCTTGACCGCATAGATGATAATATCCGCCGCCCGGACAGCGGCCGTATTATCCGTCAGGGTCTGGATGCCGTACGCGTCTTTAAGCCGGTCAAGCTGAGACTGGCGCAGATCGGTACAGATAATGTTGTCCGGCTGTGCGGCCTGGGATTCAATCAACCCTTTCATCAGCGCACTGCCCATATTTCCCGCACCGATAAAACCGATTATTTTGTTTTTTAACATGGCGGCCCCTTATTCAAGATATGATGGAACGGAGAAGATAAAAAAATGGCGGAAGTGCATGGGAATCGAACCCACCCGGGACGGTTTTAGCGCCCCACACCGGATTTGAAGTCCGGGAGCCCCACCAGTGAGCTGCGCACTTCCGCAAAAAGTAAATATAAGTATCTCGTTTCCTTTTTGTCAATAATTTTGTATCTATCTTATCCATGTCAACCCAACCGGAGAAAGAAAACGTGCACGCTTATTTGGATTGTTTTTCAGGTATCAGCGGGGACATGGCCCTGGGAGCGATGATTGACCTGGGCGTTTCGGTAAAATGGCTGACCGACCAGCTGCGGCGGATTCCGCTGTCCGGATTTCGTCTGACCACAGACGGCGTCACCCGGCACGGTATTCATGCCAGACAGGTCCGCGTGATCGTTTCGGATAATCCTCCTTCCCGCTGCTGGACGGATATTCGTCGTCTGTTGCAAGACAGCCCGTTACCGGACAGCGTCAAGGCGGCCAGTCTGGCGGCTTTTAAGCGCATCGCCGTTGCCGAAGCCGGCATTCATCAAGTACCGGTGGCCGATGTCCATTTTCACGAACTGGGAGGCGTGGATGCCCTGGTGGATATTGTCGGCACCATGCTTTCCATCGAGGCGCTCGGCATCCGGTCGGTGACCGCGTCGGAAATTGCCCTGGGGCAGGGAACAGTCACCTGCCGCCACGGTGTCATCCCGGTGCCCAGCCCGGCCACCGTGGCTATTTTAAAGGACATTCCCGTTTACGGCACGGGCATTGAAAATGAGCTGACCACACCGACCGGTGCGGCCCTTGTCGCCACCCTGGCGGCCGAATTCGGCCCTCTGCCGCCAATGATGATTCAAAAAACGGGGTATGGCGCCGGTACACGTGATACCGGGGAGCGGGCCAATGTCCTGCGGGTCATCACCGGCGAAAAGATCGCTGCGCATCCCGCTGGTGATCCGCCCGGTGCATCGACAGAAACGGTAATGGTGATCGAAACCACGGTGGACGACATGAATCCGGAAATTTACGGATTTGTAATGGAGCGTTTATTCGAAGACGGGGCTTTTGATGTCTGCTGGGTTCCCGTCCAGATGAAAAAAAATCGTCCCGGTATCCAGATCCAGGTGATCTGTCCGACCGATCGCACAGATGTAATCCTTGATCGTCTTCTGACCGAAACGACGGCGCTGGGCGTCCGTTATTACCCGGTCCGGCGGAAAACAGTGCCGCGTGAAACAGCGCATAAAAAAACTTCGTTCGGCATGGTAGCGGTTAAACGGATTGTCACCCCGGCGGGTACGGTCCGATTCATCCCGGAATACGAGATCTGTCGCGCGATTGCCCGAAAAATCGATCAGCCGCTGCCGGTCATATACGCCACCCTCACCGGAGAGATAAACAAGGCTTAGGCCGGTCCAGGCCCGGAACCCGTGTTGGCGGCCGCCTTCGGTATCCGTTATCCTTTATGGCGTAAGGGTTCTTGACAAAGTACAGCCCAATCGGTAGACACACCCAATGTGGTTGAATCGAAAAACGGCGCTCTTTCTCGCAACCGGTGGATTTGTGGGATACATTCCGCTGGCGCCGGGAACCTTTGGCAGTCTGGTGGCACTGCCGGTCTGTTATCTGGCCGGTGCGTTGCCGACCGTCCTGACCGCCGTCTTGATCTGTGCATTGACAGTGGCGGCCGTGGGGATTGCCGGCCAGGCGGAAAAATGGCTTAACGCCAAAGATCCGGGCTGCATCGTCATCGATGAAATTGCCGGTCAGCTGGTGACACTGGCCGGGCTGCCCGTTAATGGGTATGTTATCCTGGGTGGATTTCTGGTTTTTCGCTGCCTGGATATTATCAAACCGTTTCCCATCAACTGGCTGGAAAAAAGGTTGACCGGCGGCCTGGGAATTGTTGCCGATGATATACTGGCTGGTGTCATCGGAAACATACTGCTCCGATGCATCCTTTTATTCTGGTCAGTATAAGGAAAAAAGCAGCCATCTGAAGCGTAACGGGAACATGCATGGAAAACAGCCCGAAACCCTGTCGAAAGGTAAGTGTGGCAATTGAAAACAACTCAGACAACTGGCAAAAGTACGTCTCCCCCAAGAAAAAGCGCCTGGCGGGAGAACATCGAGGCGATCGTTATCGCCGTTATCCTGGCCCTGTTCATCCGAACCTTTGTTGTCCAGGCCTTTAAGATTCCTTCCGGCTCCATGAAAGATACGCTTTTGATCGGCGACCACATCCTGGTTAACAAGTTTATCTATGGCATTAAAATTCCCTTTACCGAAAAAACCCTGATACCCATATCCCGGCCGGACCGGGGGGATATTGTGGTTTTCCGGTATCCCGAAGATCCGTCCAAGGATTTTATCAAGCGCGTGGTGGGCGTCACTGGCGATGTGATAGAAGTGAAACACAAAAAAGTTTTCGTTAATCATAAACTCGTGGAAGGGCCGTATATCAAACATATTGATCCCAGGGAATATCCGCGTCATTTCAGCCACCGGGATAATTTCGGGCCGGTGACGGTACCAGAGGATTCCATTTTTGTCATGGGAGACAACCGGGATAACAGCCACGACAGCCGCTTCTGGGGATTTGTCGGTTTACCGGCCTTGAAAGGCAAAGCGTTTATCATTTACTGGTCATGGAACAAAGAAACGACCAGCGTTCGATGGAACCGGCTGGGGCACCTGCTGCATTAGTGACTGACTTCACAATCGTATCCGGCTGCAAGATGGATTTTCTGACCATTCATTCCAAACTTCATGCAGGGTCAAGTCATGCCAAAAGAAAATAAATCTCATATTCTGGTTGTCGACGACGAGCTTTCCATGCGGGAGCTGCTCGATCTGCTGCTCAGCAAAAACGGTTATCGCGTTACCTGTGCCGACAGCGGCCACGCAGCCGTGAAGCTGATGAAAAAACAGCGGTTTGATCTGCTGCTCCTCGATATCCGTCTGGGCGACATGGACGGGCTGACAGTCTTAAAGACCGCCAAGGAAAAGGATGCCGATGTCGTCGTCATTATGATTTCCGCCCATGCCACGGCGGAGACTGCCGTGGATGCCATGAATGCCGGGGCGTACGATTACGTGCCCAAGCCTTTTGACAATAACGAATTGTTGTCGACCATCGAAAAGGCCCTTGATCAGAAAAGCATCGACAAAAAACAGAATCAACTCGCAGATGACCAGAAGGATTCCCTTCATTTTGGCCGGATGGTCGGCAATTCGCCCCGCATGCAGTTTATTTACGACCTTATCTGCCAGGTATCGAAAACAGATACCAGTGTGCTGGTTACCGGCGAGAGTGGTACGGGTAAAGAGTTGATTGCACGGGCCATTCACGAAAAAAGCCAGCGCCGGGAAGCGCCTTTTGTGGCGATCAATTGCGGCGGTATCCCGGAAACCTTGATGGAAAGTGAATTGTTCGGCCATAAAAAAGGAGCATTCACCGGGGCAGACAGGGATAAACAGGGGCTTTTCCAGGTGGCGGACCAGGGGTCGATTTTTCTGGACGAAATCGGCGAATTGCCTGTTCCGGTGCAGGTGAAACTGCTGCGGGCCATTCAGGAAAGAACGATCCGGCCGGTGGGCGGCAACGAAGATATCCCCGTGGATATCCGGATTATCTCCGCCACCAATAAAAATCTGGAAGAAGAAGTGATCGACGGCCGGTTCCGGGAAGACCTTTTCTATCGGATCAATGTCATTGAAATCAAGGTGCCGCCCCTGCGCGAGCGCAAGGCGGACCTGCGCCTGCTGGCCCAGCATTTTCTCGACAAATATTCGCGCAGAATGGGAAAGGAGATGACCAAGATTTCTTCTTACGCCATTGACCTGCTCACCCGGTACGATTTCCCGGGCAATGTCCGGGAACTGGAAAATCTGATGGAAAGAAGCGTGGCCCTGTCCAGCACCAATATCCTGCTGCCCGACAGTCTGGCCATGTCGATCCATAAACGGCGCTGGATTGAAGGGGTCAAAGACAAACGGTACGACCTTGATGAAGTGGTCAACGGGGTGTCGCTCGATACGATTCTGGTTGATATTGAACGGGCCTATCTGAAAAGAGCGCTGGAAGAAAGCCATGGCAACAAGCAGAAGGCTGCCGAGCTTCTTGATATCAATATCCGTTCCCTGAGATACCGGCTTGATAAACTCGAAGAATCGTCCAATTCGTAATCCAGACGAATTTACGGTTTATTTCGGGGCGCATCGAACGCCGTAAAATCAGAGATATTTAATTCAAGCATCCGGATGCCGGCCAGAATCCGGGTCGTGTTCCGGGTCACCGCCGGTATGTCCTTTCCCATTTTCTGCAGAGATTCGGCCGCCTGGCGGAGCTGATTGATATATTCGGCCATGCGTGCCGGGTCGGTCTGATTCATGCCGCTCCTTTCGAGTCAATGTTTTTTTCGCAGATCTTTAAATCGCCGGGCCTTGACATCATAGCGCGGCAGGGCGCCGGTATCAAAATATTCGATATCGTAGCGCAGATTGGTTTTCAGGCGAAGCTGATCAGTCAGACGGCGGTCAATTTCCTGGCGGCGATGGCGGGCATCGGCCGGCAGCTCCACTTTGAGACGGATCTGGTCGGTGTCGCCCTTTTTCGAGACGACGACCTCGTATTCATTGCCCAGACCGTCAATACCGCGAACGACCTCCTCAATGGCCGTGGGGGACAGAAGGACGCCCTTGACCTTGGTAATATCATCCGCCCGGCCCAGGACGCCGCCTGCGATCAACGGAAAAGTCCGGCCGCAGGCACAGGGCGCGTCCGCCCACTGGATAATGTCCTTGGCGTCGAAGCGGATGCACGGCTGGGCCATCCGGTCAAAGGCGGTAATGATCATCTTGCCCTGCTGGCCGGGTTTTTCAATCAATTCACCAGTCTCGACGTCTTCGATTTCAACAAGGAACATGGCGCTGTTGACATGCATGCCGGCCGGCTGGGCCGCGCATTCAAACGACCAGGCCCCGATCTCGGTGGCCCCGGCATGATCAAAGACCCTGGCACCCCAGGCCGATTCGATGCGCGCTTTGGTACCGGGGATGCCGGCGCCCGGTTCGCCGGCGCAGGTGATTTTATCTACAGTCAATGCGGCCGGATCAATTCCCAGCTGGTTCCGGGCCACTTCGGCCATGCCGAGCATGTAAGTCGGCGTTCCCATCAGGGCCGTGGCCCGAAGTTCCTTGATCTTCAATATCCGTGCGGCGGTATCAAGGACGCCGCCGGGGACAACCTCGCAGCCCACTTTTTCCGCGCCGTAATGGCCGGCCCAGAAGGCGACAAAGACGTTGTACCCGAAGGGGATAAAAACCCGGTCTCTGGGCCGGTAGCCCTGGGCCCAGAGAATAAAGGCCCAGCACTCGGCCCACCATTCCCAGTCCTGCCAGGTATCGGCCTGATAAACCGGCTGGCCGGTGGTGCCGCTGGTCTGTCGGAATTCGGTGACGTCTGCCAAAGGCACGCAGAGAGCGTCACCGTAGGGAAAGGGAGGCTTGCCCTGGATATCCCGCATCATCTGTTTTTCCACCTTGGGGACATGACGGATATCGGCCGGCGAACGGATGTCGTCCGGCGTGATGCCGGCCTGGTTGTACAGGGTGCGGTAAAACGGTGATCGCTCGTAGGCCCATTTGAATATCCGCTGGAATTTTTTGAACTGAAGCGCCCTGAGTCTTTCCGGGGAGAGCGTTTCCAGAATCGGATTCCAGTAAAGAGGGGTGTCGGGCATGGCGGTTGTGTTCCTTCAGTTCGTTGGGTTGGGGAGAAAAAGAACCCTGCATCGGTATCCATAAACCGTATCCGATTCTAAATGGCGTCTCCGGGATGCGTCAATCAAAAAATACCGGAATTTCAGGCAAGACCGGCTGTTTGGAGGGTGTTAGGAACGGATTTAATGGTTGAATGAAACCAGTACAGATAGTATGGGTTTGGCTCATCAGATATTTTCGGTGTCGGATAAAGAGAAACAATAAATGGTCTGTTAACAGAGGAAAATTCCATGATTGTACTTATCGTTCTAGTGGTATTGGCCGCAATGGTGCCGATGTGGGGCATTACGATCTACAACCGGCTCGTCAAACTGAAAAATATGGTGGCCGAGGGATGGAGCGGGATCGATGTGCAGTTGAAAAAACGCGCCAACCTGATTCCCAATCTGGTGGAAACGGTTAAAGGGTACATGGGACATGAAAAAGCGCTTCTCGAAAAGGTCACCGAGCTGCGGTCCCGGAGCATGCAGGCCGGCAACCCGGCAGAAAAGGGAAAACTTGAAGGCGCCCTGGGCCGGTCGCTGGCCAGTGTGATGGCCGTGGCCGAACAATACCCGGATTTAAAGGCGGATAAAAATTTTCGTGACCTTCAAAAGCAGCTTGCGACCATTGAAAGCGATATTGAAATGGCCCGGCGGTATTACAACGGGACCGTCCGCAATCTCAACATCCGGGTCGAGTCGTTTCCCGACAATATGATCGCCGGCAGGTTCCACTTTAAACCCGCCGAATTTTTTGAAATCGAGGATGCGGCCGACCGTCAGCCGCCCCCGGTCTCGTTTAAATAGATATTCTTTCAGACCGGCCTGGCGGAGACCGGTGACGGTGCGAAAGAAAGGCGATGACACGAAGATGATCATGAAACGGGAGCCGTGTAAAAAAATGACAGATATAAGAAAAGGCACGAAGCGTACCCACGGCGTTTTTGGAAACAGCCGGGCTGGACTGGTTCTGGTGCTGGCTCTGATATGGACCGGCCTGGGCACGGCCTTTGCCGGCCCTGCAGAGCGCATACGCGATTACCACAGCCAGATTGAGGTTTTCCGGGACGGCCACCTGATTGTTACGGAAACAATTACCGTTGTCAGCGCCGGGAAAAAAATCAAGCGGGGCATCTATCGGGATTTTCCCACGATATACAAGGCCCACTCCGGAAAAACGCTCAGGGTGGATTTTAAAATTATGAGCGTTTTAAAGGACAACCGTCCCGAATCCTATCACACGAAATCAATCTCCAACGGCGTTCGGGTCTATATCGGCCGTAAAAATGTTTTCCTTAAACCGGGAACATATACATACACGCTGACCTATCGGACGGACCGGCAGCTGGGGTTTTTCAAGGACCATGACGAGCTTTACTGGAACGTGACGGGCAATGGATGGCGGTTTCCCATTGAAAAAGCCGGCGCCACGGTGCTGCTGCCGCCGGGAACCGATGTGATTGAGGCCACGGCATATACCGGCCGGCAGGGCGCCCGGGGCCGGGCGTTTAAGCAGAGTCTCGATGAAACCGGGAATGTGACATTTGAAACGACGGCGCCCCTTGGCACCCGGGAAGGGTTGACCATTGCCGTGTCTTGGCCCAAGGGCGTTGTTACGGCACCCACGCTGAAGGACAGATTGAATGTTGCGGTCCGGCACAATGCCAGCGGGATCGCCGCGCTGATCGGCCTGATTGTGCTTTTTGGCTACTACCTGGGGGCCTGGGTAAAAGTTGGACGGGATCCCCGCAGAGGACCGATCATTCCTCTGTTTTATCCCCCCGACGGGTTTTCTCCGGCCGCCGTCCGTTATCTGGAAAAAATGAGTTTTGACAACAAATCTTTTGCCGCCGCCCTTGTGGACATGGCGGTGAAGGGTGCTTTGACCATCACTAAAGACACGGACGGGGCATTTATCCTTGAAAAAAAGGCGGGCAGCGATCCGGCGATTTTATCCAGGGGGGAAAAGAAAGCGCTGGCAAAGCTGTTTCAATCCCGATCCCGCATCACGCTGAAGAAAGGCAGCCGGGCCGATATCCAGGCGGCCATATCAGCCCTCAAAAAAACTTTGAAGGTCGACCTGGAAAAAGTCTGCTTCGCCAGGAATACAGCCTACCTGATTCCGGGCGTGGCCATCACAATTATTTCGCTGGTGGCCATCATTTTGACGGCCAGAGATGTGTCCGGCGCGATTGGCATGGGACTGTGGCTGAGTATGTGGACGGTTGGCTGCGCTTTTCTGGTAACCACCGCCATTGGCGCATGGCGCCGGAAAGGGCCGCGGCTGGTCAGGAAGGGGGGAGCGGTTTTTACGAGCTTATTTTCGGTGCCGTTTTTAATCGGCGAGTTTTTTGGTTTGTGGGTGTTTTCCCGGGCCGTATCATTCCAGGCGGCACTTTTTTTCATCGGAATCGTATTATTAACCCCGGTTTTTTACCATCTGCTCAAGGCGCCGACCCTCTATGGCCAGAAAATGCTGGATCAAATCGACGGGTTCCGGCAATATCTGTCCGTGGCCGAAACCGCGCGCCTGGAGATTCTCAATCCACCGGAAAAAACCCCGGCACTGTTTGAAAAATGGCTGCCCTATGCCATGGCTCTTGATGTCGAAAATGAATGGGGAAAACAGTTCGCCGATGTCCTCAGACAGGCCAATGACGGGGCCGGATACCGGGCCGGTTGGTACATGTCGGACAGGCCCGGTTTTATCGACACGCGCCACCTGGCCGGCGACATCGGCGGAAGCCTGACCGGTGCCATATCTTCAGCCGCTGCGGCACCAGGATCCTCTTCCGGATTCGGCGGCGGCGGGTCCTCTGGCGGGGGCGGTGGTGGCGGAGGCGGCGGTGGATGGTAATTATTCCGGTTGTCGAAACGAGGGGTCAGCGGCAGAGATCCCGGAGCCCTTCGAGTTCTTTCCTGATGGTATCAATCAGGTCCAGCGCATCATCCAGAGTGACCGGCGCAGAAATCGGCGTGGGTCGGGGAGGCGCTACTTTGGCTGGTACTTGGTTGGCGGGGACGGTGGGTGCCGTGGGGCGTTTTTCCGGCGAGTGCGAAAGGGGAAGCCCCGGCTGGCGGTATTTCTGATAAGGTTTGCAGCTGCTCCGCCAGCGGCATTTGTGGCAAACGGTTATATGTTTCTTGGGTTGCCCTTTTTTGCGGATGCAGACAAGATATATCTCTTGTTTGGATGGTGACATGATGTAAATTAATTAATAAATACTGATCAGTGTGGCAAGAAAAAAATAAACGGAAAAACCGGGATGCTAAAATCGGATTTTTCAAAAGGAGAAAATGCATGACCCTGGAAGAAAAAATTATCGGCATGCTGGCCGATAACAAGATTAGCTACGGCGTTTTTACCCATGAACCGGTGTATACCAATCCCGTCATGGCCGAGGTCCTCGGTGTTACCGAAGGGGAGACGGTTAAATCTCTGGTACTGACCACCAGGGAAAAAGAAATGATCATTCTGGTCCTTCCCGGAGATAAACGGGTGAACTGGAAACAGGCGGCTGCCGGTGTCGGTACCCGGAAGGTTTCGTTTGCCCGGCCGGAAGCCGTGGCGGCTGCTGTGGGATGTGAAGTCGGATGCGTCCCTCCCTTTGGCCATCTGACGCCCCTGCCTGTCTTTATGGATAAGGAGATGGCCAGTAAGGATTTTGTCTATTTCAATCCCGGGGTCCACGATAAATCATTTAAAATCAAGGCCGCGGATTTAAAAAATCTGTGCCGAGCCACCATGATCTGACCGGTGACGGTCATTGTGGCCGGGTCCGGACATCAAATGCCGGGTCGCTCCGCAACAATCTGAGGCCCTTGACACAAAAGGAAACAGCCGCTTATTCTGGAAGTAAAGAAGGCGGCCCCGTTTTTTAAAACCCAAGCTTAAATCGTATCTGTACTTTTGGAGGAAATATTATGAAAAAAATATCACGAATCGGTCTTCTCGTTTTTATGGCCTGTCTGGTTTTACCGCAGATTTCCTGGGCCAAGCCGCGCGTCGCGGTAATGAATTTTGAAAATAAAACCCAATACGGGGGCTGGCGGCTGGGATATGGCGCGGCGGATATTCTGACGACCGAGATGGTTAAAACCGGTAAATTTAAAATGATGGAGCGGGAAAACCTGCAAACGGTTTTAAGTGAACAAAACCTCGGGCGCGCCGGCCGTATTGATCCGGCCACAGCTGCGAGAATCGGCAGGATCATTGGCGTGGAATACATCATTACCGGTGCCGTTACCGAATACGGCCAGAGCAGTGTCGGCGGTGGCGGCGGCGGCGTACATATCGGTAAGAAGGGCTATCACGCCACTGTGGATATCCGTATTGTCGATGCCGAGACCGGTGAGATTGTTTTTGCCGATTCGGCCAGCCACAGTAAATCCACCGTCAACGTGAGGGTATTCGGTTTTGGCGGCGGTGAGCGTTTTAACGAAAAGCGGGCCACGGAAGTCATGCGGGTGGCCGTTCAGAAACTGGCTGCCAAAATTGCGGAGACCCATCTGAAATCAGGTGTGGCAAGAGCCAACCCGGCCATGGCCGCCCAGGTCCTGGTGGCGGATGTGGACGGAAAAATCATCACCCTGAATAAGGGACAGAGCGCCGGATATAGTGTCGGTCAAAAAATCGGTATCTATCGATTGGGTAAGGTCATTAAAGATCCTGCCTCCGGAAAGGTTTTAAAAAAGAAATATAAGAAAGTCGGCGTGATCCGGATAACGGCTGTGGAGGACGGGTATGCCGAAGGCCGCATCATCAGCGGTGCGGGATTCAAAGTGGGGGATATGGTAAGATAAATGTTTACCCAACCCTTGTTGACGACGGGTGGAATGAACAGAAATATACTCCAGGCGCTCGATGCGCTGAAAAAATCGAAATTCCGGTCGCGGTTTCGCATCAGACAGACCGATCGGGAATATATCGCCCAAAAGGGCCTTGATACCATTCGTGATCATGCCCGGCAATTTATCGATACCCGGGTGGCTCCGGCATTTCCGAAAAATGATGGCAGACAGACGCCCATGAAGGGGCATCCGGTATTCATTGCGCAACATGCGACGGCTACCTGTTGCCGGAAATGCATGCAGAAATGGCATGGGATCAGGAAGGGAAGGGCGCTGAATGAAGATGAAGTGAGCTTTATTGTGGCGTTGATTATGGGATGGATTGATCGGCAGTGGCATTCATAACCTGACGGGAACGTTAAAATGACTGAACGACGACTTGCCGCGATACTGTATGCCGATGTGGTTGGATTTTCCCGATTGATGGAAGCCGATGAAGAAACGACCCGGGAACGCCTGCTGGAATACCGTCAGATATTTGCCGAACTGACCGAAGCACATGGTGGGCGGGTAGTGGATATGACCGGCGATTCCATTCTGGCCGAATTTTCATGTGTTCAGTATTGTGTGGAATGTGCAGTGACTTTCCAGATCAAGCTGGGTGAAAAAAATGCCGATATCGATTCCAAAAAACGGATGAATTTCCGGGTGGGGATCACTCTGGGTGATATCATCGGCAACGGGATCAATATTTACGGCGATATCGTCAATGTGGCCGCGCGGATTCAGGAGCTGTCGGCGCCGGGGGGGATCTGTGTATCTCACCATGTTCGTGACCTCGTG
>Ga0256846_1000176_pt1 | contig 27876 bp, 20 predicted proteins | sample TevniametaG_FD_189098 | JGI IMG/M metagenome (GOLD analysis project Ga0256846, IMG submission 189098) | Tube worm associated microbial communities from hydrothermal vent at the East Pacific Rise, Pacific Ocean - Tevnia | ecosystem: Host-associated > Annelida > Integument > Unclassified ...
AGGTGAAATGAGAAGAATGAAAGAAGGCGAACCGATTAAAAATGCAATGGACAGAGGGAAAAACAGCAATCCGAGATGCATGGGATGACGCATATATTGATAGACGCCTTCTTGAACCAAAGCATTAGTTTCCATTCTCGGCAAATTGCCTTGTCTTCCGTATTTTGCTAAAGTTCTGCCTGTATTCTTACTCACTTTAAGTACGATGAATAATAGAACTACTCCAATAACAAAACTTATGATATGGAAAAGTAAATTATTATGAATGTATGGAAACAAGAATTTATCTAAGAAAAAGCCCCCGGCAATCCCGCCGAATAGCATACTAAACCATATTAACAATCTTGCAATCATAATAAGAAATATGTTTTATCTTTATTCCTCTTTTTTCAATTCTTTTATTTTCAGCTCGGCTTTTTCGAGGAAGTCGCGCAGTTCATTAGTCAGATTTATACCCTCTTCATATACTTTGAGCATATCTTCGAGTGTTGTTTCGCTATCATCTAAAATAGCGACAATTCTTTCGAGTCGTTCGAGTTTTTCTTCGAAACTTTTCTTTTTCTTTGCCATTTTTCACCTTTTAATATTTTTGTAATTTTTGCTTCTGATTTATCGTTCAGTCTCTCAATCACCAGTTTGTCTCCGGGTGATAATCTTTCTTTGGCATTTAAATATTTGCCGTTAGATTTGCTTAGCAGTGCAAAACCCTTACGCAGAGGGTTAAGCGGGTCAAGAGAAAGCAAATGTAATTTAAGTGCATCGCTGCGCTGGCGCAAATTAGTTAGTCGTCTGTCCGCTGTTGCCGTCATACGTTCTTCGAGCAAATCAATATCCTGCTGACGTGCCAGCAGATTATCCGTGAAATTGCGGACATTATACGAAGTCAAAAACCGTTCAATTGTTGCCCTGTAATCCTCAATTCTACGTTCTATCGCTTCCTCCATCTGCTCTTGATAGTAATCCAATTGTTGCAATAATTCCTCGCGAGTGTAGGGCGTAACAATTTCGCCGGCGGCTGTTGGAGTTGCGGCGCGTACATCAGCAACGAAATCGGATATAGTAAAATCTACTTCATGCCCGACAGCCGAAACAATAGGAATTTTTGATTTATGGATTGCTTCTGCAACAATTTCTTCGTTGAAGCACCATAAGTCCTCAATCGAGCCGCCGCCCCGACCGATAATAAGAACATCTACACCGCTATCCTGAAATTCTTCGATTGCTTTTGCTATATCTGCGGCGGCACCTTCTCCCTGCGTCAGTGTAGGACGTAGTAGTATTTCGCAAGCCGGCAATCGGCGGGTAATCGTTGTCCGCATATCTTGAACTGCGGCACCTGTCGGTGATGTAGCGATACCTATTTTAAGAGGAATGCGTGGTAGTTCCATTTTATGTTCGACATCAAAATAGCCGGCTTTCTGCAATTTTGCTTTCAGTGCCTCGAAAGCAATATGCAAATCGCCCTGTCCTTCGGGTTTTATACTTGTACAGTCCAGCTGATAATTTCCGCGTGGCGGATAAACGGTAAGTTTGCCGGTAATGACAACCTTCATCCCATCGGTAACCTCAAAATCCAGCCGGCGCGAACGCCACATAACGCATACAATAGCCGCTCCATCATCTTTCAGCGAAAAATAACGATGACCCGATGAGTGCTGCTTGAAATTGGAAATTTCTCCACGAACAGCAACATAACCGAACTTAGTTTCGAGTGTCCTCTTAATTGAGCCGGTTATCTCACTAACAGTTAATATTTCTTGTTCATTTATCATAAGTTCAATTTAATTCGTTCTGCGTACCAATGTGTCGCCTATCAAGTTTAGTTTGGTTAATACTATCATTTCTTAGATAATACTAATAAAAATTCTGATTTCATACCATCGGGATTTTTATTATTTCTCTGACCAAAGAGTTGTCTTGTTTTAATTTCATCATCAAAAACAACTTCAAATTTAAAACCTTTTTGCGTAAAATATTCGGTTAAGATTCTCCAAGTCTCTATTTCGACACCATCAATTTTCGGATTACCTACAAAAATGCAAGCTTTACCGTTTTTCTTTAATAATTTCATATTATTTTCCAAAGAAGCGATTGTATGGTCAAAATATGAATTAAGAATTTTTGTCAATTTATTGTTTGTTACTTGTTCTCGTATCGTGCATAATGTTTCGGTTTCGATTATTCTTTCTGCTTTTCTATACGGAATTTCCAACTTAGAAATACTCTTAATTTGGTCTTCGGAATAACCGAGCCAATATAAATCTAATTTAGATGTTCTGATATACTCCTGAGCTTGCAAATATGGTGGTGATGTAATTAAAGCATCAACATCTTTTTTTTCTTTCAATTTATATTTCGAGGAATCGACACCTGCATAGTAAATAATTTGATTGAGATTATGTCTTGTAATATTTTGTAATTCCATTACAGCATCAAAATATTTATAAGAAAATCCGAAAAGTTTATCATCTAATTCATTTTTCCAATTAGTTGTCAGTAAATCATTGATAAAACTATTTTTATATTTTGATTTGAACAGTTTTGGAGTTCTATGTTCTGCCCAAGAAAATAATTTACTTATACGCACTAATGCGGCTTGAACAATATATTTATATATGTTGTTATCTAACTTGTGCAAGCCTGCCCAATACTTCGATAGTAAGTCAAATATTGCGTCAGGGTACCAATATTGTATATTATTATAATCGGGAATAAATTGACTTTGCTCTTGTTGCATATTCTGAATTATTTTTGACAATTCGTTTTTATTTAAACTATTGTTTCCTCGATAAATTTTGATTGGAATGATAATTTCCAGTAGATAATTTAAATCTAAAAGAATTGCATTCCTGCCTGTTACGAATGCTTCCAATCCAACTGTCCCCGAACCGGCAAAAGGGTCAATTATCAAATCACCTTCGTTTGTAAATTCATTAAGACAAAATCTTACAACTTGTGGAATGAACTTTGCCGGATAATAATATATAGAATGAGTCAAATAGCTTGTATCGTTTATTTCCGGTACAATATTTCTAAATGAAACTGCAACGGGTTCTAATAGCGTATTTCCTAATTGATAGCTAAATTTATTATATGTATCAAATAATCTATATTGTTTCATTTTCTCAACTTATTATAAATCAATTTCAAAAAAATCAGGTCCCGGATATATAATATTCTATCGGAAACACTTGGTAACGGTATTGTGTCGTCTTGCCAAACAGAAGCAATACTAAATGCTATTTCATCAATTGCGTTTATTTTAAACGTATCATTTAATTTGATGTTTTCTTGTTTTAAATATTTGTCTAAAATTTTAATATTTGAAGTATTATAAAAGGAAGATATTTCAATTTCCAAAGAAGAAATTGCATAAGCAATCCAGAGGTCATCCCAATTTGTTATTGTTTTGGTTACCTTCTTTATTGATTTTAAAATTTTATCATTCCTTGATGAATTCCAGTTAAAAAGAGCATCTGAAATTTCATTTGTACCATAAGCTAATTTTAGCGAAATTCTTTTGTTGATTTCAACTCCGTTTTTAATACTGTTTTCAAATTTAGAATCCGTTATTGTGATATTTTCCTTTAAGGAAGAGTACATCTTGGATATAGTAGATTTTTTTTGTTGCGAGTTTCTTTCGTCCCAAACAGCAATTAAATAAGTAACCTGATATTCCGGAATTTTTTTTGTTCTTAATAAGTAACGCAAAAAATCAACTAATGAGCCTTTGGCTGTTGTACCTCCGGTATCATCTCTTGAACGTATTTGTATAATAATTAATTTTTTATTTTTTTCATCAATACCCAATGCATCAATATCAAGAGTTGGCTTTGTACTTATGCTAAATACTTCTTTAACAATTTCTTGCATTTGAATTACTTTGTCAGGAACTATGCTGCAATCAGTATAATTTCTTAAAATCTCTTGAACCACTAACTCCAATACTTTACCCTGTCTTGCTCTGAATGAGCTGTTAAAGTATTGATGAAACGCAAACATAGTTGGATAAAAACGTGCTAATTTGTAATCTTTCTGTAAATTTTCCGTTCTTTTTATTCCTGCAACGAATTGTTTTATTTTATCTAAATTGTCCTTTAAATTTTCATAATTATTCTCATTTAATTTAATTATTAATTCTTTGGCTAAACCTAATGGACTATTCAATATTTTTTTTATTAATTCACTTTCCTTGTCATTCTTTAAAAGCAGGAAATTCCTTTTTTGTAAGCTGGTTTTCATATATCAATTCCTGAATTATTTATATTTCTTGTTCATTTGTCATAAGTTCAATTTAATTCGTTCTGCGTATCACTGTGTCGCTGTTTACATCTGTTTAATATTTTCTTTTATTTAATGTATCAGCCAGCCAAAGGAGCATTTCCGTATAATCATTGTGTTCGAGCGGCGATAGTGCCAACTTGGCTTTCTCAAAGTATTGCTGTGCTTCGTTTGTGGCGTCTTCGATAATATTCAAATCGAATAAAATGTTACGAACATTATCAATATCGCTTTCGTCAAGTCCGTTATTAGTAAAAAATCTGTCAATCAATTCTTTATCTTCCGGCTTTGCGACCCTTTTCCGTGCTTCAATCATCAGCCAGGTTTTTTTACCTTCAATAATATCCTGTCCGATGTGCTTACCGAGTGCCGCCTCATCGGCGGTTAAATCTAAGACATCGTCCTGCATCTGAAAAGCAATACCGAGATAGAGTGCATATTCTTTCAAAGCAGCAATTTGCTTTTCAGTCGCATTACCCGCATAGGCACCCAGCACAACGCACGTTTCAAGTATTTTTGCAGTTTTTTTTCTAATCGTCAGCAGGTAATCATCAACGGAAACGTCTTTTTTTTCATTGAACATCATATCGAAGACCTGTCCTTCGCACACCTCAATTAAGCCATGAGTCAAGGTTTCGTACATCTTTGCAACTTGTGCTCGGGAGGAGTAATTTTCAAGTAATTTATACGAATAGCCGACCATAACATCGCCGGTCAAGATTGCGGTCGGTTCGTCCCATTTCAGATGGATTGTCTTTTTGCCGCGGCGGATAGGAGATTCGTCCATTATATCATCGTGAACAAGTGTGAAGTTGTGCATAATTTCAATAGCCGCGCCGGCATATATGGCATCGTGTGCATCTCCGCCGACAGCCCCGCAACTAAGCATCGTCAGCACGGGACGAATGCGTTTGCCGCCACCCGAAACAATATAACGAAACGGTTCGTAAAGAATATTCGGTTCTCTGTCGGGGATATATTTATCTAGCAAATCTTCCACTTGCCGCAACAATTTATTATAATGAGTCTTGTAATCTTTCATAAGCGTAATAATTCCAGAACTATTTATTTAATTATTTCGTCAAATAGTTTGTAATTTAAACAAATTTTCTTATATTTGTTTTATCCTTTACCAACGGTTCGGGATTTACAAAGGTTTCAAACGCTGTACCCGAAACAGCGTTTTTTTTTATTTCCAATCCGGACTATTGAGAATTTTATTCAAGTTTTCATTATTATCGATTTCATAAGCGGTTAAAAATTTAGCAGTATTTAGATTAATTATTCTTATGATAACGATATAATTATCTTTTACTAATGCTACTCGCCTACTTCTTGTATATTTCTTTTTATCTCTCATCCAGCCTTGCTTTACAATTGCATTTGCATCATTCAAAACATCTTTTATCCATAGCATTTTTTTTAATCTTTTAAATGACAAAATAGATTTATCTTTCATTTTTCTATTTGCGCTTTCAAAAAATGCGTGGTCAAACATATCTTCATAAAATTTGACCCTAATATTATCGAAAGTATAAATCAAATTCTCACTATTACAGTAATTTTCTTTCCAAATCTTTCTGTAATATTTTTCATTCTTTTTACTTATATCCAAAAGCGGATATGGCATTACCAACCACCATTCAGATTAATTTTAAAAATGTTAAACTTTTCTTCTGCTTTTGAAGTTTGTGAAATATTTTTTGATAAATAATTCGTTTCAATATGTTCAATTAAACCTAATTTTGCTTTACTCGTATTTTTTGAATTAAATTTTGCAGTTACTAAACCTGTCACAACATCGGCAAGTTGAATACCCGCTGACTGTTCCGATGGAAGTGCCTGAACATTATTGATTACAGAAGTAAGATTTGAGTAATTTAATACTCTTTTTAAAGTTTTTAATCTAGATTTATCTCTATTTACCTTATAGTCTAAAAATATTGAGTATTCATTGAAATCAAAAATCCAATGTTTAATTAATTGGTAATAAAATTTATAAAAACTCAACTCTGCATCAGATTCATGGAATTTATAATTATTAACTTTTGAAGATTCAATTACTATCACTCTTGCACGAAGGTAATCGGCATTAAAAAAATAATCTAATATTCTTTTATAAAAATTGTAACTGGATGGTGAAACCTTTTTCCATTTTAATTCACCATTGAAACTATAATCGCGTTTAATTTTTGCAATATCTCTTTTTAAAACCGCTCTTTCTGACGCTTGCAACCAAATACTTCCGATACCGATATATTTATGAGCGGAGCTATCGGATAGTGCTTCAATACAACTTTCGTCGCTATAAACTTCGTATTTCATAATGCTTCTTTCACGATATTAATCTACAACGGTTTAGATTTTGTTTCTTCATACTTTTTGACAGCAAATTTTGATATAATAATACTCAATTCATATAGTACGAATAATGGTGCCGCAAAAATCAATTGGCTTATCGGGTCCGGTGTCGGTGTAATTATTGCGGCAAGTATTAGTATCACAATAATTGCATGTCGCCTGTATTTTTTCAGAAATTGCGGTGTCATCAGTCCGAAACGCGAGAGAATAAAAATCAACATCGGCAATTCAAACAGCAAGCCCGCTGCAAGTATTATCAAAGTAATAAAACTTAAATATTCGTTTATATCAATATTGTTTACGATTTTCTCACTGCCGAAATGAGCGGCGAAATTCAGCATTGAGGGTATCATTACAAAATACGAAAATGCTACACCTGTAAGAAAACAAAGTGATGTGAATAGCGTGATGAGCCTTGCCCAACGCCTTTCATTGACATATAGACCAGGCACGACAAAACGCCATAATTGATAGAGAGTAAAAGGGAACGAAACAATAAAGCCAATAATGAATACTAATTTGAAATACAATATAGGCTGACCGAAGGGACGCAGGTTTTGCAACTTTAATCCATAAGTAACTGCCGGTTGCAGTAGTACGAAATCTATTATTTCCTGAATAAAAATACCGGCTAATATACTAGCAACAATTATCCCGACAACTGCCCAAATAAGTTTGCTTCGCAGGTCTCCCAGATGTTCGAGAAAGCCCATTTCTTCATCATTTTCGGGCGTCTGCGGAGCCGATGAGTTGTCAATTTTTCTGTCCTTATCTTTATTTTTCAGCGGCATTGATTCAATTATATTGATTTTTAATTAGTAAAAGTAAAACATACTATATAAATTTGCAACTTATAGTAAAAACAAAGATAACAAAACTTGCAAAAAATCGAACAAAATATCGAAGAACGCATAGAAAAATCTCTTGACGACATACGCGGATACCTGCAGGAAGATGGAGGAAATGTGGAATTTGTCGGATATGACGATAGCACAGGAGTGCTATATGTTCGGCTAACTGGCAGTTGTGCGGAGTGTCCGTTTTCAATAATGACCTTGCGTGCAGGCATCGAAAGATACGTCAAATCAGAAATTGAAGAGATTTTTCGTATAGAGCAAGTAAAATAAAATTTGTTTTTTCAAATATTCTTCATATTTTTGTAGTTCTTTATTGGCACGTGTCAAAAAAGGGCGAGTAGCTCAGTTGGTCCAGAGCGCCTGCCTTACAAGCAGGATGTCGGGAGTTCAAATCTCTCCTCGCCCACAATAAGTACAAAGCAATGCAGGAGTGGCGGAATTGGCAGACGCGCTGGATTCAAAATCCAGTGGGCTTAACACCCGTGTGGGTTCGACTCCCACCTCTTGTACCATTTCAACCCGCAGAGTTTGCGGGTTTTTCTTTTTTAGCGATAATTTCGATTATTATTATACTATATATTCCAACTATATATGAAATAGATTTTGTTTTTTTCAATATATATTTGTAAATTTCGTATAAATATATGTGAGTTGATATTAGACGGTTTTTATATTATTACAAAAAAATAGATAAAAGGTGGAATAATGGAAACAAAAAAAGATTTAAAATATGAAAAGCAAAAACAAGAAGTGCTGCAAGTTGCAGAAGAACATTTTGGAAAAATTTATTTCGAAAAATTAGACAGTGTTCTATCTGAAATCCAACTCGTGAAAAAAAAAGAAAAATTTGAATATACCTTAACTGTTAATAACAAAGGGGCTTTTTATGCCGGCGAGGAATGATATACAGAACGAAATAATATCTGCAAAAAATACTGCCCAAGATAATGTTAGAAGAAAGTATATTAAAGAACTTTCTGATTATACAGAAAGAGATACAATTATATACATTACTGCATATACAACAGTAAAAATGGCTAATATTCCACCTGCCCTTGTGTCGGTTATGAATGACGATATTCATGGTTTTATGTCAGCTCTCAACGAATTGAAGAATGATAAACTTGATTTGATAATTCATAGCCCTGGTGGTTCAGCAGAAGCCGCAGAACAAATTGTTAATTATTTAAGAGCTAAATATAAACATATTAGAGCAATTATACCCCAAAGCGCAATGTCCGCCGCTACGATGATTGCTTGTGCTTGTGATGAGATTATTATGGGAAAACATTCTGCAATTGGACCAATTGATCCGCAAATTACTTTTCCGACACCAACAGGTTCTTTCACTGCGCCGGCTCAATCTTTATTAAGCGAATTTGAACAAGCCAAATCTGAAATTATTGCAAATCCCAATATAGCTCCTTTATGGGTTAGTAAGTTAAATAATCTGCCTCATGGTATTTTAGACATTTGTAAAAATACTACTGATTTATCTATTGATAAAGTTGAACTTTGGTTATCTTCATATATGTTTAAAGGTGCCAAGGATGGAAAAAAGAAGGCTAAGAAAATTGCAAAATGGTTGGGAACAGCGTCAAATCATAAAACACATGGAAGACCTATACCATTTAAAATTGCCAAAGCAGAGGGTTTGAAAATCATAGAATTAGAAGACGACCAAATTCTTCAAGAAAAAGTGTTATCAGTTTTTCACTCGTCTATTGTTACCATTGAAGTAACAAATTGCATTAAATTAATTGAAAATCAAAATGGAAAAGGGACTTATATTAAAGTAACTCCAAAATAAAAGCCATTAATATCATTATTGTCTGTGTAGCAGAAAGTTGCGATATTAAAAATATTATTTGTTCAAATAAATTTTTTTTCTCAAACACACATTATAAACAAAATCCAGTGGGCTTAACACCCGTGTGGGTTCGACTCCCACCTCTTGTACCATTTCAACCCGCAGAGTTTGCGGGTTTTTCTTTTTTATCGATAATTTCGATTATTCTATATTTCCCAATTTATACATATTATTGATTGATTCTTCAATAATCTTGCTAAATATTATTATTTTTACTAAATTACGAATATTAATTTGAATTGCATAAAAAGAGGTTTTCAAGAATAAACTCTAATAATAATGTAAAAAAAATATTAGAAGGGAATGAATATGAAAAAGATAATTATTGTTTTGATTATTATTTTTGTTTCGGCATTATTGGTAGCTTGTAGTGATAATTCCGTAAATGGGAACAATGATAAAGAAATTATCCCAAAAGACACTGTTTCAATTCCTGCAAGAGGATTTTATATGGGATTACTACCAACACCTGCCGATGAACAGTCATTCGAAGATGTATATCATAAGGTTGCGACTGATATTGAATTTGCACCTGTCTGGGGCAAACCTACGCCTTTCTACGAGCTTGCAACTGTATTAAAAAACAACTGGGGGAATATATTTGTTGAAAATTATATTAGAAAAAACGGTATGTTTCCTTTGATTCATTTTTCTTTTCTCGGACCAAATCTTAGCCTCGTTTCGCCACCAGGGCTGAATAATCCCACTTTGCAAAATCCGGAATGGCGGAAAACATATAAAAATGCCGTCATTAATGTAATCAAAGTTGCTAAACCTTTATACATTTCAATTGGCAATGAAGTAAATAGATGGTATGAGAAATATGGCGATAATGAAAACTCCCCGAATGCTTTTAGATATTATATAAGTCTATATATTGAGATTTATGATACGGTAAAACAAATATCACCTAAAACAAACGTATTTTGTACATTTGCACGCGAGATTGTAGCCGAACATAGGGAAGCCGATTTATCCGTTATTTCAATGTTTCCTCCCGATAAAATGGATTACCTCATCTTCACAAGTTATCCTTATGCTATAAAAGGTATAAATAAACCAAGTGATATTCCACAAAATTATTATACTAAAGCGGCAAACAAGATGCCAAATAAGCCATTCGGATTTAGTGAACTCGGGTGGAGTTCCTTAAATTTCTTCGGTGGTGAAGAAGGACAAAAACAATTTTTGGAGCTGGCGGCAAAGAAATTGACAAGAAATCAAGGTATCAACTTGAAACTATTTGCTTGGGCTTGGCTTCACGACTTGAATAATAACGCTCACATAGGCTTGAAAACAAGAACGGGCAAAGCAAAAAAGGCGTATAATTATTGGAGACTCCTTTCGCAGAATAAATGATATTAAGTTCAATATATCCTTATTAAAAAAACCTTACGAATTTAATTGTTAATTCGTAAGGTTTTTTACATTACTCTCCAAAAATATTAATTGCTCAATTGAATGGGACAACGACCCATTTGTTGTCATTTCTGCGGCGAATCAATTTTTTATTTGGCATATAGGGCTTGAAATTTTGATGACAAGAGCCGCACTTCGCTATGTCTGGTTTGCGTGCCGCTACCAGAGTGTCGCTTGCCAATCTCTCTTCGTGGCACTTAATACAAAGATTGTGCATTGCATCTGTATATGATAATGTCTTATATGTCTTTACCTGCAAAGTTCTGGAATCAGCAGGAAGCATTGTCTCATGACATTTCTCACACATATTGCCAAAATCAAATTCTTTATTCCTGAACATAGCACCTTTGCTGACAGACTTGTCATGGCATTTAAAGCAATCTAAATTTGCACCCTCCGGTGAGCTATGCCAATCGTGGCGAAATCCATCGCCCTCCACATACATATCACTATGACATTCATAGCAACCTGTGGCTTTGTCGTCCGGTTTATTCAAATGGTGGCAATAACCACATTGTATTCCTAATTCCTTCTGATGAAAAACATGCTTGAACTTAACAACATATTCGTCTCTATTGCCGTTAATTAGAAGTGTATCACCACCTCTGGCACGTTTAACGGCAACATGTTCCAAGCCTTTGTTCTCAATTGTTGTTCCCGAAATAAAGAAGAATGAAAATGCAAATGCCATTACAAAAGCAAAACTGAACTTAGTCCTGTTTACGATTTTCGTATTGCCTAAGTAAACATTGTATGAATTAAGTCGCGGCTTTACTTTCGGTTTGCAGTCCTCGTATTCGGGTGTTTTTTCCCATACTTTGAAGTTCTCAACAAAGAAGAAAAAGCATAACATAGCCGCCGAAACAACGCCGGCGGATACTACAAATTCCATCAATGACGGAAAATAAAACTCGCCGATGCCGGAGATGTTATTCAGATGCGTCAATCCGCCGACATTCAATCTATTGAATACAATTCCGATAACGCCTGTTAATGCTCCAAAGTACAAAATATTAATGTGTAATTTCTTAAACGGAATACGGAAAATAATAATCGGAATAACAACCGAGAGTAGTATTTCAATCCAAAACAGCCAGCTTACGACCGAGCCGTCAAACAGGAATACGTTTGCACCTCTGTAAAAAATATCTGCAAATCTCAGTAGTAAATAGAAAAGCAACATCCAAGACGCATATTTTTTCAAATCTTCGAGTATTGACTCTTCCTGCTCTTTTCTATATAAATATGCACTTGTCATACTTTCGACCATTACCATCATCAAACCGAGACAAATAGCAGAGAAGAAGAAAATAATCGGAATAATCGGTGAATACCAAAGCGGGTGCAGCTTGTAGGGCATTGCAAGGAATAAACTACCGAGCGATGACTGATGCAATGTAGATAGCATAATACCCAATATCACAATAGGTATTCTTACTTTAACCAAGGCTTTATTAATCTTTGCCAGTAGAGGTATCTTCGGATATTTTTCCAGAACTACCGGTGCAAACTCCATAGTCAATACTGATAGGTAGAGCATAACGCACCAACCGACCTCGAACAGAGGTGAATGAGGATTCCAGAAAATAACCATATGCCATATATTCCACGGTAAGCCCAAGTCAAATAGCAGACCGATAGCTACGGCAAGATAGCCCAAGAATGCCGTTAAAATTGCCGCACGAGCAACGGCGTGCATTTTCTTTCGTCCAAAAATATAATTGAAAGCGGCAATGACAAATCCACCGGCGGCAAGAGCAACACCACCCATTACGTCAAAACCAATCCAAAAACCCCAAGGAGTGTTGTCCGTTAAATTTGTCGTTACCCCCAAGCCATAAATAAATCGAGTGAGGGCAATTGCGGCTGTTACACCGAGTATAAACCAAAGGACAAGTTTTGTTCTACTAATTCTTTCCATTGTCAGCCTCCTCACTTGTACTTTCCTTATTGTCATTCACGTCTGTTGCAACATTCCGTCTTCGATTTATAACCCAATATAAACCAGACATTATCGCCCCCATACCGAGAAATGCAAACGGCACAGCACCCATTGCCCATTTGGTTGTTAACGGAATAGGCTTGTTCGGGTCCGGTAGTCCCTTTAATTTTATATCCTTACCAATACGATTGTTATAATAAATCATAAAATCAAGCGGGCAATCTTTTGCAGTAACATACATTACATTTGTTCCGCCTACATCGTGTTCGCCGTAAACTTTATTTATATATTTATTTGGTTCTGCTTTGATGCGTTTGCGGGCTTCTTTCAGCAATTCCTTGCGTTCACCGTAAATTGTGGCTTCGACCGGACAAGCCGCCGTGCAGGCAGGTTCGGAAATTTTCCCGGCTTTAATATTATCATAACATAAAATACATTTTTTAATATATGGAACCGGTTTATCCCAATCATATCTGGGAATACCGAAAGGACAAGCCATCATACAGTAGCGGCAGCCGAGGCATTTTTCACTGTCATATACAACTGCACCGGATTCGGTCTTATGCAAAGCGCCGACCGGACAAACCGATACACAAGCCGGTTCGATACAATGGCGGCATTGTTTGCGGAGATTATATTTGCCGTTGTGCAATACCGATGTCCAATTCGTAGCAGAAAGACCGTCATTCTTTTGCCATTCGCGCGGTTTACCCGCCGGTAATTTATTGATTGTCTTGCAACCCTTGACGCATTCATTGCAACCTATACATCGAGTAACATCAGTCAGAATTCCTTTCATAATGTTTCATCTTCCTTTCCAAGTGCAATTAGAGCATTCTCGCCACCTTCGGATTCGAACTTCCACGCTCTTGCGGAAATCCACTGACCGAACGGCAACAAGACACAATGTGCAATTTTAGTAAACGGTATTAAAATGAAAATTAAACATCCGCTCAATATGTGTACCAATATAAAAAATTGGTACATTGTGGGATTGATTGCAAACTGGGCGCAAATTAGCCCGCTTACAAAAGGCAATAGTAGCAGAATTAACCACAAAAAATCTTGCTTGCGGCTGAGAAATCTCGAATAGCGATTGCCGGCACGCATAAGCAACAGTAGGACAGCCGTTATAATCGTTGCGATTGTAAATATGTCTGCAATATCCTTTCCCAAGGATAGCCCGAGCCAGCTGAAACCGATTGAATTATCAATCAATAAAGCATGGTCGAACAAGAAGAGCGGCGTTATTAGCAAGCCAATATGAAAAACAATTGACACTAAACTATATAGGGGTTTTGTTCTAAATGCCCTAATTGGCAACACATAACCAATTGTCAATTTTCTGACAAACTCTTTGGGTATGGCTTTGTCTTTGCCTTTTTTCTTGGCTTCCAGACCGTTGAAAACGGTCAGGAAAACCAATCTGAATAAACCTAAAACCAATATAGCGAATGATAACCTGAATAAAGGTCCTTTCGCAAAATTTAATAATTCTTCCATAATCATCACTGCTTTGTTTACACTGTTTTTATTATAATCTGAAACAACTACTTATCAAGGATAATAGCTTTGAGAATTAAATCATGAAGACCCAAGAGTTCGCCATCAACCTTGTTGTCTTCCATTGTTTCACGGATTTGTTTTTTGCAATTGGCACAGGGGGCAACGATATAATGCGCACCTGTTGCCTCAATTTGTTCCGCTTTCTTTTTGCCTGCGATAAGAGTTCTGTACTTACGAATCTCATCAATTGAGACAGTGCCGCCACCGCCACCACAGCAATAGTTCTCAGTACGGTTTGGTGTCATCTCCACAAAATCTTTACAAAATTCTTTTAGAATCTTACGGGGACGCTCCACAACCCAATTCTGACGTGCCAGATTGCAGGGGTCATGATATGTAACACGTTCGCTAATCTTGTTCGGGTCTAACTTCACTTTCCCTTGTTTCAGCAAGTCGTAGGTCAATTCCAGAATATTAACAATTTCTGGCGGATTATCGCCTTGCCAATATGTTTTCAGGAATGTAGCACTGCGGCTTGCATGCCCGCATTCGCCTATAAGTATTTTTTTTGCATTCAATCGTTCTACCTCTTGTTGCATTTTCCTAAGCACTCTACCCAGAACCAAATCACTATAAAACAAACCATAGTTAATAGCATCGAAATACTTAGTGCCGATAGTCCAACTAACACCTGCCGAATGCAGAACTGCGGCAATACCCATCAAGGTCTCCGCCTCCATCATATAGTCGGAAACAGGAGCAAAAAAGATATATTCAGCATTCTCAACATCTAATGGGAATTTTACATCAACCCCTGTCATATCAACAAGTTCCTCTTCGAGAAATTCCAAAGAATCCTGAAGAGCAATAAACGGTATGCCGGAAGTATTGCCGGACTCGCCTTCGAGTTGTTCACGCGTTGAAATAAGCAAAGCCCGTGGAACAAGATTCATCTCGGCAAGTATATATCTTGCTAAGTGCGTAAGCAAGCCGTGGTCAATACCGGAAGGACATTCCAAAATACATTTACGGCAGGCAGTACAATTCCAAAATGAATGTGCCATTTGGTCAATATGCTCTTCTGTAAGTTCGAAGCCGCCAAAGAATCTGCCATAGAGACTGCCTTCGAATGAAAAATATCTCCTATAAATACTCAGCAATAATTCCGAACGATAGCATGGAATATCCTTAACTTCGCGTGTAGTTTGGAATACATGACAAGCAGTTGAGCATCGTGAACACTTGGCGGACACTTTGATATAATGCTCCAAAGCACCGCGATAATTACTGTTTTTCAGAATAGCCGCAAATATTTCGAGGAACATTTTTACCCTGTCGCCTTTCGGCGGTTTTTCAATTATATAGTCCATCGGAGGAATTTCCGGCTTTTCAAATTTTTCTTTAAACATATCAGCTATCCTCTCTTATTTTGTCGAATAAATTTCAACATCAATTTTTACAATTTGATAATGGAAAAAATAGCATAAGGATTAGAAAAAACAAGAAAGTTTCATAAATATGTAGTAAGATGTGTTGCAAATAATTTGCAATAGAAATCATTTTATTTGTTAATTTCTAAACATAAATCTATTGAAAAATACGGATTATGTTCTTGATAGATTGATTCTTCAAATTATTATGGGACTTTACATTGAGGTTTGAATAATGATTAATCAAAATTTTCAATCGCTGTTTCTTTCTTTTAATAATATTTTTTGATATATTAAAGAATAATTAGGTAACTTTTTTAACAAAATTAAGTTCTTTGTGTATATCTTATGATGTATTATTCACTTTGATAGTAATTTTAATTTATTAGGTTGTTATATGAAAAATATTAAACTATTCAAAAATACGCTATTATCTCATTTATTTATTTTGATAATAGTCGGTGTTTTCTCAATTTCGGTCTCTTCGTCAGCACAAAGTGCCTTGGACACATTAGGCAATTTTTGGAGTCCCATCAGCGGTATTAGCAACGGTGATATTAAAACCATCTCGGTAGATTCGAGCGGGTTTATTTATGTTAGTATTTGGGGCGAAGGACTAATGCGTTCTACAAATGCGGGAACTTCCTGGACAGATATTACGCACGACTTACCTTTTCCTAATATTACTGCTATTGAATTCGATTCGACCGGCAAAATATTTCTCGGTACTTTGGGCGGCGGTGTATTCGTTTCGACTAATAACGGCAATAGTTGGTCTGCTGTCAATAGCGGGTTAACCAACAAACGAGTTACTGCTCTGAAAATATTTCGAGGGGGTCCGATGTATGTTGGCACAATCGGTGGTGGCGTCTATAAATCCACTAACGGTGGACGTGCTTGGGTGCAAAGCAATATGGGACTAAAATTTCCTCATATTACCGCAATGATACTCAGCGAACAGGGAGCGGTTGTTGTCGGCACTCCAAATGAAGGCGTCTGGCGTTCAACAGATGAAGCGAAAACTTGGGGTAGAGGAAACGGAAGTATTTCAAGTAGAAATATTACCTCATTTGCAAAGAATGCAATTGGTGAACTTGTCGTTGGTACTTTAGGTGGAGGCGTTTGCTTTTCCATTGATGGTGGCGGCGGCTGGACTGTTTACCATAAAGACGACAAATGTGTTAATGTAACAGCAGTGGTCTTTGCTGATGCCAACGAACCTGTTGCAGGTCTTGCTCAAAAAGGTATTGTCCGATTTGATGACCGCATTTGGGAGCAATGGCGCCTTACGAGTATGCGAAGCACGGGTATTACTGCCTTGGCTCGCACAAGGGATAACACACTTTGGGCGGCTATTCCCCTGATGGGATTATATAAAAGTACAAATAACGGAGCCAATTGGACAAACGTCAGTTTTACAAAAACTTTTGCTCGTCTGGAAGTATTCGGTGCAAAGGACGGCTGGGTTATGTCCACAAAAAATGATACTAATTTATTGATTAGTTCCGACTATGGAGTTACTTGGACAGGCAACAAATTACCTAATCATAAGATTACAGCCTTCGGGTTAGATTCGACCGGTGCTTTTCTTGTCGGTGCAGTTTCAATCGTAAATCCACCAACAGGATATTTATATCGTTCCGTTGACCATGGAGAGAATTGGGTGCCGCTCTGGGCAAAGAGGGACACTAGTGTTGTTGCAATAGCGGTTAATACGCAGGGTCATATATATTGTGGACTTTCATTCCCGCCCGCAGACCCGAAAGACCCGAATGCAATAATAGGCGAATTATTTGTGTCCACAAATACCGGTGTAAATTGGGCGCATATTAATGCAAACCCCACTAATCAAGGATTCGAATTTATCGGAATTAATTATAATGACGATATTTATGTCAATCTTAATGGCGGACTATTTAAATCCGAAGACGCCGGAGCCAACTGGACGAGAATGCTAAATGAAAATGTAGCACAGGTTGCATCAATAGGTTTCTCGTCTATCGGTGATGTTTATTGTGCTACCAATCTCGGTTTGTTTAAATCTACAAATGACGGACAGAATTGGACTACTAACGACTTTGGTATTTCAGGTCCTGATGTAAAGAAAATTATTGTTACAATGCACGACCAAGTAATTGTAGGTTTAGCATATCAGGAAGGCTTTTTATGTAGTGCAGACGGCGATAAATTTTATGAAATAAACAGGGGCTTCATTCATTCTTATTTGTGGTCAATGTCCCAGTCCCGGGACGGCTTTATTTATATAGCCACTAATACAATGTATCGTGGTATTGAGCCGCCTTCACTACCGGCACCTATTCCTGCCGCTCCTGCAAACAATGCAGAAGGTATTGACAGGAACGCTACATTCACTTGGCGAGGAAATGACAAAACCGATATGTATGAATTCCAAATCTCTGATTCTCCCGATTTCTTTATTGTCGGTGAAAAATTAACGGTCAGCGGAACATCGCACAAACTCAATTATACTTTGAAGCCTGCCAAAAGATATTTCTGGAGGGTACGCTCCCGTACAAACAGTGCAATGAGTGCGTGGTCAGACCTGATGGTATTTATGACGGTTATTGAGCCGCCCGAACTAATCAGTCCCGAAAATCATTCCGGTAGTAACAGCGTTAAAAATCTTTCATTTATTTGGCATCAGGTTGATAGTGCAAGTTTGTATAAATTCGAGCTTGCCACAGATGCGCGATTTGCCAATATTGTTTCTTCACAGGAAGTAGCAGATACAACAGTAGTTGTCGAAAATTTGAACTTATATACAAAATATTATTGGCGTGTCAGGGGCAGAACATTTAAAGCGGACGGACCTTGGTCGGAAGTTTGGGATTTCTATACAAAACTGCGTCCTCCGGTCTTAAAATCACCACCGGATAAATCAACGGGAATGAAAACAGTTGTCCTGCTCGAATGGTTCGAGACCGAGGGTGGTACAAAATACGAAGTTCAGCTTGCTCGCGATTCTTTATTTGTTGATATGGTATTCGAGAGTTTGACAGAGACAAACACCTCGCAGCACACAAGAATTCTTGAATATAACAAGACTTATTGGTGGCGGATACGGGGACTAAACGATGATGGACAAAGCGATTGGTCAACTGCTTGGAAATTTACCACAACTTTGACCGCCGCCGAATTAATCAGTCCCGAAAATAAAAGCGAGGATTTAAATACTGATATTCTATTCAAATGGAAAGCCGCAAGCGAAGCCACCCACTATCATATTCAAATCTCAAAGAATGGTGGATTTACAGATATTGTTTTTCAAGATTCAACGCTAAAGGCAGATTCTATCCGACATAATAGTTTTGAGCATTTTACAAATTATTATTGGCGTGTTCGTAAGTATAAAAATGGTGTTCCCGGATTGTGGTCTGATGTTTGGACATTTGTTACAGGTTTGGGGCAGGTGGTCATTACATCACCAAGCAATGGTGCAACAAAGCAACCGACCGATATGACATTTAATTGGGAAATGCTGAAAGGTGCCGATACATATATATTCCAGCTTTCTAAGAGTTCGGATTTTTCGACTGTTACAAAACAGTCTGAAATTACCAAGACACAAATTGCAGTAAATAAACTTGACAACAACCAAAAGTATTATTTCCGCATTAAAGGTAAATATTCAAAAGGTGAGGGTGAATGGTCGGAAACGCGTGAATTTACTACACAAGAAAGTTCCGGTGTTGATTATGAAGCAATTCCCGGTATGGTAGAATTCAGGGTTTATCCTAATCCTTTCGCTTCAAAATTATCACTTGAGTTCAACTTGAGCTATGCTTCGCAAATCAACGTAAAATTGAGTGATATAAACGGACGTACAATTGCGACACTCGAAAACGGTACACTTCCTGCCGGGACACATACATTAGAGTATCAACCGAAAGGAATAGAACAAGGTACATATCTTATTATATTATCGGTAGATGGAAATCAATCCGTCAAGCAGGTGATATTCATTAAATAGGATATTCCGAAATAAAAAAAAGAGCGGACTCATTTAGAGCCGCTCTTTTTTTTTGCTTTCACTATGTCATATTAATATTTATTTTCTTCCGCTCTTAGGATAGGAGCGGTGAGTGTGTGGAATAAAATCTAAATTAATTTATTGTTAAAGTAAACAGCCGACCACCCCAACCCAACCAACGGAGGAGCTGTCAAGACTATCTACATCAATAGATTAAAGCCTCCCCTTTGTGTCAAACGCTAAAAACAGTTGACACAAAAGGAGGGAAAATGTACTATACAGAAGAATTCATATTGAAAGCAATTAGATATTTCAGTTTACAGTCTCATAAAAAAGCCGCACATTCTTGCTGTGCGGCTTTTTTATATTAATACTATTTGATAGTATTTTTTATCTTCTCAAACGTCTTTCATTGCCACCGGAGTCGCTGAAAGATTCGCGAAGTCCTACAAGGATTTTTTCGCTAATTTCTTCGGCAACGACTTTCTTGATATTGTCATCACTGGTCATATACTCGGCAATGGCTCTTTCTACTCTGCTCTTAATAATCTCGGCAGACTGACCGACAAGTACACCTGAAAGCTGATGAATATCATACTGCTGACTGCGAAGTACCTCGAGCTGTGAACGATTGGCATCTTCCATTTTCTTAAGCATTTTATCCATACGTTCTTCTTCTTCTGTGTACATAAGTGTAACAGCCAACATCGAAAGCATAGTAAACTCAAGGAAGATAGCCAAGAGAATGAATGACGGACGTTGTGGCGGAATAAATTTAAGACCGCGAATACCAACGGCAACAATCAAGAATGCCGCACCACCATAAGCAAGACCTGTAACATTGTTTGCGTATTTTTCCGTAAAGTGATGTGCCATATAAAGTCTGAGACCTTTCATTATCTGGAAGTGATTTCTTCTCCAGAGTAAGCCGTCTTTTGTATCTTCGATTTCTTTTAAGAGGAAGTCGGAGAAATATTCTTTAATTCTGTTGTAGAGATATTCATTTCTGAATTGCACAACGTCAGTGTTGTCATCAAAAATATCCTCAAAGCGGAAAGTTTGTTTCGGGTCGCCAACTTCTTCGGAAGTAGTTTTATCCCAAACTTCGCGGAAGGCTCTTTCTACTTCTAGTCTGTCTTTTTCAATTAATTTATCATCGGGCATCGTCAGAATATCAATAATATTCTCATCTGCAATACCTGTTTGAAGTCTAATCTTTGTTTTGGTCTCGTCAATCTGTCTATCGAAAAGTACAGCCATAAATCCAATGCTTGTCGGAAGCATCATAGTTACCAATAACATTGTTATAATGGCAAGCACAAGAGCGAGAATCCAAAAACCTACCCAAGGTTCAAGATAAATCGGATGTTCACCAAGAGTTTCTGATTTGGCATAAAATTCCGATGAGCTCTTAACATATCCGTGTTCTTTATAAGTTCTCTTGTTAAAAGTGAAATCGAAAATATATTCCTTGTCAATTAAATCTTTCTGGATTTCCATTGAACCCTGCGCTTCAATTTTCGATGCTTTTTCCTTGCTGGTAGAAGCCCAAACAAGACCGTTGAATCTCACGAATCCTACTTTTTCTAATTTCTCAGGACTTGGTTTGAACAAAGGTATAACAAACTTTGCAGTTCCAAGAGGTATCAACTGCATCTGATAGAAAAAGAATAGAACGACCACCATAACCAATGCGATTATTATTTGCGGGAAACCCAATTTCAGTCTCTGTCCGGATTCCTTTTGTGTTAATGTTGATTTAGCCATTTTCTATATGCTCCAAATATGTAAAATATATTTTAATTTTTGTTTTGCTAATTTTCAAGGTTACAAAATAGTTCTCTTATCTATAAATAAAAATAACTGTTTATTTGATTTTTATGTAGTAGTTTTGCAATTCATCTTGTAGTATGAACTACTACAATAATATAATTTAACTTAAATTATTGAAACAATAAAATTTTTTTCTCGTAATATTCATTAAGTTTTATAAATTTTAAGAATACATTATGCTTATGAATACAAATAAAAGACTATATCGTTCTTCTACGAACAAAAGAATTGCCGGGGTCTGCGGCGGCATTGCCGAGTATTTTAGTATTGACCCTGTAATTATCAGGGTAATATTAGTTGTTGTAATTGTCAGTGGTGGTGCGGGTATTCTCATTTATATCATTCTGTGGATTGTGCTTCCTTATGATTATGAAATCGGAGCAAAGCCGTATTTTACTACACCGCCACCTAATAATGAACAGCAATCTTCAGCTGATAGAGAGACTAACAGTAGCTTTACAAGGAATATGTCCCCAATTCAAAAAGAAGAAAATAAATCAAAAACGTTGCAAAATATAGCGGGTGCTATACTTGTAGGTCTTGGCATTATCATTCTGACAGATAATCTGGCTGATGCCGGCTTTGCTAAGTTCATTGCTCCTATTTTACTAATTGCCGGCGGTGTTGCTATATTCCTTTTATCAAATAAAAAGGACATTTCATTATGAGTAAATCTGCTATATATTGGGGAACTTTTCTTATTACAATCGGCACATTGTTGCTATTCAATAAGTTCAATACAATTGCACCGGAATTTTCCGTTTTTATTAGTCTCTGGCCCCTTTTCTTAATTTTCTGGGGTTTGTCAATCATTCATTTCCCCGAACAAATTCGCAAAATCTTGACATTTCTCTCGGCACTTTTTCTTGCTCTGTTTATTTTTGCTGTCCTAGCTAACGGCTTACATTATACAAAGGGACATTTTCTTCGTTGGAAGAAACATCATTCATCTAGAACTGTTGAAAGAGCAAAAGATGAGAAATTAAATTTTGAGAAAAATATCGTTGCGGCGGATTTGAATATTAACTTCGGTGTCGGCTCTTTATCAATAGCCGATGCTGATGATAGTGTATTAGCAGTTAATGGAGAGTATTTTGAACTTGAACGGAATAGTATCCCCGGAAATGCAAACAGAACCGAACTTATACTTAGTTCGGCAAGCGATGGACATTTTCTTGATAAATTTGACAACGACTATGAAATCAATGTTTATTTGCCAAAATATTTGGATTGGTATATTGATGCCAATATTGGTGCCGCCGAAGCGGATTTGGATTTTTCCAATCTAAAAACTCATTTGCTCAAAATAGACTGTGGTGCTTGCGACCTAAGCCTCAAACTCGGAATGCTCTGTAAAATGCAGGAAATTGACATCAAAGCGGGAGCTTCCGATATTTCAATTGCATTACCGAAAAATGCCGGTTGTCGTATTGTCTCGAATATTTTTCTTTCCGATATTGATATTGACGGTTTTACCCAAATCAATAATTCTTGGCAAACTGCAAACTATTCCGCCGCAGTTAATAAAATTGAAATTAATCTTGACGGAGGCGTATCCGATTTTAATATCAGTAGATATTAAATTGGAAATCGTAATATATTTAAATAAAAAAAGACTGCCCGAAAGCAGTCTTTTTTGTAATTAAGTACCGTGTGCTTTATCTTCTTTCCTTGATGATAGCCGGTTTCCTATTTGTATGCAGTTTTTTACTTACCCAGCGCAGATTTTTCATTTCGAAAACAGCATCTTCGGCAGTTTCGAAGCATCCGTATCGTAAGCGATATATCGGATTGCCGAATGGGTCTATATATTGATTTAATTGCACATTGTCCAGACCGTCTCTCTTCATCATATTTAGTGCCGCTAAGGCTTTGGAATGCTCTGTGAATGTAGCAAATTGAAGTGTATAACAAGATGTCAGCGAACGACTATATAGTTCGGGACTTGGTTGTTCCACCTCCGGTTCAAGCGGTGCAAGAACTCTTTTATTCATTGTCATTTCGTCATTAACAAGTCTTAATTCTTGCAGACCATTATCTTTTATTTCCGGTATATTCGGTTGTCTTGTCGCTTTCGGGTCCAAGTCTGCTCTTGGTGCATTATATCTTTTTTGTGATACGGATGTAGGTGGTAAACCACGCGAAACAAATGGTGTGAATCCAGATAATTTTCCTCCGGCTTCCCGATGATGATGCTTAATCTCCTCGGGTCTTAGAATATCAATATAGATTTCAATTCGTCTGCTTTGCGGGTCATCTCGTAAACTGCGTTGCTCGAATCCTTTTTTATCAATACCAAAACCTTCAGCATCAATTATAATCCTACCCTCATTACGCATCTGTTTATATATCGGGGAAATTTCTTGCATTTTTTTATCAAATGTTACAAATGTAAAATATGCACGAAGTTTAGATAGAACAATATTTCCGTTCTGTCCTTTGTCTGCAAGTTTAGCCCATCTGCCGTTTCTATCTTCCGGATTAATGGGCCAGCCCGATTTCCACATATCCAATCCTTGCGGGATTGTTAATGGTTGTCCGTTTGCATCAACTCCGACTTGTACTGATTTGTCGGTGTAATTCCTCTTATTTCTTGATGCACTTCTATATGGGTGAGATTCGCCTGCCGATAAGCCGCGTGGGTCCGTATAGCCATGAATTGTGATTTTCAAATAAAGTGTATCACGGCAGAAATCCTGAAATGCCGGTAGTTTGTCAAGCAGAGGTTTGTAAATTTGCTTATAAAACTTTTGGTCAATTATCTTAGCGGCATAGTCATAATTATGTCCGGTAGAATCGACAAAGCCCGTATTGTCGAAGAATCCATTCGCTTCTCTGTTCCTGTATTCTTTTAGGTTATCAGTAGTATTCGGATACCAGTATCCCGTGATAAAATATGGAAGAGTATCGGTCGAATGGAAAATAATTGGTGGTATTTCGACTTTCTGTCTTGTTATTGATATATTGCGAACAATCATTGTGTCAAGTCCGAATGGCTTTGGAATGCTTACGATTAAATTGTTATCACCTTCCACTTTATTTTGATAGCATTCTTCCTCAACAAATTTGTTGAAACTTACCTTATATGTTTTATTGGCTTCGACCTCGTAGGGTATGCCCGATTTGAATAAGGATGTTTTACCGGTATTTTGCTCGCTCAGATTTAATTCAAGTCCGTATTTCTTTGTCGGCGGTACCAGTAACCCACCTTTTGAATCAAGTATTTTTTCCGTAACATTCACTAGAAGGCGAATTTTAGATTTCGGCAGGGAATAGGCAAAAATGTTTCGCTTATCGAAATCGGCATCTCTATTTGAAGTAATGAAAATAGCGGCTCTGTCCGGTGTGATAAACGGAAATTCATCATCAGCGGCAGAATTGAATTTTAAATTCTCCGGTATTTCCACATCAAACTTTTTAGCATCATTTCTAAGCGCTTCGTCAAGATTAACGGGGTGGGACGGCATTTGTAAACCATTAATACCGACAAAATCCGCTCTGAAAATATCTTTCCTGTTAGTTCCTTTTTTGTTCGTTTTATAATCCCAATCGGTAGAGAAATAGAACTTCCCGTCTGCACCGAAGTGCGGTGAAGTCTCGTTCCCAGGAGTGTTAATATTTGGAACAAGTTTGGGTCTTGTCCACTTGCCGTTGATATTTCTTACTGAATACCACAGGTCTAATCCACCTTTGCCACCGGCTCGATTTGTTGTAAAGACAAGTATCTTCCCGTCAAGTGATAATGCAGGTTGCGAATCCCAAGCGTCAGGGTCATTTACTTCATCTATCGGCTTGGGGAGTGAAAAACCATCTTTGCGTCTGGTCATTTCCCATAAATCAAATAAATAACTTGTGCCGCTGGCATCAATTGTGGACATATCACGCTCTGCGGCAAATATTATTCTGTCGGGAGCAAGTGTTTGCGTACCACGTGTGAACATTGCAATACGCTTTCCCTCCGCTTTGATTTGTTTTGCTTTGCTCCAGCCTTCATCAATCGGTTTTTTATTTAATCTATGTGCCGCCGGACGTGTAGAATAAAACATCTCCGCCGAGAGAGCTATCGGACGCCTATTGGGTACAGGTCGTGATGAGGTAAAGAATAGGGTGTCCTCTACGGCACCATAGATTATAAAAGCGTTATAATCTTCATAGTTCCCGTTTACTTTGCCGTCCAAGATTGAGCCTTGAACTTTGTTGTCCTTAGCATAAGCCGTACTAAATATGATTAATGCTATTAACGTTATAAATATGAATTTTCTCATTGTTGTTACTCTTCGATTTATGGAATATAAATTGGATATATTGCTCTGAACTCAATTCCCGATTGCAAGTTAGTGTTGTTCTCCGTTCCGTTATAAATACTGCGTATATAAACAAGTGAATACATATAACGGTTGATTTTGAATGCAACAACATTCCCGGGTGCAAGATTTGTCAACGGTCCCGCTGTGTAACCGGTAGAATAACTCGGGTCGCTAACAAAAGCCATATATGTAGCACCTACATTTGTAAAATCAGATTCTAACATACTTGTACGCCATATTTTCATTCCGAGAGTTCCGCTTATAGACTTGAGTATCGGTTGCTGTGGTGGAGTTGCAGTAGGCAATGTATCAATTACATCAATCCAAATTTGCCCCTTTTGCGGTGGATATGCTCCGGGAGTATTACCTCTGCCTTTTAGTATAGTTCTGGCATTTGCTCCGAAATAATATACTTCATTCTCAGGTTCGGGAGCCAATCTTGTCCTCTGTGAATATGCACGTAGATTAATAATCGGACTAATGTCAGGGAATACTGTAACGACAGTTGTTGCATTTATTCTCTGCGAGCAATGTGGTGAATTTACTTGCAAGTAAACATTGAAAGCACTGTCCGCAGTACGTCCCGTATTGCCTCTTGCCGCAACGATTTTATCAAGTTCTTCAATATCAGGTGATACAAAAGTTACCTGCACTACTCCGACTTCCCCGGGTGCCAATGATAGTTCTTGCGGACTGACAGTAAAATATTTGGGAGAATATATGTCATTTCGCTGATAAGATAGTGATACATTCAATTTGATTTCCGTACAAGCACTGTCGGGATTCATAAAGTAGTACATTTTTGATACTGTTGTATTGATTGGCGGTTCTGCATTTGACATTGAGAAAAACACCCTTTTATCTGTTCTGTCCGATATCGTATCTATTAATGGGGCTGAAGAGTATTGGTCAAAAATAAATCCGTCAAGACTAATGAAGGGGCAAGAACTCGAACAACCGTCTCCTTCAAAATTTACATAGTAGGAACATTTGTTGTCGGTTCCTTCCGGTGTGAGTTCCAATGACAATGTGTCATAATGTGTTCCCGAGTATAATGCTTTGAAGCGTGCAGTAATTTCAAGTGTTCTGCCTGCATTTACGGTTACGGGAAACTTAGGAGCAAGGATAGTCCAACCTTTGTTCCCGTTGAATGATATTCTATTTACGCTCACATTACAGGGTGATGTATTTGTAAAGATTACTTGTTTAACATCTTTGGATTTGCCTACTTCCACTCTGTCCGTCAAGATAAAATTAAACCCGTCTGCAAATTCATCACAATCGCAAGTCGGTGCTACAACAACAGCAAGTAGAGTTATTCTATATGTACCATGCCGTCCGTCAACGCACTCTAAAGGCATTGAGAGCGTTTGCGAAAACTCACCGAGTTCCTTAGTGCTTACTGAAAAACACATAGTCAGGGTTTCGCCGGGTTTAATTGTTACTTGATTATGCTCTATTGTTGCAGGACTGCCGTCGAGTAGGACGGATTCACGGCGGAACGGTTGCCGAACAGTCGGAAGTGTCATTACAATAGCCTGAGTTCCCGAATTATACAATCCAGCCGAACATTTCTCATAACGAGATATATTGCTCGGTGTATTCAATTTCAACTGACTGCTGCCATTTCCGTCCGTGAAAACTAACGTTTCCATTCTGTCTAATTCATCGCAATTCAGTTCCTTTACTTGTGTTGTATCAAAAATAAAAATCAGTGTTGTATCCACACATATTAATGTAGAGTTTTTACTCTGACTGCGATTGTTGTATGTAGCCGTAAAATTATAATTCTTTCCTGCTACAGGCACTTTCAATATAAACTTTGCCGCACCCTTGCTGTTTGTATATGTTCGCAAAGGATTATTTGTTGCACCTTGGAAGACTCTTACTTCGGCACCGCGGATAGGCGTTTTGCCGGATTTTATTCCTGATGACGAATTATAAACCAATACGGTTATTTCTCTTTCATTATTATCCGATGGAGATGATGTCTCCATACACGCCGGAAGCAGTAAGATGCCTGTAAGTAGAATTATTAAGATGCTTCTGAGCGTGTTATTACTAATTTGTTGAACGGTT
>Ga0256846_1000177_pt1 | contig 27854 bp, 29 predicted proteins | sample TevniametaG_FD_189098 | JGI IMG/M metagenome (GOLD analysis project Ga0256846, IMG submission 189098) | Tube worm associated microbial communities from hydrothermal vent at the East Pacific Rise, Pacific Ocean - Tevnia | ecosystem: Host-associated > Annelida > Integument > Unclassified ...
ACCTCCGTATGGTCGTTAAATTTGCCTTCCCTGATTGCAAAAGCCACCCTTTTAACCGAAAATCTCGACCCGAACCGCCGGTCCCACGCTGTTGTTCCAACGGTTGTGTCTTCACCGGGAATAGCTGACCGTTACAGGACGAGATTGACATTCTGGTGATAACTATCTTATTCTTAATAATTCAGCCGGCGTTTGGCACCGGCAACGATTGTGCGATACGGATCCATTGGTGCCTTACGATCACGGTGATCTGATTCGAAAACCGGTTTGGGCGACAACAGACTGTCGTCTTTCAAAGGGCCAGGCCCGCAAAATCCCCTGTGGCGGAGTGGCTCAACAAACAACCGGGGGAGAAGGAGAGTGTAAAATGATACGGATGCAGTCGAAAATGGTGCTGGTGGTGGTATTGGGGCTGTCGATGTTGTTTTCCGGAAATGTTTTCGCCGGAGGCAACGTTGGCGTTACACTGGATCAGGCCCTGGCCGTGGTGGCCGCGGCCAAGGCCAAAGCTGTTGAACAGGGCACGTTGATGAATATCGCCGTTGTTGATGCCGGTGCAAACCTGACGGCTTTCGTCCGCATGGACGGGGCTTTCCTGGGCAGCGTCGATATTTCAATTAAAAAAGCAAAAACGGCGCGTTTTTTCAATATGCCCACCGGCAAACTGGGCGAACTGGCCCAGCCTGGCAAGCCGTTGTTTAATATTGAATTCTCCAATGGCGGGTTGATTACCTTCCCTGGCGGGCTGCCGCTGAAAGACAAGGCGGGAAATGTCATCGGTGCGATTGGTGTCAGTGGCAGCAGTGTTGAGAACGACAACGCCGTGGCCACGGCGGGTGCGGCAGTGTTGTTGAAGTAAACCGGGCTTCCGGCGTGTTGTACGGACAACGCCACTGCAAGCCGCCGCTGTTTTTCCGGCGGTAAAAAAAATAATTGTTCAGCAGGGGAAGTGGGTCGGTCAATGCTTCCCTGGAAATTATGTTCAGTTGAAATAACCGGATCCCCTGGGCCGCCAATCGTTACTGGCCCGGATCCGGTTTTTCTGTTGCCCTGGCCGGTGCCCGGCGCATGACAATATCCCCATAATAAGCCACCACAGACTCCCCGGTGTCATTGCTGTCAGACATAATCGCAATGGCTGAAATTTTCGGGGGTTTTTCCCCGAACGCGGCCCGGTAGTCGGCAAGGATATTTCGCCTTTCGGTGACCCACCTGTTGGTTTCCGTTTTTCCACTGCGAACAACCATCATGATGGATTGTCCGGTATATGGGCTGGGTACAATGGTGCCTGCCGGGGCCTTGCTGGCCCAGATATAATTAATTGCATTTGCCGGCGGGGTTTTTCCAAAAAACAGCTTCAGGGCGCTGTACTTGGCCCGTTCCGCCAGGCCCGCAGCGTCGGGTTCGAATTCAAAGGCGACGTAGATCCGGGCCGGATAGTCGTCCCCGGATTTGCGGGTGACGTCTCCTTTCTTAAAGATATTGGATATTTTCCATCGCCACTCGATGATCGGGTACTTTTCAGGATCAATGTGGATGTACCGGATTAAACCGGATGAACCGCCGTTACTGACGGCTTTAACAACTGTCTGCCCGGCATCGCTGACCCGTGTGTAGCGCGTGTGCCTGGAGATGCTTTTAAAAGTCAACGCTTCCCACTGAGAAGGCATCTCGGGCCCCGGCGTGTCCACGGAAAAATGCCCGATGAATATACTTTCCGGTGCGGCAACCGCGGCGTGCGGGAAGATCATCATCCGTGCGATCAAAATTGCCATGAAAAGTGGTGCGTATCGGTTTTTCAGGGAAGCGGTGGTTGTCATGCCGGGACTCATTTTCACCTCTGGTGTTTCTCAGGAAGAGATGTACACATCGCCGGTTGGTCGGGATGGGCCGGGTCGACCCGGAGAATTGTCCCCGGGGTCTGGATCGACTGCAGATGGTGCAGCAGCAGACGCAAAATCGCCTTCTGACCGGCGGCGTCACCGGGAAAACCGAAGGGGTGCCCCAGGGGCAGGTCCGGGCAGAGTGCCCGGGAGGGGTTGATTTTCCGGGTAACGCGTAAAGAGAGGGTAATGGAGATGGTAGCGATGCCGACCGCTTCGATGGCCCGTTGTATCAATCCCACGGATTGATTGCACAGGCCTCAGGCCGGGGCCAGGATGGCGATATCTACTTTGTCCTCGCTGAGGGCTGTGGCCGCCGCCGGCGCCGTTTTCTCGGTAAGGGTGTCCAGATGACGGCCGCTGATATGTCCCATGAAGGAAAAATGGCGGTGATTGACGGCCTTGATGGTGCCATCCTGCCTGAGTTCGGCGGCCCGCTGCAGGGGGAGAACGATATTTACGTCCTGATCGGCATCCTTATGGTCATAGTAGTTGTGGGTAATGATCAGATCCGACAGACTGGTATTATCGGGAATTTCCCGGAATTCCGGATCGCCCGTCGGGTCAAACATGTCGAAAGGCCGTTGAGATTTGAGGTGAACGCCGCCGGTGGTGATCAGGGCCAGGCGGCAGCGGTTGATGGGTTGGGTCAGCGGCGACCAGGGCGTATCGGAAAAAGTGAGGATCTCCGCTTTTTTCGCCCATTGGTCAACCAGCACTGGAAATCGGGTAAACAGCTTGGCGGCGGCCTTGTCTTTTATCTGTCGAAAATCTGATGGCATGAATGAATCCTTAATTTTATAGAATAAAGTAATATGAGGCGTTTTTTTGGGGATGATTACCAGAAGGCCCAGCGTGAAGAGAGCAGAACGTAAATGCCCAGCCCGAAATTGGTGACGCCATGCGCCAGAATAACAGCTTTTAAATTCTTCCGGCGGATCAGCAGGCCCCCGTAGAACAGCCCTGCAACAATTCCCACAATGATCCGGTGATGTTCCAGGCCAAACAATACCGCGACGCCCGTAAACGACAGCCAGGTAAAAGTACCCATGGGTACGGAGTGAAAATCCGGATCAATCAGGTAACGCATCAGGTAGGCGCGCCAGAACAGCTCTTCCATAATCGGCACGATGACAGCACTTCCCGACAGGCGGATAAAGATCAATCCATAGGCCCCGGCCGACGTCCGGCTCAAAGCATAGGGATTAAACTGATGCCCGGGGGCAAACTGGTATAGAATATTTTCCGGTACAATCCAGATGATCAGAACGATCAAGCCGCAGATAACCGCTGTTCCGATATCGCCGGAGGAAAGTTTCGGGGAAAGATCCCGGCGATAGGAATGGCGCCAATACCAGATCAGGGCGCCCACGCTGATGGTTTTAATCGTATAGAGCAGCGGCATGAGCGAAGGGAAAAAACGGGCCGGTTCGGTTAATAACAGAAACAGGGCAAATGGCAGAATATAGGGCGCCCAGGGGCGGGTGAGCCATTGCCGTACCTGATTGGGGCGTGATGGCATCAATTGGGATTGATCGCGTGTTTTTTTAGAAGATCGTGCAGCGTGGGGCGGCTGGTTTCAAGGAGTCTGGCCGCCTGGCTGATGTTGTTTCCGGAAAGGATCAGGGCCCGGCGGATGACATCCTTTTCCGCCCGTTCGCGGGCCTTTTTAAGCGTGGTCAGTTTTGGGCCTGGGGGCGTTGCCGCGTTTTCTCCAAGCCCCAGATCGCCGGGGATGATTATCTTATCCATGGTTGAGCCAAGGGCCCGGCGGATACGGTTTTCAAGTTCACGGACGTTTCCCGGCCAGGCGTGGGTCGTCAGCGCGTCTATTGCCGCCGGCGAGAACGTGGCCGGTTTTCGCCGCAGATTTTGAGACTCCGTCTGCAGAAAGTGAAACGCGAGCAATAAAATATCTTCCCGCCGCGCTGTCAGGTCAGGGATTTTTAACGGGACAACATTCAAACGATAAAACAGGTCTTCACGAAACCGCCCCTGTTTAATATCATCTTCCAGATTTGTATGGGTGGCGGCAATAATCCGAACATTCAAGTTAACCGTTTTTTTTCCGCCGAGCCGGTCAATGGCGGATTCCTGCAAAACGCGCAGAATTTTAACCTGCAACGGTAAGGGTAACTCTCCGATTTCATCCAGAAAGATTGTTCCCTGATCCGCCTGTTCAAATTTTCCGATCTGACGCCTCACGGCACCGGTAAAGGCGCCTTTTTCGTGACCAAACAGTTCGCTTTCCAGCAGGTTTTCCGGAATGGCGCCGCAATTGATGATCACCATTGCCTGGTCAGCCCGGTGGCTCAGCTGGTGGACGGCATGGGCCACCATTTCTTTGCCGGTGCCGGTATTGCCGGTGATCAGAACGGGATAGTCGGTCCGGCTGGCGTTTTTGATCTGCTCGAAAACCCGGGTCATCGCTGGAGAAACACCCAGCATGCCGCACAGCGATCCCCCCTGGGTCCGCTGTTTTCTAAGCTCACGGTTGGCGGCCTCCAAGCTTTGCAGCTTGAATGTCCGGGCGAGGATGATCCGCAATAATTTTAAATCAATCGGTTTGGCACAAAAATCAGCTGCCCCGAGGGCGATGGCTTTAACCGCATTTTTTTCTTCGGCATTCCCGGTAATCACGATGATCCGGGTGTGAGGGGCAAGAGAAGTGGTCGCTTCAAGGAGTTCAAAACCCTGCCGGGGGGTATCGGGATGGGGCGGGAGGCCGAGGTCAAGGGTGGCCACGGGAAAAGCGCCGGACGCCAGAAGTGGCTTGGCCTGGGTTGCATCACCGGCAATCGTGATGTCGTAAGGCGCATCCATCAGGCCCCATCGGATCTGCTTGGCCACCGATGGCTCATCTTCGATGATCAGAAGTTTTTTCTTCATTTTAAATTTTCCCGGCAATCCGGAACAGGTGTGGGCGGAATGGCAAAATCAGCCAGAATACCGTCATGTTATAGATATCAAAAGATCGCTTAAAATGTCAACCAGCAGGGCTGTCTGCCGCTCAGGGGGGCCGGGGGATGGGGCCGTATGAAATATATTTCCTAATTCCGGATTGGGGCTTACCTTTTTTTCACAATCCCCGGCGAAAAAGACCGGACGAATGCATTGTATCTTGTCCAGTGGCCCACGACGATCTCATAATATATTGAAATAATTAATGTTATATGGTCATCACAAGATTATCAATCATTATTGATACCCTGGCATTGTTTTTGCTCTATCTAATAAACCGACGGCAAAGGATAAAAAAAACAGGAGACGCCATGAAGCAGATCGGTTTATTAATTTTGTTGATTACAATCCTGGTGGCCGGGTATGCGCTGGCCATACCGGTGCCGGAATCCCTTGCCACCATGATTTTCGGTATTGGCTTGATCGGCCTGGCAACCATTGGCCGCAAAACACTTGCCCGAAAGGCGCGCGCCTGATCAATGCCCTTGCCGGCCCCTGTCTGTCACCCAATATGCTTAACGCCTTTCCAGAAGGCGTATCTCATACCGCCCAACGTTTCGAAATAACCGGCTGCTGACCGCATCAGGCCTTTGACCCTGAAAACGCTTTTTGGGATTTTTCTCAGGGACCGGTTTCAGGCCGGACGGTTTGCTGTTTTGCTGATTTTTAAAAAATGACAGATGGCGGGCAGGAGACAAAACGATGTCATTCTGAAGATCCCCGGAGAAAAACAGCAGAAATGCCCGGATGATGATCCGGGCATTTCTTTTTACAGATAAATATGAATGGGCAGGTTATACCTGCGGCCGGGGCAGAACTTTTGCCCGTTCGGCGATTTCCGGCATCTTGTGCTCCCATTCAATGGCCATCAGATGAACGCCGTGGACCCCCTTCATCTCTTTGAATTCCTCGATCTGCTCACAGGCGATCTTGATGCCTTCATCGGCGACCTTGCCTTTTTCGGCACCTTTGAGCCGCGTGATGATTTCATCGGGGACGTCCATTCCGGGGACGTTGTTTTTCATGTAGCGGGCCATGCCGACGCTTTTCATGGGTGTCACGCCCGCCAGAAGGTAACATTTCTCGGTCAGCCCCATGTCATTGGCCTGCTTGACCCAGGTTCTGAATTTTTCCATGTTGTAGATACATTGGGTCTGGACGAAATCAGCGCCGGCCGCGATTTTTTTGGCCAGGCGGTGGACGCGCCATTCAAAAGGATCGGCAAAGGGATTGGCCGCCGCGCCGATAAACATGCCCGGCCGGCCGTCCAGGTCCGCACCGCCGAGAAATTTTCCCTCGTCGCGCATGTTTTTAACCATGGCGATCAGCTGCATGGAATCGATGTCAAAGACCCCCTTGGATTCCGGGTGGTCGCCGAACTGCTGATGATCGCCGGACAGGCAGAGGATGTTGCGGATACCGTGGGCGTAAGCGCCGAGAATGTCTGCCTGCATGGCCAGTCGGTTGCGGTCCCGGCACACCATCTGGTAATTGGGTTCGAGCCCTTCTTCAATGGCCAGCAGAGAGGCGGCCCAGCTGGACATGCGCACCATGGCCGTCTGATTATCGGTAATATTGACTGAATCAACGTTTCCTTTTAAGAAAGCGGCTTTTTTTCTGACCGCTTCAACGTCGGCGCCGCGCGGGGGACCCAGCTCACCGGTAAACGCAAAGTGCCCTGCCGTTAATATTTTCTCCAGGTTGCTTCCCGATTTATATCCGTTTTTCTTAGCACTCATCTGTACCCTCATCTCTATGCGTTATACGTTGTTGATCGAATATCGGACGTTTCCGGTTTTGGTTGCCGGGCTCACAGAGTCTGGTTACGCCAGCCGGCCGCCGGATGAGTCCTGCGGATGTTTCTCGCCCGGCCCGGGTGGCGATCAAAAATATTAAGCCGGGCATCCGGCGCATACTGGCGGGTGCCGCAGCCACCGATCATGTCTGATATTATCCGTATGGTACGTCAACCGGATGCGGTAACCGCTACATGGCCGTTTCAGGATGAAAAACCAGCACATCCTTCAGGTCATCGCCCAGGTATTCACGTTCGTTCGGCCCCAGTATCCCCAGGGAGAGGCAGATCAGCGTCCATAGATGCACGACCGGATAATTGCCGCCGTAATGCTCGCTGAGCTGATGAATCTGGGCATGGCAATTATGGCAGCCGGCAATACAATAGTCAGCCCCGGTGGCTTTAATCTGTTCGTCTTTAAGCTTTCCGTATTTCAACCGTTCTTCCTTGAAACCGGACTGCAGAAACCCGCCGCCGCCCCCGCAGCAATAGTTGTTTGACCGGTTGGGCTGCATGTCGATGAAATTCTCTTCACCCACGATGGATTTCACGACAAATCTCAGATCTTCCGCAATCGGGTCGCCATAGGACTTGCGAACAATCTGACAGGGATCCTGAACGGTAAATTTAATTTTAAGATCCTTGTTCCAGTCGGAATTGACTTTCAGTTTTCCTTCCCGAATCCATTTGGCGTAATATTCATAAATATTCTTAACGACAAAATCGTGTTTGAGGTTGAATTTTTTCAGTCCGGCCCGGACTGAGAAAGTAACGTGCCCTCATTCAGTGTTGAGAAAGGTCTTACACCCGAGTTCGTTCGCCTGGTTGACTGTGGTGCGGGTGACCTGCTCCCAGCCATCATTATCTGCCAGAAACATGCAATAGTTTTCAGCGGCCCAGCCTTTGCTGCCGTAGGTCCAGTCAACGCCGGCCAGGTGAAGGATTTTCCATAGCGGGACCAGTTCGTCCGGTTCGGTCACCGGCTCCCGGGAATTCTGGTTGAGGAAAAATTCGGCGCCCTCTTTGTCAATCGGGGCCTTCATGTCGGCAAATTCAGGTTGAGATTCCTGGTACTCTTCCAGAACGTCTTCGACGACGAATTTGAAATCTTCCGGCGCCGCGCCCATGGCACTGGTGCTGTCGTTCCGCAGGGCCATGTCGCAGGAACCGACAATCCCCTTGGGGCGTTCTTCCCGTGGTCGCATGGCCCGGGCGTTGTAAACCAGCTGCGGGATGTCAATTTTCATCGGGCAGACATATACGCAGCGCTGACACATGGTGCACATCCAGGGCCAGTCTGATTTGCGAATTTCCTCGTCCATTCCCAATGCCGCCATGCGCAAGAATTTGCGTGGATCCATGCCGTCCAGACCCGTTGCCGGACAGCCAGAGGAACAGGCACCACAGGTCAGGCAAAGGTTCAGGTTCCCGCCATCGGGAAGCAGCTCCTTGACCTTATCCATAAAGGTGCTCTTTCTTTTTCCCCCTAATTTGATTGCTTCCTCCGCCATGATGTACTCCTTTACATTGAGCGTTTTTTTATTCCTGTGACGGTTCGCAGGAAATTTTTTATGTATATCTGTTTCTATTTGTATTTCAGTGGGATATCTATTTCATCGCATGCGCCGATAACCGATCCCTTTCCACCCGGGTTCAGGTTTCACCGGCGGCGCACGGCCAAAAAAAACAATATATCCCGGCGATGATAACTTTCCCGGCGCCCCCGTTAAATGACCCGAACCCGCCTGGCGGGTGAAAGGGGGACGCTAAAATGCACAAGACTAAATTATGTCACGATAATTGCGCTGATGTCAACAGATTTATCTTTGCGAAAACGCCCCGATGACATGGATATAAAGGATGCCTTGAACTTTTGGAGACCGGCGTGATAGGCTGTCTGGTGCAAACACGATCCTGAAAAATCAGCGCCGTCAAAACGCGCTGCCGGATGACCCGAAAACAGACCGTATGGCGTATTGAGGATACTGCTGGTGGTGGGCTGCTTGTCACAATGCATGCGTTTGAATATTTCTTTTGCCGCCGATAAGCGACCCGGCGATGTGGTTATCCTCGTCCACGGCCTGGGCCGAACCTCAAAATCGTTTCGAAAGATGGCGCGTCACCTGGCACAGCGCGGCTATGAAGTGTGCAATATTGATTATCCCTCCCGAAAGTACAATATTCAGACTCTTGCGGAAAAATGCCTCCGGCCCGTTATCAATACCCGGCTGTCCGATCCGGAAAGAAAAGTCCACTTTGTGACCCATTCCATGGGCGGGATTATGGTGCGCTGGTGTCTTAAAAAATATTCCCTGGAAAATATCGGCCGGATCGTGATGCTGGCGCCGCCCAACCAGGGGAGTGAGGTGGTGGATTTTTTAAAGGCCAGGCGCTTCATAAGGTCGATCATGGGGCCGGCATTCCGTCAGTTGAGTACGGATCCTGACGGATTTGTCAACACACTGGGCGAGGTGAATGCCGACATCGGGATCATCGCGGGAAAGCGGTCGATCGGCGGTATCCATTCGATCCTTATTCCCGGTCCCAGCGACGGCAAGGTATCGGTGGCCCGGACCCGGCTGAATACAATGGCGGATTTCACGGTTGTCAGAAGAGCGCACACCTTTATTATGAACGCCGACGAGGTGATCGATGCGGCGACCCGGTTCATCGAAACAGGACGGTTTCATGCCACGGGCTGACCGTTACCTGGCGGGTATGTGCCTGGTGGCCGGTCTGGCCGCTGGCCTGTTGGCCGGCTGCATGACGGTTTTGCCCGGCTATGGGCCGGAAGCAGCGTCACATGCACGCGCCCGTCGGATCGTGCGGGCACCGGTAAAACGACCGCCGTCAGCCGGGCCGGCCGTGTCGACGGTTCTGTTCGCCGCGCGGGACCACTGGCGGGGCGTCCGATATCGTCCGGGGGGACTTTCCCGATCCGGCCTTGACTGTTCGGGGCTGGTGTATCTGACCTACCGGCGCTATTTTGGCATCACTCTGCCGAGAACCGCCCGGCGGCAGGCCAGGGCGGGGCGGCGGGTATTAAAGCGCTCGCTGCAGTCCGGCGATCTTGTTTTTTTTAAGACGGGAATTTTTACCCGGCATGTCGGGATTTTCATCGAAAAAGGCCGGTTTCTGCATGTGTCCACACAAAACGGGGTGACGGTATCCCGCCTGGAAAATCCCTACTGGCGCAAACATTACTGGAAAGCTGTTCGTATTTTGAATTGACGGCCATTTTTCAACCCCCTGCCGGAGGAATCATTGAGAGCAATCGTATGAAAGCACAGCGCCTGCAGAAGAAAATACGAAAAACCATAACCACGCACCGGATGCTTCAACCGGGCGACAAAGTGCTGGTCGGCGTCTCCGGCGGGCCGGATTCGGTGGCGCTGCTCCATCTGCTGGCGGCGCTGACCCCCGCATACGATCTTACCCTGGCCGTGGCGCATCTTAACCATTGCCTTCGGGGGGCCGATGCGGATCGGGATGCGGCCTTTGTCGCCGGCCTGGCCCGGCGGATGGGGCTGCCGTTATACATGGATAAACGGGATGTGCGTCGGTACCGCCGGCAACACCGGCTGTCAGTGGAAACGGCGGCCCGACGTGTCCGCTACGCCTTTTTAAGGGAAGTTGTCGACGGGAACGGGTTGACCAAAATTGCCCTGGGCCACCACATGGACGACAACGCCGAGCTGATTCTCATGAATCTGCTGCGGGGGAGCGGTCCGACAGGACTGGGTGGTATTCCGCCGGTGCGGGATAACCGGATCATACGCCCGCTGATTGATCTCACCCGGCAGGAAATCATGGCGTATCTGGCGGCTGAAAAACTGGATTACGTCATTGATGCGTCCAATACCGACTGCCGTCACCTGCGCAACCGGATCCGTTCCGAATTATTGCCCCTGCTGGCCACCGGTTACAATCCCGGGATCGTGGCCGGCCTTAACCGGACGGCGGCCGTCTGCCGGGCGGAAAACCGCTGGTTTGAAGAAGCGCTCGACCCCTTCTTTGACGCTTGTGTGGATTTGCGCACCGACGATACAATCAAATTGTCCGTAATGAAAATGGCCGAACAGCACCCGGCGGCGCAGCGCCGTCTGATCCGGCGGGCATTTAAAACCGTGAGCGGTGACCTGCGACGGCTTTCTTTCGGCCATATCGAAACCGTGCGGGGACTGCTGACCGGTCCGGCGGGCACCCGGCATATGGATCTGCCCCACCGGATCCGGGTTTGCCGGTCGGGCGACCGCCTTGTCTTCAAACGGGCGCAGCAATCCCTCCGCCGCATACCGATATCCGCTCGGCGGCCGGCGGTGACGCCTTTTGCCTATCTCTGCCCTCTGCCGGGAGAAGTGATGATTCCCGAAGCCGGGCTGCGGCTGGTTTTCAGTGCCCTTGCGGCCGGGCAGTTTCCCGACCGGTTTCCCGCTGCCGACCCGGCGGCGGCCCATGCGGTCTATCTGGATCTGGACAGGCTGGTTTTCCCTGTCACCATCCGGAACCGGCGGGCCGGTGACCGGTTTTCGCCGCTGGGCCTGGGCGGCACCCAGAAACTGGGCCGGTTTCTGGCCGGCCGGGAAAAAGATCATCGCCGGCGGGCGGCCTGCCCCGTTATGGTCAGCGGCAGCCGTATTGTCTGCGTGATTGGCTACGGGATTGCCGATGACGTGAAAATCGGCCCGGATACCCGTCGCGGGGTGAAGGTCGATGTTTTGCTTGCGAAAAACTGATTGATGATTAATATGGGTCATTAAACCGCTGATATCCAAAATGTAAAGGGAGGTAACGGTTCTTGAATCCCATCTATAAAAATTTGTCCCTGTGGCTGGTGATCACCCTTTTGATGATCATGTTGTATAACCTGTTCAACACGCAGCAAATGGCTGAATCGAACATGAGTTACTCGGAGTTCCTCTCCATGGTCGAAGCTGAGCGGGTGGAGTCTGTGGTCATTCAGGGCCAGGAAATTCAGGTGATTGATACCGGTCGCAACAAGTACCGGGTGTATGCGCCCCGGGACCTTGACCTGATCAAGACGCTGCGGACGAAAGGCGTCAAGATTCAGGCCAAGCCGCCGGCGGAATCTCCCTGGTACGTATCCGTGCTCGTTTCGTGGTTTCCCATGATTATCCTGATCGGCGTATGGATTTTCTTCATGCGGCAGATGCAGGCCGGCGGGGGCAAGGCGCTCTCTTTCGGAAAAAGCCGGGCCCGGCTGCTGTCCGACCAGCACGAAAAGGTGACTTTCGACGATGTGGCCGGCATTGATGAAGCCAAGGAAGAGCTGGAAGAAATCGTTGAATTTTTAATGGATCCCAAAAAATTTACGCGGCTGGGCGGGCGGATTCCCAAGGGCGTCCTCCTCGTCGGATCTCCCGGCACCGGCAAGACGCTTCTGGCGCGGGCCATTGCGGGCGAGGCCAGCGTACCCTTTTTCAGCATCAGCGGATCGGATTTTGTGGAGATGTTCGTGGGGGTCGGCGCCTCCCGGGTCCGGGATCTGTTTGTCCAGGGAAAGAAAAACGCGCCCTGCATCATTTTTATCGACGAAATTGATGCCGTCGGCCGTCATCGGGGGGCCGGCCTGGGCGGCGGTCATGACGAGCGTGAGCAGACCCTGAATCAACTGCTGGTGGAAATGGATGGATTTGAATCCAACGAAGGCGTGATTCTGATCTCAGCCACGAACCGCCCCGACGTTCTCGATCCCGCGCTGCTTAGACCCGGTCGATTCGACCGGCAGATTGTTGTTCCCATGCCGGATATTCGCGGGCGTCTTAAAATTCTTGAAGTACATATGAAAAAAAGCCCGATTGCCAAGGATGTTGACGTCAAAATCCTGGCCAAGGGCACGCCTGGATTTTCCGGCGCCGACCTGGAGAATCTGGTCAATGAAGCGGCATTGCTGGCCGCCAAACGCAACAAATCGAAAGTGGAGATGATCGACTTCGAAGATGCCAAGGATAAGGTCTATATGGGACTGGAGCGCAAATCCAAGGTCATTCGGGAGGAAGACCGTAAAACCACCGCTTACCATGAGGGCGGTCATGCCCTGGTGGCCCGCTTTCTGCCGTATACGGAATCCATTAATAAAATCACGATCGTTCCCCGGGGCCGGGCCGCGGGTGTGACCTGGTTTCTGCCCGAGGAACGGGATTTCAAGTATAAAGATCAGCTTGAAAGTGAATTGTCCGTGGCCTTTGGCGGCCGGGTGGCGGAAGAAATTATTTTCAACCGGATCAGCACGGGCGCATCTGCCGATATTAAACAGGCTACGGCCCTGGCCCAGCGCATGGTCCGCAACTGGGGCATGAGCAAAAAACTCGGGCTGATGTCTTTTGACCAGGGAGATGAGCAGATTTTTCTCGGCCGGGAAATCTCCCAGCATCGGGACTACTCGGAAGCCACGGCCCGGACCATTGACGAAGAAATTTCAAAGCTGATCAACAGGGCTTACGATCGGGCCCGAAAAACGCTTGAAGACAATACGGACGTACTCCATCGGCTGGCGGATCTTCTTCTGGAAAAAGAAACGGTCCTGGGCGCCGAGCTGGACGATATTATCCGGGAGATGCGACCGGGCATCGAGCTGTCTACCCCTGACGATACGGAACTCGATGCGGAACTGGCCCGGGATGCCGCCGCGGCTGCATCCACGGCCGGCCCGGACGGGCCGGGTGATTCACCGGACGACGGGGATTCCGCGGCCGAGCGGCCGACAGAAACCGGGGAGGAAGCGGATTTGGCAGAAGATACGCCGGCGGATACGTCCGCATCGCAGCCGGCAGGAGAAGATGCTGATGGGAACGAAGCCTGAACCGGAGGGGCCGGTGACACCGCCATTTACCCTGACCTGGGGGAAGCGGCAGCTGGTAATGGGGCCGCGGACGGTGATCATGGGGATCCTCAACGTCACGCCTGATTCATTTTCCGATGGCGGGCGGTTTGACTCCGTGGACAAGGCCGTTGTCCAGGCAGAGAAACTCGTGACCGAAGGCGCCGATATCCTCGATATCGGGGGCGAATCGACCCGGCCTTTTTCAGATCCGGTACCGGCGGATGAGGAGATGGCACGGGTGATTCCGGTGATCACCCGGCTGGCCGGCCGGGTGAATGTGCCGATCTCCATTGATACGACCAAGGCGGAAGTGGCCCGGCAGGCGCTGGCCGCCGGCGCGTCTGTTATCAACGATATCAGCGCACTCAATGTCGACCGGGACATGGCTGCGGTGGCGGGTCGGGCCGGCGTGCCGCTGATTTTGATGCACATGCAGGGAAAACCCAAAACCATGCAGGAGGCTCCGGTATACGGCGACCTGATTGGCGATATTCGCACGTTTTTTCAGGCGGCCATCGATCGTGCCCGGGCTGCCGGCGTGGCGCGGGCGCAGATTATCCTCGATCCGGGAATCGGATTCGGCAAAACCTATGCCCATAACCTGACGCTGATCCGGCGCCTGAATGCTTTTTCGGATCTGGGCCACCCCCTGCTGGTGGGGCCGTCGCGCAAGGCGTTTATTCGTCACACGGTCAAAAATGACGGGCAGGCGGATCTGGATCCGGGACATCCGGATGTTATTCTGGGTACGCAGGCCGTGATTGCCGCCAGTATTCTTAACGGCGCCCATATTATCCGGGTGCATGATGTCGCCCAGGCACGTGTCACCGCAAAAATGGTGGATGCCATCCGGCTCGCCCGGTCGTGACCGTCCGGATGCGTGCCCGTCACGGAAACAGAACAGCGATCGGGGCTGTTTTGCTGGTGGTGACCGGTGCGATCGGCTATCTGATGTATCCCAAACCGGCGGTGGTTGACGCCGATCTCTTTATTCCTTTTGAAACCGAAACGGCTTCCCGTCGCATCACTGTCATCGCACCGCAATCCGGGCAGGTGCGCCTCCGGGTCCGGGGGCCGGCCGGGGTGATTGATCGGCTTTCTCGAAAACCGCCGCCGCTACATTTTGATCATCTCAAAGCAGACGATGGCGTTTTGACCCTTCCCGTTCGTGCCCGGTATATTGGTTTACCGCCGGACCTCACCGTTGTCAGTCTGCGTCCGAAAACCGTGACGATCCGGGTACAGCGCCTGGTTGAAAGGGTTTTACCGCTTGTCGTCGTGCCCAGGGGAATCCCGAAAGATGGGTTTGCGGTGACCGGTCTGGCGGTTGTCCCGGGCCGGGCCACTGTCCGGGGACCGGCCGGCCTTGTTTCCGCGCTGACGGTGATCCGCACCCGGCCCATTGATGTCAACGGCCTGGCGGCAACCGTTCAGCATGCGGCGGCGCTTGATCTGCCCGACGGGGTCAAGCTGGTGCGGCCGGAACGGTTTGTTGCCAGGGTGATGATAGGGGAAAAGATGATTTCCCGGCGGGTGGGGAATATTCCTGTTGCGGGGCGGGGCTGCCGGCAGGCCTGCCGGATTTCACCGCCGACGCTGGCGTTAACGGTCAAGGGACCTTACCGGACCGTTCGTAATTTGCAGAATCTCCGGGGTTTTTCTGTTTTCATCAGCCTTTCCGGGCTGGCTCCCGGCGTATATATCCGGCGGGCTGTTATTGATCTTCCGGTGGATATCATCCTGATCAAGGCGGTTCCCGAATTGTTTACCGTGCGTATCGGCACCCGGAAAAAGAAAAGCAGGTGAATCGTTGTATCATTCTAAATGGCGTCCGCGGCGTTTATGGCCGCCTGCACTTTTTTAAAGGTTAAATAGAACGCATCGTTGTCATCAAGGCCCTGGCGGATTATCGCTCCGATTTCATCGATATTTTTTTCGTGGATCACCTGGTTGACGCTCAGATTATAGGCGGCCATGCTGTCCATGGTCCGGTATTGACGGGTGACAAGGGTGACAAACATGAGGCGGCGGGTCGCCATCGGGAGCCGGCTTAAAAACAAACGGATGGGGTTTGTTTCCGGGGCCTGGCCGTCGAAATTTTCGTTCAGGGCGACCAGGTCAAAGGTATGGTAGCGCATATATTTAATAGCGGACAGGGTTGACTCCGCCGCGGCACAGGTGAACCCGATCTCTTCCAGCGCCTGGTTTATCTTTTCGGCCAAGGCTGGATCGGATTCGCAGATCAATGCGGTTTTTTCACCACTTGTGACAAAATCGAAGGGCTTTTCCGTCGCGTCATAGGCCTGGTCAAAAATATTTTCCGTGTCTTCGGCGGCCGCATCCGGGTCCATCGTTTCCAGGGGATCGGCCAGTTCGAATGCGGCTTCGGTTTCCGGGCGAAGATCGACGGTGATGGGGTGGGCGCATTTGGGACAGGAGAAGGCGAGCGACTCCCTGTCCGTCGGCAGTTTTTCATCCGGGATCCTGAATCCGGCCTGGCATGCCGGGCATTGAATGTCCATTTTTTTCTCCTTGCGATCAAGACAGACGGTAAATATGAGCTGACTCTGCCGGAGCTGTCGGGATTGACCTTTCGGCGCCGTTAAAACAGATCGGATTCCATTTCCCGGCCGTATTCCCGGTCGACTTCCAGATCCGTTATATCGGTGGTGGCTTCTCCGCGCCGGCTTTTTACCATATCGATACCCCGGCCGGTGACCCCCTTGCGGGTGGCATACGCCCGGGCCGTTTCTTCAGTAATAATGCCCTTTTCAAAAAGGCGGACGATATACTCATCAAAGGTGACCATGCCGAAGGCATTGCCCTGCTCGATGATATTGAAAAATGTTTTTTCCTCGGTTTCGCCGTGGCGGATGACATCTTTGATTCGTAGATTGGTGCCCATAATTTCAAAGGCCGCCACCCGCCCGCCACCGACCTTCGGCAGCAGCCGCTGGGATACCACCCAGCGGACCAGATCGGCCATTCGGATCCGGATCTGGTTTTCTTCCTCGATGCTGAACATTCCGAGAATTCGATTGATGGTTTGCCCGGCGTCTACGGTATGCAGGGTGCTGAGCACCAGATGCCCGGTTTCCGCTGCCCGCAGGGCAATTTCCACTGTTTCCCGGTCCCGCATTTCACCCACCAGGATCACTTTCGGGGCCTGGCGCAGGGCGGCGCGCAGCCCATCGGAAAAGGAGATGAAATCGGTGCCCATTTCGCGCTGGTTGAAGGTCGCCTTCTTATGCGGATGGCGATACTCCACCGGGTCTTCCAAAGTGATGATATGCACGGACTGGGTTTCGTTGATTTCATTTAAGACCGCAGCCAGAGATGTGGTTTTACCACTGCCCGTGGCGCCTGTAACAAGGACAATGCCGTTTTTTTCCTTTGCTATATTTCTGAATGAATCAGGAAGCTTGGGTGAGCCGGCCATGGGGACGTCCAGGGTCGGGATCCGTGTTTCCAGACGCCTGAGAACAATCGACGTGTTGCCCATCTGGGAAAAGATACTGACCCGGAAACGGGCTTTGCCCGACAGCTCGTAAGACAGATCGCAGGAGCCTTTTCTGATAAAATCCCGGGTGAGCCGGGGATCCTGGTTGATGAGGTTCAGGGCCATGGCCTCGGTCTGAAACGGGGTCAGCGATTTAACGGGTGGATCCATGGGGACCGCCTGGAGCTGCCCCGAGACTTCCACCTGAAACGGTTTGCCAACGGTAATGTTCAGGTCGGATACATCTTTGAATGTATCCAGCATGCGGTTGAGGATATAGTCAATCTCTTGTTTGCGCATCTTCAGACTCCCCCAAAATGATGAAAAAATTAGGCCTCGGTAAAGTCGGTGGGCGGTTTTCTGAGCATCGGCCGGAATCGTGACTTTTCAAAGGCTTTGGAATAGGCGTCGTCGGGATCGATTTTGCCCTGATTGAGCAGGTCCATGATGGAATCATCAAGCATCTGCATGCCGTACCGCTTGCCGGTCTGGAGCGCGGACGGGATCTGGTGGGATTTGCCGTCCCGGACCAGGGCCCGGACCGCCGGCGTGGCAATCAGGATTTCCGAGGCGGCGATCCGGCCGCGGATATCGATGCGTTTAAACAGGGTCTGGGTAATAATGGCCCGGATGCTGTCGGCCAGGGTCGAGCGGATCTGTGGCTGTTCGTGGGACGGGAAAACCTCGATGATCCGGTCGACCGTGGAAGAGGTGCTGGTGGTATGCACGGTGGAAAAGACCAGATGGCCGGTATTGGCCGCTTCGATGGCCAGGGAAATGGTTTCCAGGTCCCGCATTTCGCCGACCAGGATAATATCGGGGTCCTCCCGCAGAGACCCCCGCAGCGCGGCGGAGAAGGAGCGGGTATGAATACCGACCTCGCGCTGGTTGACCAGGCAGCCTTTGCTCTGGTGGACGAACTCGATGGGGTCTTCAATGGTGATGATATGATCCTGCCGGGTACGGTTGGCCTCATCGATAATGGCCGCCAGGGTGGTTGATTTACCGCTGCCTGTCGGCCCGGTCAAAAGCACCAGGCCCCGGGGAAGCGTGGCCAGCCGGGAAATAACACGCGGCAGCCCCAGGTCTTCAATCGTCTTGATTTCGCTGGGAATTTCCCGGAATGCCGCGGCAACGCCATCCTTATGCATGTAATAGTTTACCCGGTAGCGGGCCAGACCCGGGATTTCATAGGCAAAATCGATGTCCCCGGTTTCTTCAAATACCTTGATCTTTTCCTCGGGGGTGATTTCGTACAGGATTTTTCTCAGATCGTCGTTGTCAAGTATCTTGTACTTGATCCGCTCAACATCGCCGTGAATTCTGAGCGCAGGCTGCTGGCCGGCAGCCAGATGCAGGTCGGAGGCACTCTGATCGTGCATCAACTTGAAAAAAGCATCGATTTTGGCCATAATCTACTCCTTGAAGTTAAAACGGGTCAGATATATTGTTTCATTTGTTTGGATGAATGAATCGGATTTTCTGGTAGGTTTCATCCATGGCAGTCATCTCCTTGCGGCTGGAATCAAGCAGCTTGCCATGGGTATCAATGACAGATCGAATCTGGGCCTCGATCTGGATCCGTTGCCGCTTGAGCTCGGAAATATCCTGGTGCAACTGGGCCAGACGGTTCTGGGTGCGGGTGAGCAGCTTTTCCGCCTTGGCTTCGGCCTCGGCGATAATGACCTCGGCGGCTTTGCGGGCATTCTGATTGAGGTGTTCGACAACCTTACGCGTGCCGATAATGGTTTCTTTCAGGGTGTCGCCCTGCGTTTTCATCTCCTCGCAGGCCTGGGTCACTTCCCGGATTTTGTTTTTGAGCGCGATGTTTTCCGCCTGGATCTTGTCGAAACCGACGGCCACTTCTTCCAGGAAAGAATCCACTTCCCGGATGTCAAACCCCCGGAACCGTACCTTAAATCGACGCTGGTGGATTGTTTCCAATGAAAATGGCATGGGCTTTTCCCCCGTTGTCTAAAGAAACATGGCCGAAAATCCGGCCAGTGTATTGACGAGAAACTGCTGTAAAAAAACGATCGCCAGGAAAACAATTATCGGGGAAAGATCGATTCCGCCCAGACTGACGGGGAGCCGGGTGCGGATCGGGTACAGGATCGGTTCGGTGACGGAATGGATAAATCGGACGATCGGGTTGTATGGATCCGGGCTGACCCAGGACAACACGGCCCGGGCGATGATGATGAACAGATAAAAGGTGAGCACATAATTAATAACGGTGGCCAGCGCGGCCAGAAAATATCCGATAATGAACATGGCGGTAATTCGATACCTTATGTTTTCGTTCTGTTCCAATGATAAATCAACAACTTTCGTTATCTTAGCGAAACCCGCCGACGAAAGTCAAGGTCTTTTGAATACAATTCTACATGGACAAAGCATGCGGCCCGGCGGGAGGACAGCCCCGGTCCTTGCGTTGACATCCCATCCGGGATATTTATATTATTCATTCAGCTTTTTAATATAATAATTGGGAATCATACGGAGAGACTGCGCAGCGCACCCATGTTTACCGATACCGTATCTTATTTTGCCGCTTTATCAGCCGGCCTGCTGTCTTTTTTCTCGCCCTGTGTGCTGCCACTGATACCGGCGTATTTTACATTTATTACAGGGATTTCTCTGGACGAACTGACCCGGGGAACGGATGCGGATGTTCGCCGGCGGGTGCTTTTGGCAACTATTGCGTATGTGTTGGGGTTTTCCCTGGTGTTCATCCTTCTGGGTGCCTCGGCGTCGTTTCTGGGGGGCTTTATCAACACCCACAGCGACTGGCTCCGTATCGGCGGGGGGCTGTTGATCATTATCCTGGGGATCCATTTGACGGGAATGATCCGTATTCCAGGGCTCAATCTTGAAAAGCGGGTGCATGTTCGTGAAAAACCGCTGCATTTTTTTGGGGCGTTTGCCGTGGGGATGGCCTTCGGAGCCGGATGGAGCCCGTGTATCGGGCCGCTGCTCGGTTCGATTCTCGTTATTGCCGGCAGCCAGGAAACCGTCATGCAGGGAATGATCCTGCTCGGCATCTATTCCGCGGGTCTGGCGATTCCGTTTATCCTGATCGCCATCTTTATTAATTATATGCTTGCATTTTTGCGCCGCGCCACCAAAACGTTAAAATATGTCAACAAGGTGGCGGGCATCCTTTTAATTCTGATCGGTATTTCGCTGATACTCAATCAAATGGTTGTGTAAAACCGGGAACATTTTTTGCGATACAACCGCAACAGGCACACAGACAGGTGACTTAATGAACAAGCGAAAATTCGCGTTTATATGGGGGATTCTGGCGGTTATTTTTTTTGTTTTTTCAACAGCCCATGCCGCCGAGGACATCAAGTGGTATTCGTATGACGAGGGCCTGGCGCTGGCCCGGCAGGAAGGCAAGAAAATGTTTGTCCATTTTTATGCCGACTGGTGTGTATATTGCAAAAAAATGGACAAGGAGACGTTGAGCAATGCCGCCATTATTGAATCACTGAATCAGCATTTCATCCCCGTCCGGGTCAACTCGGATAAAAACCAGGCGCTGGCCCGGAAGTTTTTTATCCGCGGTTTGCCGTCAACATGGTTTATGTCTGAAACCGGAGAAAAAATCAGCAGTATGCCCGGGTATGTTTCAGCGAAGGTGCTGATCGATGTGCTGAAATTTATTCATACGGACAGTTATAAAAAAATGTCATTCAAGGATTTTATGAAAACCGGTTCCTGACGGGCCGGCCGGTCATCATGCGCTGGTTGCCCCGGCCTGGCGGGTAATTACTGGAAGCGCCGGGCCGCGTAGCGCCGGACCAGCCGGATCGTGGTTGACAAAATGACGATGCCGCTGGCGGCCATCAGAAAAACTGGTACCCAGGCGTATCCAAGGTAAGCAGCTGTTTCGTGTGTCACGGCCCAGCCGATATATCCGAATATAAAAACAAAAAACATCAGCGCAATCCATACCAGGCACGCGCTTTCCGAATCGTACCATGGCGTGATGGGCTTGCGGGAAGCGGGCTGGCGGTCGAGTGTAACCATAGGTTCTGATCGGGTTCAAACCGGTCTCTGCCGGTATTGTCTGGAGGTGACTGTTTCGTACGTTACCGGGTGTCATACGATCCATTCGGTTCAATTTACCCTATTATCATATTGGAACCCGGTGAAAAAGGCAATCTCCGGAGTCAATCGGACGCCCGGGCTCCCCGGGGCAGCCGGTGCGCCGTGCCGGGTTTTTTTGCCAGTGATCCCCCTTTAAAATTATTAAAGGGGGATCTTTCTTGTTGCGGCGGTGAGTTATACTTCGTTGAACGGCAGCCCCAGGTGTTTGCGTTTGGCTTCGATGTGCTTCCGGATCATCACGGCCGCCTTTTCAGGGTCGGGCTCCACGGCGAAGGTGGCGCCCACCACGTCTTCAAGCCCTTCGGTCAGCAGTTTGACAACGTTGAGGCTTCCCGTAATGGGCGGCATGGGGCCCAGCACCGTATAGACGCCCGAGGCCACAAAGTAGGAGGCGATGGTGGCCGCTTTTTCCGAGTACCATTCCGGCGCTGCGCCGGCCAGCGGCAGGTCGCTGATATCCACATCCAGGGCGTTGGCCAGGGCCGATGCCAGAACCAGAATACGGACGTTATCCACGCAGCTGCCCATGTGCAGCACCGGCGGGATGCCCAGCGATCCGCATATCTCCTTCAGGCCGGGACCGGCGTGTTCAATGGCCGCGGCCACTTTCAGCCCGGCTTTGGCGGTGGAGACCGAAACGCAGCCCGTATCCACCACGAGAACGTCGTTTTCGATCAGCCGCCGGGCCAGCGTTGCATTGGCATAGTCATGTTTGATCTTGGGATTGTTGCAGCCCACAATGCCGACGGCGCCCCGGATTTTCCCGGCCTTGATCGCGTCGATGAGCGGGTCAGGCGAGCCGCCCAGGGCGCCGATGATGGCCTCCACGGAAAACCCGCCCACTGCGTCGACCGGCGTCACCGGGATATAGACCTCGCCGCGGCGGGGGAAATTTTCGATGGCCTCCCGGACCAGGGTATACGCCAGCTTCTGCGCGTTGTCGGGATGAAATTCCCGATGCGCCATCTCGGGAAACTGGGCCTTGTCACTGGTGCTGATCATTTTTGTATGGAAATTGGCGGCGATTTTTCCCAGTGACGGCATGATGCACTGGTAATCGACCAGCATCATTTCCACGGCACCGGTGGTCAGCACGAGTTCCGTCATCAGATGGTTGCCGGCCATCGAAATACCATGACGCATCAGAAGTTCGTTTCCCGTACAGCACAGCCCGGCCAGATTGATGCCCGCCGCGCCCTTTTCCCTGGCCAGGGCGATCATCTCTTCGGACAGGCAGGCTTCCAGAATCATTTCTGAAACCACGGGGTTGTGACCGTGAACGAGGATGTTGACCTGGTCTTTCTTTAATACGCCCACATTGACGGTCGTGGGCCTGGGCGTTGGGATGCCAAAGAGGATATCGGAGACGTCCGTGGCGATCATGGAGCCGCCCCATCCATCGGAAAGGGCATTTCGCAGGGCCTGGAGCAGAAGGGTCTGCCAGTTGTTATCCACGCCCATGTGGGTGCGGTGCAGCATTTCAGATGTTTCCCGATCGATTCCGCGGGGGGTGATTCCCGCTTTTTCCCAGCACTGGCGGCGTTTTTCCGGTGCCCGGCTGAGCAGCTTGATCTGTTTCTGGCGCATGCCGTAGTCTTCCATCATGGCCTGGGCCAGATCGCCGGCGATGGCCAGCGTGTCCCGGCCGTCGATTGTCACGCCGTATTCGATGGCCACGCTTTTCAACTTTTCTTCATCCCGGATGCTGTACCCGGTGGCCGATCCATCGGCGACTCCGGCCAGCACTTCCACCAGATCCCGCCCGTGGTCCGAATGGGAGGCCGCGCCGGCGGCAATCATTCGGCACAGGTTCCGGGCGACAATGATATCGGCATCCGCGCCGCAGACGCCCCGCTGGGGACCTTCGCCAAAAGGATCGACCCGGCAGGGACCCATTATACAGATGCGGCAGCTCAAGCCCATGTCGCAATACCCGCACTGGGGCTGCTGGGTATCCAGCCGGTCCCAGACGGTTTCGATTTGATCTTTTTCAGCCTTTTGCAGCAGCAGCCGGCCATCTTCGGTAATGGTGACACCTTCGTGTATCTGACTCATATCTTCCTCCTTGCCGTCCGAATTGTCGGTGATGTCATGGATATCCCCATGATGGATTGTTGGCATCGGGCCTCGATGAATACGGGTGCATCACAGGGCCAGCTGGGCTTTTTTGGCCGCGGTAAGCAGGGCAACCGCCGGTGATGCCGGATACCCTTCGGCCCCCGGAGACAGGCTTCTGGCCACGGCATTCGTTTTTTCTTTCATGGCCTCCGGCATTTCCGCAAAGGTAAGCGCGCCGGTTTTACACACCTCCGTACAGGCCGGAACCAGGCCCCGGGACTGCCGCTGATCGCAATTATCGCATTTGATGGCAACGACTTTTTCCGGTGGCGCCCCGCAGTCTTCGTGGAAACGGATGACGCCGTATGGGCAGGCCATGGCGCAGGACGCACAATTGATACATCGGTCCGGATCGATCAGCACCGACCGGGTGGCTGCATCGCGAAAGATGGCGCCGCCCAGACAGGCCAGCATGCAGGGCGCCGGGTCGCAATGCCGGCAGCGGTTGGGAAACCCTTCGTTGTACAGCCCGGCGCCCACATGGATCCGTGATTTGGGGACGGGCGTCTCCAATACCGCGGTATACAGTGCCTGCGTTCGGGAATGGGCTGTGGCGCATGCCACCATGCACTGCATGCACCCCACGCATTTTTCCGGTTGAACGATAACTTCTTTCATAAGACCTCCTTTTGGGATATCCGGATTTCAGGGGAGCAGTTTGCCAAAGTTAAAGGCGGGATCCATCAGGATCCGGCCCGGTATTCTCAAGGGAATTTCGTTTCGTATCAGGGACAGCAGTATGCCGCCCTGGGCGATATCGTTAATCAGTACCGCGCCGACAAGCACATGATGACGAAAAACCAGCTTGCGGTATCGGCGGCGGCGCGGATCGGTTTTTGTCAGCACCTCATACCCGGAATCATCAGGCGGATTGACCATCCCCAGGGTCATGACATCAAGCCCGAGCACGCGCATCACATTCCGGCCCACGCTGCCCGGGTAGGCCACCTTCCGGCCCGCCATATTTGTTCCGGCAATGCCGCCCTGGGCCGCGGCTTCCGGCCAGATGGCATTAATCCATCGGGTCTGGCGGGCAATATCGAATGTTTCCGCCACATCGCCGGCCGCATACACGTCTTGGGCCGTGGTACGAAGATACGGGTCAACGACAATGCCATGATCGATATCGATCGTGCTTTCGGGAATAAAGGCGAGAGACGGGGAGACCCCTTTCCCAACCACAACCACGTCACAGGCCAGCGTGGCGCCGTCGGACAGATGCGCCCGCTGCACTTTTTCCCTGCCTTCGAATGTCGTGACGCTGATACCAACGCGGACGCCGAGGCCATGTTCCTGCAGTTCGGCCAGAATCATCCGGCCGGCGGTCTCGTCGACCTGCATGGAAAGCGGGTAATCGGATGTGATCAGCATGGTGACTTTCAAACCCCGCGCAAGCAGGCTGTGGGCCGCCTTGAATCCCACCAGCCCGCCCCCCAGCACCAGGGCAGTTTCGGCGGCCGGCAGAGAATCGATGATGTGGCGGACCTGGTCCTGGGTCCGCAGGTAGAAGATATTCTGCAGATCCGTTCCGTCGGCGCGGATCGCCCGGGCATCGGCGCCGGAGGCGATGAGCAGTTTGTCATAGGCGATGGACTGGCCGTTTTCGGTTTCGATGCGCCGCCGGCCAACATCCATCCGTGCCACACGGTGTCCCAGCAGGGGGGTGATGTTCAGATCATCATAAAAACGGGAAGATCGGATGGGCAGTTTCTCCGGCGGCAGGGATCCGTCGAGAACGAGGCTGATCATGGGGCGGCTGTACGGCAAAAAAGCCTCATCGCCGATCAGGATGATTTCACCGTCGCGGTCAAGCTGCCGGATGGCCTCGATGGCGCAGACGCCCGCGATGCCGTTGCCGATAATGGTATAATTCATGGCGTCCTCCACTTCGAGTCGTGCCGGTGAGGGTGATGCGATATGATGCAGCAAAAAGCCGATGGGCTTCAGCTGGCTGTCCGCAAAGAAATTTTGCGCGCTGATCCGAATGATGAATGGCACCAGGTTACCATGGATTACCGATACCACTCAATGAGGAAAAAATAATGATTTATTGACTAAATAGATTAGTCATTTTTAAAGGACTGTAAAAAGGATGTCAGATTTACTTTCTGTTTTTTTATCCCCAATTTAACGCGGATACTGGCACGATATGTTTCCACTGTATGCGGGGAAATATTCAGCAACCCGGCCATTTCCTTTGTTGACCAGCCCTGGCGGATCAGGTTGGCGATCTGAATTTCCCGGGGGGACAGGTTCTTGAATGTCATTGACAGGGTATGAGTGAATGAGGCGGTAATCTGGGCAAGGTTGGATTTGATGATGTTAATCAGCGTGCCGGTATTTTCCGCGGTCGACTTCATCGCCAGTTCATCCAGATAGGGTATGACCAGCTGATCCAGGTTGTCGATAACCTTTTCTTCGATCTTTTTGCTCGCTTCACTGCTTTTCTGAAGGAGAATCTTAAGCGCAATGTTTGCTTCCGACAGCTCGCGGGCCTTTCTTTCCAGCTTTTCATTGGCCGTATGCAGTTCGGCCGTCCGTTGTCTGACGCGGGCCTCCAGGTCGTCACGGGCCCTTTTGAGCGCTTTTTCGGCCTGTTTCCGTTCGGTGATATCTCTTAAAATACCGATACTGTGCCATTGTCCATTGGCCTGGAAAGCAGACAGAGACAACCCGATCGGAAATTGCCGGCCGTTTTTTCTGACGGCGGTCAATTCGATCATCCTGCCGATCAACGGCCCTTTCCCTGTCCGCCTGAAAATACGGATTCCCTTTTTATATCGGTCCTGGTAGTCCCCGGAAGCCAGCAGTACATGCAGGTTTTTTCCGATTATTTCTTTTTCCGAATACCCGAAAATCCGTTCGGCGGCCGGATTCCAGAAAGATATGTTTCCATCTGCATCCATTGTGATGATGGCGGCAATGGTCGCATTTGTAATGGAATGATATTTTTCCTCACTTTCCCGCAGCTTTTCCTCGACGTGTTTCTGTTGTGTCGCCAGCGCTTCAAGTTCAGCTATCCGGTTGCGAAGCGTATCGATCTTATCTTTCCGGGTCTCCTGTAATCGTTTTTCGCATGCCATGGTGACACCGCGTGGTCAGGTTTTGTTCACATGCCGGTCGGGTTTCAGATGCTTTTCCCCGGGTTTGAAAAGAGAAAAGCAGTGCTGTTTATAAGTAAAGTTTGATCAACAGCTTCAGTGCCACGCCGAGCAATAGCACGGCGAACATCTGCTTGATCCATTTGGCTTTCATCTTGTCTTTCATCAGGCGGGCACCGATTTGGCCGCCGATAATGACGGCTATGGCCGTGGCGATCATCAGCGGCCAGTTGAAATGTCCTTCGGCCAGGTGACCGGCAAAGCCGGAAAACGATGAAAATATCACGACAAAAGAACTGGTGGCGGCGGCTTTCTTGGTCGGGTAGCCCATGGCCATCATCAGGGGGACAAACAGAAATCCGCCGCCGATCCCCAGCAGACCGGCCAGAACACCGATACCGAAACCGCCGATGGACATCCACAACAGCCGGGTTTTGACGGGCAGCATCTCCCTCTTATCTGCTTTGGACGCGCTGAGCAGCATCCGGCCACCGGCAAAGATCATTCCCAGGGCAAAGAGCAGAATAAGGGTGTTGGTGGGAACGAACTGGGTGACATAGGCGCCCAGGGGTGCGCCGATGAAAGAAGATATAACCAGAGGAATGGATCCCCTGACATCCACCATTTTTGCCCGCAGATACACGATGGCCGCCGACAGCACCGTGATACCGTTCAGCAGAAGGGCGGTGGGGATGGCGACCGATTTAAAGTCAAATCCGAACCAGTGAAACACCGGCACGTATAACATGGCCCCGCCCAGGCCCAGCATGGAAAACAGCACGGCCAGCAATAGAATGACGCCGGTGGCAAAGGCAATGATCATGAGCATGTCTCCCTGCAGAGCGCCCCTGGATTTTTATTGCTGGCGCTGGATTTCAGATTTGGGATATCTTGTGCCGGCCAGTTGAAACGGTCGGCTTCTGTGTCAATTCGCAAAAAGAGGGATTATTCCCCGTATCCTGAGCATGGAATGCAGGCCATTTTGCCGTCGGCAGTCAGGCGCAATTTATTGACAAAGGTTATCTCGCCACATATGTCGCAGGCTTTGGCGTCAAAGACGCCCCGTCCCCTGCGGACTTCAATGGGTTTGATTTCGGATATGTCGAGAAACTGATCATTCTCCAGGCCAAGGACCCGGTTGATCAGCGGATCAGCCACGTCAGCCGGCACATCCTGAGGCGGCACACCGGCTTTTCGCTGCTGGACAAACGGTGACTGCAGCGCCTTTTCGAAGAACCCCGGCTTGAGCGACACACGCACCGACCGGCCGCTTTTCTGGTCGATGAGGGTAAACGCCATTTTGTTGTAATACAGTTTCTCGATATTTGATTTGCCATACGTGCAGCCGGTCGCGGTCATGATCCCGTCGAGAAAGCACCCGGCGGCGTGTCCCCTGCCCGTTTCCGCCTTAACGTACAATTCCTTGTCCGGGGCGCGCTCCACGCCGAGGGCCTCCATGGCTGCCAGACCGGCTTTGAGCCCCATGGGCATGGCCGGGCAACGATGGCCGTGAAATTTCAGTCCCACATCGAGA
>Ga0256846_1000178_pt1 | contig 27787 bp, 40 predicted proteins | sample TevniametaG_FD_189098 | JGI IMG/M metagenome (GOLD analysis project Ga0256846, IMG submission 189098) | Tube worm associated microbial communities from hydrothermal vent at the East Pacific Rise, Pacific Ocean - Tevnia | ecosystem: Host-associated > Annelida > Integument > Unclassified ...
GTGGAGGCCAGGGAGTTTATATAAGAAATCTTTCAAGGGCACTTTCAGACCTGGGGCACAGTGTTGAAGTCATATCAGGCCCTGGTGATCCAGGGCTTTTCCCAGGCTCAAAACTCACAAAAATCCCGACCCTGGATCTATACAACCCTGATGATCTTTTCAGGATGCCTGGTTTGTCTGAACTTAAAGACCCTGTTAATTTTATGGAATGGCTTTCAGTATCAACCATGGGTTATCCTGAGCCCTTTACATTTGGTATAAAAGCCAGGCAGTACCTTAAGGACAAACTTGATAAATATGACATAATCCATGACAATCAATGCCTTGCCTTTTCCATATTATCCCTTGCAAGGGCAATCCCTCTTGTGTCGACCATACACCACCCCATAACCATTGACAGAAAAATTGCAGTAAGGAGCACAGGATCCTATTTTAAAAAGATCAAATATTTAAGATGGTATTCCTTTATATCCATGCAGAAATATGTGGCAAAAAGGCTTGACAGAATAATAACAGTATCAAGGTTTTCAAAAAACGATATTGCAAAAGAGTTTAAAATTGCTGAAAACAAAATCACACCCATACCCATTGGAATCGATACAACCCTTTTTTATCCTCTGGACACTGTAAAAAAAGAGGAAGCAAGGCTGATTGTGACCAATAGTGCTGACACTCCCCTTAAAGGTCTTTACCAGCTTCTTAAAGCAGTAAAAAAAATTATAAAAAACCGGAAAATTAAACTCGTTGTAATAGGCAAACCTAAAAAAAATGGCGGAATTGAAAAACTTGTTAAAAAACTTAACTTAAAGGACCATGTTGTGTTCACAGGAAGGATTGACCACACAAGGTTTATACAGGAATATGCAAAGGCAAGCATTGCCATTGTACCGTCACTATATGAAGGGTTTGGCCTTCCTGCCGGTGAGGCCATGGCATGCAGGCTCCCTTTAATATGCACAACAGGAGGGGCACTGCCCGAGGTCACAGGCAATGCAGCAAAGCTTGTCCCACCAGGTGACTCCAATGCTTTAAAACATGCCATTGAAGAACTTCTGGATGACCCTGATCAAAGGGAAAAACTTGCCAATGCCGGTTATAAAAGAATTTTAAAGGAGTTTACATGGGAAAACACAGCCTTGAAAACCGTCCATGCATACAGGCAGACCATTTCAGATCACAAAAGATGATTAATACATGATTACCATCAACTTTAAATATCTCAAATTAAAACCCGGCAGTAAAATCCTTGACATGGGCTGTGGTGAAGGCAGACACCTTGCAGCTGCCTGCCGGGAACATAATGTTTTCTGCCAGGGCTCAGATTTGAACCCGGCAGATCTTGGAAAGACAAGGGAAAAACTAGAATTTCATGAAAGCATCAATGACTTTCAAAGCTCTGCCTGGGCGCTTAACTGCACAGATATCACTGCCTTATCATTTAAAGATGAAATATTTGATGCTGTTATATGCTCTGAAGTGCTGGAACATATCCCCGGGGATCAAAAGGCTTTAAATGAACTTCTAAGGGTTTTAAAAAAGGGGGGCATACTTGCCATAAGCGTCCCAAGATATCTGCCTGAAAAGATATGCTGGATGCTTTCAGATGAATATCTGGATGCTGATCGTGGACACATTAGAATATATAATAAGAAACAACTTGTTTCCATGGTTGAAAAATCAGGGGCCGAGCATTTTAAAACCCATTATGCCCATAGTCTTCATACACCATTCTGGTGGTTAAAATCTCTTCTTGGCTGTAATCGCACAGATTCCTTAACAATCAATCTCTACCACAGGCTGCTTGTATGGGACCTCATGGAAAAACCAAAAATAACCGGTTTGATTGAAAAAATGCTCAATCCTTTAATGGGGAAAAGCATGGTTCTATATTTTCTTAAAGACGTCTGAGCACTCCAAGGGTTTCAATAAAAGCAGACTCTTTATACTTTCCTGATTCCAGCGCTTTTTCATAAATGGTCCGGGGTGCCTGGCCTCCCTTTTCAGGGTCAAAAAAAATATCATGTATCACAAGGAAACCATTTTTAATAATATGTTTTTCCCATGTATTATAATCCCCCAGGGCATCTTCAAGGCCATGGCCGCCGTCAATGAACAACATTGCAACAGGTGTTGCCCACATTCTGCCTGCAGTCTGCGATTCAGCCACAATGGGTACAACAACATCTGACAGGGATGCTCTGTTTATTGTTTTTTCAAATACAGGCAGGGTATTGATGCGGCCTGCTTCTTTATCAAAAAGATCAGGGTCAAAATATTCCTCACCTTTCTGCTGCTCTTCTGAGCCCCTGTGGTGATCCACAGAAAAAAGAATCGAATGTTTCTCTTTACAGGCAAGGGCAATAAAATATGCAGATTTACCGCAATAGCTTCCTATCTCAAGTAAGGGTCCTGATGGAGCGGCTTCCAGCGCTGTTTGATGGAGCAATTCAGCTTCATTGTCATGCATAAAGCCTTTAATACCTGCTGCAAGTTCAAAATCAATCATCACATGTCATCATAACTTCTCACCAGAACTTCCCTGGGACGGGAGCCGTCTGACGGGCCTACAACACCCTCTTTTTCCATCATCTCAATAATTCTTGCAGCCCTGTTATATCCGATGCGGAAATGGCGCTGCACCCCTGAGATGGATGCCTGCCTGGTCTTTGTTACAAATGCCAGTGCTTCATCATATTTTTCATCATAATCAGCTTTGGTGAAAAGTGTTGGCTCTTCATCATCCTGCTTTTTTGTTATATCCTCAACATATTCCGGCTCCCTCTGGGCCTTTAGAAAATCTGTAATATTCCGTATCTCCTCTTCAGACACAAATGTGCCCTGGATTCTCACAAGCCTGCCTGTGCCCGGTGGAGCAAACAGCATATCACCATTGCCAAGAAGGTTTTCAGAGCCATTGGAATCCAGAATAGTTCTTGAATCTATTCTGGAAGATACCTGGAATGAAATCCTGGTTGGGAAATTTGCCTTTATGATCCCGGTCAGGACATTAACAGAAGGCCTCTGGGTGGCAAGTATCAAATGCATGCCTGCTGCCCTTGCCATCTGGGCAAGCCTTGTCAAGGCAATTTCCACATCCTTTGAAGCAACCATCATAAGATCGGCAAACTCATCAACAATAATTACAATATAGGGCAATTTATCAAGAAATCCCCGGTCTTGTGTCTCCTTTGCTTTATCCCCTGCCTGGCTTGTCTTTTCATTTTCCCGTACCACATATTCATTATACTGGTCAATATTCCTTGTCCCGGTCTCAGCCAGAACCTCATAGCGCCTTTCCATCTCCCTTACTGCCCAGAAAAGCGCATTGGTTGCCTTTTTCATATCTGTGACCACAGGAGAAATAAGGTGGGGGATGTCATCATAGACAGACAGTTCAATTCTTTTGGGATCAATCATTATAAATTTGACCTGATCAGGAGAAGCTTTATAAAGCAGGCTTGCAATCATTGAATTCAAGCCCACACTCTTACCCGTACCAGTAGCACCGGCAATTAAAAGATGGGGCATTTTATCAAGCTGCGTAACCACGATATTGCCCAGGATATCTTTACCAAGTCCCAGTGTCAATTTAGACTGTGAAGTGATAAATTCCTTTGATCCTACAAGTTCTTTTAAATAGACAGCTTCTTTTATATCATTGGGAATCTCAATACCAATAACATCCTTGCCTGGAATGGGTGCCACAATCCTGATGCTCATGGCGCTTAATGCAAGGGCCAGATCATCTGTAAGGTTGACAATCTTACTGATTTTAACACCTGGTGCAGGTCTGTATTCAAAGGTTGTCAATACAGGGCCGGGAAGGATCTCAACCACCTCACCTGCTATTTTAAAATCCTTAAGCTTTGCCTCAAGGAGCCTGCTTTTCTCCTTGAGTTTTTCTGTATCCACCTTTCTTGCCACCTGTTTTTTATTCTGGAGAAATGACAGGGAAGGTAGAGTAAAATCCCTGACTTCCCTGATATCTTCTGCCATTCCATTGAGGCTTGAAAAAGAGAGGTCAATGGATGCAGAGTCAGAATTAAGCTCTGTGATTATAGGACCGGATTCACTTATCTTTCCATGGGTTCTAGTTTGAGAATCTGGTTTATAATTATCACCATCTTTACTGGAAACTATTACTTTATTTTCTGTTTCATTCTCTGTTTCATTATTTTCTGTTTCATTTTCCTGAATAACCGGAATCATATCCAGGATTTTCCTTTTTTCTTCCTGTTTTTCAGCTCTTTTTTCCTTCCAGCTTTTATAATGGCCCCTGACCATACCCAGAACCTCTGACATATCACCTTTTACAATAAAAAAGGTTCGTACCAGTTTCTCTTTAAAAACCAGTAAAAGGGTAAAAAACGATATCCCGGTTGTCAGGATAAAACCAACTATCAGGAAAAAAAGTAAAATAATGATGGTTCCTGCCCTGTTGGTAAATCTGAAGAGGAAATCAGCAAAGGCAATGGAAATAACGCCTCCGGATGAAAAGGTTGTACCAAACAGATCATATTGATCTCCATAAATACTGAAAAATCCCCCTGTTGATACAATCAGAAGAAAACCGCCAATAAATGTAAAAACTATTACCCGCAGGGATTTACCCCTGAAATACCACAAAGCACCAAGCAGAATAAGACAGGGAACCCAGAAAGCACCAAGACCAAAGAGGAAGACAAGCAGACCTGCAACATGGGCGCCCAGAAGTCCGAAAAGGTTTTCAATATTATGGGGTATGGAAAATGGATGATTACAGCAGGAAGGGTCTGCTGCACTGTAAGAAAACAGGCTGAGCAAAACCATAATAAATGAAAAAATAAAAATAATTCCAATAATTTCTTTTTTCATACTCTTATAATTACCGGTAAAATCATGGGTTTACGCTTTATTGCAAAACTGAAATACTCTTTTAAAGCTCTGGTTAAACGGTTTTTTAAAATCTCTGTGTCCATGCCTTCAATCAGGCTCTGTTTCATATCTTCAACAACTTCAAGGATTACGCATTGTGCATCATCAACAAGATATCCTGTTGCTGCATTAAACACAAAGCCCTTGGAAACAAGGTCTGGTCCTGAAAGAATATCACCGGTCTCTTCGTCCATGACCATTGATACAATAACAAGTCCGTGTTTGGAAAGCTGATGTCTCTCCTTTAAGACACTTCTTCCGACATCACCGATTCCCTTGCCATCAACAAGGATTTTACCAACATTAACCCTGCCTGATATCCTCCCACCCTGTTTATCAAAAATAACAACCCCGCCATCCTCCACTACAAATGATCTTTCCTTTGGGATGCCAAGCTTTTCTGCAAGCCTTGCATGTACCAGCAGATGCCTGTATTCACCATGGACAGGTATAAAATATTCAGGTTTGGTAAGGCTTATCATTAATTTCAACTCTTCCTGGTGGGCATGGCCGGAGGAATGCACCTGGGCAACTTTATTATATACAACATCAGCACCACGTTTATACAGATTATTGATAATATTTGCTATGGGTTTTTCATTGCCCGGGATATCTTTTGATGAAAGAATAACACTGTCTCCACGTTTTATTACCACATGTCTGTGTACACCTGTTGCCATGCGTGATAATGCAGACATAGGCTCCCCCTGGCTGCCCGTTGTAATCACAAGCACCTCATTGTCAGGTAGATCTTTAATCTTTTTAATATCCATTATCATGTTTTCAGGACATTTCAGATATCCAAGCTCCCTTGCAACTGCTACGGTCTGCAGTATGCTCCTGCCATCAAAAACAACTTTTCTTCCTGTCTTCAGGGCAATATCAACCAGTTGCTGAATCCTTGCAACATTGGATGCAAAAAGAGCAATAATAACTCTTCCTTCACCGGCTGCCACAAAGTTATCCAGGCTCTCGCCAAGATCCTGATTTGACATTGTGTAACCCTCTTTTTCCACATTTGTTGAATCGGAAAGCAGGGCCAGCACCCCCTCCTCACCACACTTTGCAAATCTTGAGACATCTGTTGCATTCAACTCTTCCGGACTGTGGCTCATTCTGAAGTCCCCTGTGTGTACAATCTTGCCAACCGGAGTATCAATAGCCAGGGCAAAACCTCCTATGATACTGTGGCTTACACAGATGAATTCAATCTTAAAAGGGTCAATGGTGATGGTATCACCATAATTAACGCGGTTAAAGGATACATTGGGGAAAAACCCGAAAAAATCAAGTTTATTTTTAACAATACTAAGTGTAAACTCTGAGCCATAAACCGGCACAGGGATCTGCTTTAAGAAATATGGAATTGCACCTATATGATCTTCATGGCCATGGGTTATGATAAGGCCCTTTACTTTAGTTATATTTTCACGAAGATAGCACATGTCCGGTATGACAATATCTATGCCGAGCATGTATTCTTCAGGGAACATCAATCCTGCATCCACTACAAAAATAGTATCTTCATATTCAATCACCATCATATTCAGGCCGATCTCTCCCAATCCGCCCAGTGGTATTATTTTAAGCATTATTTATCCTGTTTAATAAAATCTTATCCTGAAAAAAGTTAAATCCGGATTCCAAGCCTGTCAAATATCATGTCAACCTTATTGAAGAGCCATTCCCGCTGTTCAGGAAGAGCATACCCCATACAATCGCATCTGATACTTTTTTTAATCCTGACCAGCAGCTCAATTGACAAATAGTCATTTTCCAATACAAGTGCAAAAACATGGGGCTTACACTCTTTGTGTTCTTTTTGCATGGGAGTTAAAATTTCCCGGGGAAGCTCAAGCCAGTAAATTGAAGATATGGGTGAGGCTTCAAGATTTGCATCTAAATATTTTTTTAACTCGCTATAGTCATTCGGCCTTAAGCCGTCAATTATATATTGTTTCATAACCAACCAAAATACCATAAAACAATGGCTTTGTACAAGAATAAAGAATTTAAACCAGTAATTCCCGGTCAAAAATTATTTTTAAGATATTCAGACAATGCTGTGTTTGGGCAATCAGGCTAAAACTTGAAAAGAGTCCTGGTCTGTTTGGGACTTACAAAAAAATCAGAAAGTACATTAATCATCATCAATACTTTTAAAAAATAACCACCGGGAATTGCTGAATTTAAACGAAATCCCGGACAGCATAATGAAAAAATAAACTTGCAAATATATAAATAATTATTAGAATATAAAGGTTAAAGAGTATTATTATGGAGAATAAAATATATGCCAATATTTGAATATACATGTAATAACTGCAGCCATGAATTTGAAGCCCTTGTCTTTGGCGGGACTACCCCGGAATGCCCCCAATGCAGGAGCGGTAATATTAAAAAACTAATGTCAGCATGCTCATTTAAGTCAAATTCCTCCAACCCTTCAGAGCCTGTCAGAACTTCTGCCTCTTCATCGGCGTGCAGCGGTTGTGCTGCCACCAACTGCGGCTCATGCAGCAGCGGATAAACCAGGAAAATTCATATGAAAAAAAATATAAGAATCGGGACCAGGGCCAGCAGACTTGCCCTTTGGCAGGCTGACTTTGTTAAAAGCAGGATAAATAAATTATTCCCTGACATCACAACCCGGATCATCAAAATAACCACAACCGGAGACAAAATCCTGGACAGGCCTTTAGCTCTTGTTGGCGGAAAAGGCCTTTTTGTTAAAGAGATTGAAAAAGCCCTTCTGGAAAATGATATTGATATTGCTGTTCACAGCATGAAAGACATGCCAGGCTCCCTGCCTGCCGGCTTGACCATAGGGGCTGTGCCTGAAAGGGAAAATCCGCTGGATGTTATTGTCTCACGGAATGGTCTTAAACTTGCAGAGCTTCCTTTAAAAGCCAGAATCGGTACAAGCAGCCTGAGAAGAGCATCTCAACTGAAAAATTTCCGCAGGGATCTTATCATATCCTCCATCCGGGGAAATCTTGAAACCAGATTAAAAAAGCTTAAAACAGGAGATTTTGATGCCATTGTCCTTGCTGCAGCCGGCATTAAACGCCTTGGCATGGAAAATCTTATCAATGAACACATGGACAGCACCATCATGGTCCCTGCTGTTGGCCAGGGTGCACTCTGTATTGAAACAAGAGAAAATGATAAAGCCCTTGAACCTGTCATGGAAAAACTTAATCATAAAGACAGTGCAACCTGTGTTGCAGGGGAGCGTGCCTTTTTAAACAGACTTGAAGGAAGCTGTCATATCCCTGTGGGATGCCATGCAGGGTTTTCTGATAAAACTATTGCCATGACAGGTGTTGTGGCATCAATAGATGGTTCAGTTCTTATCCGGCACAACCTTGATTGCAAACCCAATCAGGTTGAAGAAAAAGGAATTGAACTTGCAGAGACTCTACTTAAAAATGGTGCAAGGGAAATATTGGAGGATTTAAAAACCAATGAATAATAATTATGGTAAAATATTCCTTATTGGTGCAGGCCCGGGGGATCCCGGGTTAATAACTTTAAAAGCAGTTGAGTGCATCAAAAAATCCGATGTTGTTGTATATGATTTCCTTGCATCCCCTGCACTCCTTAAATATGCAGCCCAGAGTGCCGAGATAATTTATGTTGGTAAGAAGGGAGGAGACCATACCCTTTCCCAGGACGGTATTAATGAACTTTTAATTAATAAAGCAAGACAGGGCCTTAATGTTGCAAGATTAAAAGGAGGAGATCCTTTTATATTCGGCCGGGGCGGGGAAGAAGCAGAACTTATTTCTGACAATAATATCTCCTTTGAAATCATACCTGGTGTCACATCTGCCATAGCAGCCCCGGCCTATGCAGGTATCCCCCTGACCCACAGGGAGCATGCATCCTCTGTTTCCATTATCACAGGCCATGAAAATCCTGACAAAAAGAGTTCTGTTATTGAGTGGGACTCTTTTGCAAAGAGTAAAAGCACCCTTGTTTTTCTAATGGGTGTTAAAAATTTACCAGGCATTGTTAAAAACCTTCTTTCCCATGGGAAAGACCCTGATACACCAACGGCATTGGTCAGATGGGGAACAACATCAAGACATAAAAGCGTGGAGGGTACTCTTAAAAATATTGTTGATAAAGTGAATGAAGCTGGTCTAAAATCCCCTGCCATAATTATTATCGGCACCGTTGTAACGCTGAAAAACAAGCTTAACTGGTTTGAAAAATTACCCCTCCTTGGCAGAAAAATTATAATCACAAGGGCAAGAGCCCAGGCAAGTGATCTGGTTGCAGGACTTCAGCAATATGGTGCCGAATGCATTGAAATCCCCACCATCAGGATTAACCCGCCCCGGGATATTCAGGCTCTGATTGACAGTATCAATAATATTGATTTTTTTGACTGGATCATTTTCACAAGTGTGAACGGTGTTAAGTTCTTTTTTGACACACTGTTTTCTCAAAATAAAGATGTTAGAATTCTAGGACATTTGAAATTTGCATGCATAGGGCCTGTAACAAAGGAGAAACTTAAGGAATTTGGGATTATATCTGATGTACTGCCTGAAACATATAGAGCAGAATCAGTTGTTAAGGCATTTAAAGATAAAACCATGAAGGGTAAAAATGTTTTGATCCCAAGGGCTAAACAGGCAAGGAACATCCTGCCAGAGGAACTTACCAGGATGGGGGCATCGGTTAAAATTGTTACAAGCTATGAAACTTCATTGGAAGATAGCGGTAACAAAGGGGTTATTAAAATACTTGAAAATAATGATATTGATATTGTGACCTTTACAAGCTCTTCCACTGTTGAAAACTTTGCTGCACTCATCCCACCTGGAAGATTTAAAGAGCTCACCCAAAATCTTAAGTGTGCATGTATCGGCCCGATAACTGAAAAAACCGCTGCTTCTCTTGGGTTCAGCATCGATATAGTGGCAGATGATTTTACAATCCAGGGACTTGTTAATGCAATTTTACACCATTTTAATCAATGATGATTATAGTTATTTAATAAAGGTTACTTAAAAGAGACAAACCATGAATATCAATGGCAGAACCATAAATTATCTTCGAATATCCATAACTGACAGGTGTAATTTTAACTGCAGGTATTGTGTGCCAAAGGGTCCGGAACGTCAGGTTTCCCATGATGATGTTGCAAGTTATGAAGAGATTTTACAACTTCTCAGTATTGCAGTGGGACTCGGTATTACCAAAGTCAGAATAACAGGTGGAGAACCCTTTGTAAGAAAGGGAATTTTCAACTTTCTTGAACGGTTATGTCAAGTTAAAGAGTTAAAAGATATATCCATTACAACCAATGGATCTCTCTTAAACAGAGAAAAATTACAACACCTTTTTGATATGGGTATTACAAGATTAAATTTCAGCCTTGATACCCTTAATAAAGATAAGTTTGAGTATATAACCGGAAAGGATAAGTTTGATAAAGTCTTTGATACAATACATACTGCCCGTGAAGTGGGATTCTTTCCCATTAAAATCAATGCTGTTATTTTAAGTGGGATTAATGAACAGGAAATCTCTGACCTTGCAGGTATTTCCATTGAATACCCCTTCCAGATCAGGTTTATTGAATATATGCCCATGGGAAACTCAAACATAGACAATGATCAGCAGATATTAACTCCATATCTTAAAAAAACCATAGAATCTGCTTACGGCCCCCTTATGCCGGTTACACAGAACAAAAATGACGGACCTGCAAAAAAATATAAAATTAAAAACAGTAAAGGTGAAATAGGCTTTATCACCCCTGTGAGTGAGCATTTCTGCAGTGATTGCAACAGGCTGAGACTTACAGCCCGGGGCAGACTCAGACCATGCCTGCTTGATGATTATGAAAAGGATATATTAACTCCCCTAAGAAACGGAGCATCCAAAGAGGAATTATCAACATTAATACAGGAGGTAATTCATGGAAAGCCGGCTTCCCATCACCTTGAACAAAAGTATACAAAAATTTTATCCCAGATGTCTTCCATTGGGGGCTGAAAAAAACCCTGATCACCACTCCGGGAAATCAGGGCTGATATTTATAATAAATGATGAACTTTACTGAAAGTTTATTCTATTGAGCTCCCTGAATCAGTTCAATCATTACCATGGGGGCTACATCACCTTTTCTTGGCCCAAGCTTGATGATCCTGGTGTAACCGCCTTCACGGCCTGAATACATCTCTTCTGCTTCATTAAAAAGGGTGTGAACAACTGCCTTTTCTCTCATGACAGACATGGCCTGCCTTCTTGCATGGAGATCCCCTCTCTTGGCAAGAGTTATCATCTTGTCGGCAAGTTTTCTTAACTCTTTGGCCTTTGCATTGGTTGTTTTGATTTTACTATGCTTAAACAATGATGTAACCATATTCCTGAACATAGCCTTTCTGTGGCTGGAAGTTCGGTTTAGTTTCAGTCCTGATTTTCTATGTCTCATGGAAATTATTCTCCTTCCTCAACAATATCTTCTTCCGGAGGTTCAAACCCCTCAAGCTCCATACCTAAAGTAAGTTCCATTGTAGATAGGACTTCTTTGATTTCATTTAAAGATTTTCTACCAAAATTTTTAGTCTTAAGCATTTCACCGTCTGTTTTCTGTACCAGTTGGTAAATTTTATATATTTTAGCATTTTTCAGACAATTTGAACTCCTGACTGACAATTCGAGTTCATCAACACTTCTGTAAAGGTTCTCATTAAAGCCTTTCTGGATCTTATCCTTACCGTCGTCATCATAGTCCGGCTCATCTGCCTCGTCAAAATTAAGAAAAGGATCCATCTGTTCCTTTAATATTTTTGCAGCATAGGCAACCGCATCATCCGGTGCAACGCTTCCATCTGTCCAGACTTCAAGGGTCAGTTTATCATAGTCTGTTTTCTGACCCACCCTGAATTTGCCCACAACATATTTAACACGTTTAATGGGGGAAAAAACACTGTCTATTGGAATCGTTCCAACCGGTGCATCTTCATCCTTGTTATCAGAAGCAAGGGCATATCCTTTACCTGATTTTACCTTCATTGATATATTCAACTTGGCGTTTTTGGACAGAGCTGCAATATGCTGTTCCGGATTTAATATTGTGACTCTGCCGTCTTTACTAACAATATCAGCACCAGTCACTATCTTTTGTCCTTTAACATTAAGAACAATTTCACAGTCTTCAGTTGTATCAGTTTTTAATTTTAATTCTTTCAGATTTAGTATAATTTCTGAAACATCCTCCCGTACATCCGATATCACACTATATTCGTGAAGAGCATCATCAAATTTCACAGAAACAATGGCTGCACCATACAATGAGGAAAGGATTATACGTCTGAGAGAGTTTCCTATTGTTGTTCCAAAACCCCGTTCCAGAGGTTCACACACAAATTTTCCATATGTTGAAGTGGTTGTGACTGCAAGCTCTTCAGGCTTAATCATTTCACGCCAGTTCTCATATGCAAGTTTCTCAGTTGGCATTTATATCTCCTGTTGATTAAAGATTTAAACAACTTGGAAAAGCTCAATTATTTGGAATAAAGCTCCACAATTAAATTTTCCTGAATTGGCAGGGTAATATCTTCGCGTACCGGCATTCCGGTTACAACGCCTTTAAAATTATCTTTATCAAGCTCAAGCCACTGCGGTACACCTCGTCTTACCACAGCTTCCAATGATTCAACAATCGCCTGAACCTTCCTGCTTTTTTCCTTAACCTCAATGACATCACCTTTTTTTATCTGATATGAAGGGATATTAACCTTTTTCCCGTTAACAGTAAAATGGTTATGCCTTACAAAATGCCTGCCCTGGGTTCTGGAAGCCACAAGTCCGAATCTGAACACAACATTATCAAGCCGTCTTTCAAGAATTTCAAGCAGGTTATTACCTGTTACACCTTTCCGTCGATCAGCCTCTTTAAAGCACAGGCGGAACTGCTTTTCAGACATGCCATAAATTCTTTTGACTTTTTGTTTTTCCCTGAGCTGCATTCCATAGTCAGATACTTTTTTACCTCTTTTCTGTCCATTTTCACCAGGGGGATACCCTCTTCTATCAAAACTGCATTTATCGGAAAAGCATCTGTCGCCTTTCAGAAAAAGCTTTATATTCTCTCGTCTACATTGCCGGCAAACAGCTCCTCTATATCGTGACAACGTTTCCCTCCTTTATATACTTATACATTACACTCTTCTTTTCTTAGGTGCCCGGCATCCATTATGGGGCACTGGTGTAACATCTTTTATCAATGATATATTAAAGCCAAGAGCATGCAATGCCCTTAAGGCTGACTCCCTTCCGGGCCCAGGTCCTTTAATATAAACACCCATATTCTTCATTCCATATTCCATTGCCTTTTTACCGGCATCTTCTGCCACTATTTTTGCAGCAAAGGGAGTGCTCTTTCTAGATCCTTTAAATCCATGAACGCCTGAGCTGGACCATGAGAGAGTATTTCCATTTTCATCGGTAATAGTAACTATTGTATTATTGAATGTTGATTGGATATGCGCAATCCCTGTAGAAATATTCTTTCTTATCTTTTTTTTAACTTTACTCTTAGTCTTTTTGGCCATAACCTTTTAATTACCTTTTTGTATTATTACAAGCACTTCTCTTTAGTTCTTTTTCTTTACAGCAATCCGTTTAGGACCTTTTCTTGTCCTCGCGTTGGTGCTGGTTCTCTGACCACGCACAGGAAGTCCACGTCTATGGCGTAATCCTCTGTAGCATCCAAGATCCATCAATCTTTTAATATTCATGGAGACTTCTGATCTTAACTCACCCTCAACTTTGTACTTACTGTCAATGATCTTTCTTAAAGTACTGACTTCTTCTTCAGTCAAATCATTGGCCTTCACAGTAGGGTCAATATTTCCTTCTGCCAGAATATCCCTGGCACTCTTTCTGCCAATGCCATAAATTTTTGTTAATGCGATTTCAGCGTGCTTTTCCCTTGGTAAATCAACTCCTGCAATTCTTGCCAATTTATCCCCCTATCCTTGCCTCTGTTTATGACGTTTGTTAATACATATTACTCTTACCACGCCACGCCTTTTAACAATTTTACAATTGCGGCAAATTTTTTTTACAGATGCTCTAACTTTCATCTAATAATTCTCCTAAACAAAGCATTTATTCAATAACAATTGTTATTTATATCTATATGTTATCCTGCCCCTGTCCAGATCATAGGGTGACAATTCCACTGTAACCTTATCTCCGGGCAGAATTTTTATAAAATGCATTCTCATTTTACCGGAAATATGGGCTGTCATAACATGTTTATTTTCAAGTTCAACTTTAAATGTTGCATTGGGCAGAGTTTCAAGTACTGTACCCTCTAATTTGATCGGCTCTTCTTTTGCCATAGCTTTATCTTAAGTCTCCCTTTACAATAAAAATTATTTTCGTTTGCCTGATCTGCCTAAAAAGCCATCATAATTTCCTGTAATCAAATGTGATTCTATCTGACCTACAGTATCAATTGAAACACCAACAACAATCAACAAGGCTGTACCTCCGAAATAAAAAGGTATATTGAATTTTGTCATCAGTACAGTTGGCAGAACACACACAGCTGAAACATAAACTGCTCCCCCAAGGGTAATCCTGCTGAGCACCTTGTCAATATATTCAGCAGTCCTTTTTCCAGGCCTGATCCCGGGAATGTAGCCTCCGTTCTTCTTCATATTTTCCGCAACATCATCGGGTTTAAACTGAATAGCTGTATAAAAATAACAAAAGAAAATTACAAACCCGACATATATCACATAGTACAGCATTGTTCCAGGGCTCATATAAGCTGAAAAATCCTTCATATAAGGCAGGTCAATAAATTGGGTCAGAGTTGTGGGAAACATGATAATTGAAGATGCAAATATGGGTGGAATAACTCCTGCTGTATTAATCTTTAAGGGAAGATGGGAACTCTGCCCACCATACATCTTTCTGCCCACAACTCTTTTTGCGTAATGAACAGGTATTCGCCTCTGGGCCTGTTCCATATATACAATAAAAGCAATTACACCCACTATCAGAACACCAAGAATAATGATGGTAAATGCAGTCATATCACCAGTACTTATAAGCCGGAGCGTATTTGCAATGGCAGCAGGCATTCTTGCAACAATGCCTGCAAAAATGATCAATGATATACCATTACCAATACCCCGTTCTGTGATCTGTTCTCCAAGCCACATGATAAAAGAAGTACCAGCAGTCAAAGTAATAATGGTCATTAACCTGAATTCCCAGCCAGGATTTAAAACTACTGGTGCTCCGGCCGGGGAAGTCATGCTTTCAAGGCCGACACTTATGGCAAATCCCTGAATCAGGCTTAATAGAACTGTACCATACCTTGTATATTGCGTTTTCTTTTTCTGACCATGTTCACCCTCTTTTGATAGTTGTTCAAGGTGAGGTACAACAACAGTCATAAGTTCCAGAATAATTGAGGAACTGATATAGGGCATGATTCCAAGGGCAAAAATCGAAAGATTATCCAGAGCGCCGCCGGAAAACATATTAAACATGGAAAAAAGAGTGCCTGAAGCATTGTCAAAAAAAGACTGCAGTGCCCCGGCATCAATACCCGGAGTTGGAACATGAACACCAATTCGATATACGAACAGAAGTGCCAGAGTTATTAAAAGTTTCTTTTTCAACTCTGGAAGTTTAAATATGTTCTGATAGCTTTGGTCGACCATTTGTGATTTATTGCCCTATTTAAATAATTTTAATTAAAAAAAACTCTTTCCTTTTTTATCCAAGTTCCAAAGTGCCGCCGGCTGATTCTATTTTTTCCTTTGCACGCTTACTTGCATTACACTCTTTTATGGAAAAAACTTTTTTAACTTCACCGTTACCAAGTATTTTTACCGAATCAAACCTTCCTTTAACTAATCCTGACTCTTTTAGTGCTGCAATATCTATAGTTGCACCATCATCAAATCTATCCAGATCAATTACATTCACAACTGCAACATTTTTTTTGAAAATATTTGTAAACCCGCGCTTGGGTAAACGTCTGTGAATAGGCATCTGACCACCCTCAAATCCTGGCCTGACTCCTCCTCCGGACCTTGAGTTATGCCCTTTATTGCCCCTGGTGGATGTAGAGCCCATGCCGGAACCAGGACCCCGTCCGACCCTTTTCCTGTTTTTTCTGCTTCCCTTTGCAGGTGCAAGTTCATGAAGCTTCATTTATAATTCCTCCACTTTAACCAGGTGAGACACTTTTTTTGCCATCCCGAGAATTGATGGTTCTGCTTGATGCTCAACTGTCATATGCATTCTTTTAAGCCCAAGGGCCCTGATAATTCTCTTATGTTTTTCGGGTCGCCCTATAATGCTTCTAATCTGTGTAATCTTTACCTTACCTGACATGGTCATGTCTCCACTATATCTCTTCCGGTTTAAGACCTCTTCTCATGGCAACAGCTTCTTTTGTTTCAAGGGATTTAAGGCCCTGGATTGTTGCACGTACAATGTTCTGGGTATTATGAGTTCCTAAACATTTTGTTAAAATATCTGTAATTCCTACAGCTTCCAGGACCGCACGAATTCCGCCGCCTGCTATTACTCCTGTACCGGGTGATGCGGGTTTAAGCAATACTCTGCCGGCACCTGCCTTGCCAATGACTTCATAGGGTACGGTTCCGTTCAATATGGATACTTTCTCCATTGATTTTTTGGCTGTATCCATACCCTTTCTAATGGCCTCAGGAACTTCCTTTGCCTTGCCAAGTCCATAACCTACACTGCCTTCGCCATCACCAACAACTACAAGTGCACTAAAGCTGAAATTCCTGCCGCCTTTAACAACCTTTGCAACACGGTTTATCTTTACAACCCTGTCAAGTAATTGATTTTCCTCAATCTGCTTATGCTTGCCTGCCAAGAGTTTCCCTCCTTAAGTTAGAAATCCAACCCAGCTTCACGAGCTCCGGTTGATAAAGCTTTAATCCTTCCATGATACAGAAACCCGTTTCTGTCAAAAACAACCTGTTTGATTCCTTTATCAAGAGCCCGTTTGCCTATTAATTGTCCAATTTCCTTTGCTCTTTCCTTTTTATCACCCTTGGGGGTAAAATCTTTATCCAGGGTTGATGCAGAAACCAGAGTATTGCCTTGAACATCATCAACAATCTGGGCATAAATATGTTTGGAACTTCTGAAAACGCTTAGTCTTGGCCGTTCCTGACTTCCAAAAATATTTTTCCGAATACGTTTTTTTCTTTTAAGTCTTGAGACTTTTCTAACTGATGTTTTTGCCATCTTCTTATCTTCCTTGCGCGTTATTCACCGCCTGCAGTTTTACCAACTTTACGGATTATTCTCTCGTCCGCATAAATGATTCCTTTGCCTTTATAAGGCTCTGGCGGCCTCAAAGCTCTTAAATTTGCAGCAGTCTGTCCGACCAGTGCTTTATCGATTCCTGCCAGAGTAATTTCGGTATTTTTATCAACAGTTGCTGTGATACCATCCGGCACCTTAAAATCAACAGGATTTGAAAACCCCAGGTTAAGAACAAGGTCTTTGCCTTTAAGCTCTCCACGGTAACCAATTCCGGAAAGTTTAAGTTTCTTTTCAAATCCGCCTGATACACCCTGGACCATATTTGCTATTAAAGACCGGTACAATCCCTGTAAGGCAACGCTGTTTCTATTGCTTCCATCAAGTGCAGTGACTTTTATATCTTCTTTTCCCACCTCAACATTAATAGCAGAGTGCAGATCAAGATCCAGAGAACCCTTGGGGCCTGCAACTTTTATCTGATTATTGTTAACCTCAACTTTGACTTTTGCCACAAGCTGGACCGGTTTTTTTCCTATTCTAGACATATTATATTACTCCTGATGCTACACCTGATTACCAAACATTACAAAGGATCTCACCACCCATGTTTGCTTCTCTTGCCTGTTTATCCGTGAGTAAACCTCTGGAAGTAGAAACAATGGATATTCCCAACCCATTCAGTACCGGCTTAATCATTTTTGCCTTTTTATAGACTCTACAGCTTGGTTTACTTACACGTTCTATTCCATAAATAGAATGACGTCTGTCAGGCATATATTTAAGATATACCCTCAGCGTACCCTGCACATTGTCATCAAGAAACTTATAATCCTTAATGTATCCCTGTTCTTTAAGCACCCGCGCCAGTTCAACTTTTATTTTAGACCCGGGGATATCCACTTTTGCAAACTCTGCTTTTCCACCGTTCCTGATGCGTGTCAGCATATCTGCGATTGGATCACTCATTGCCATGTTTTAATTCTCCTAAAACTATTTCATTTGAAATAATTAAAAAAAACCTCTGCTGCCTTACCAGCTTGATTTAGTCACTCCAGGAAGCTTTCCAGCCGATGCCAATGTTCTGAAGCATATTCTGCACATCCCGAATTTTCTTATAAACCCCCGGGGTCTGCCGCAAAATGGACATCTGTTATATCCTCTGACTTTAAATTTTGGTTTTCTTCCTGCTTTTACGATAAGAGACGTTCTAGCCAAGGTACTACCTCCCTGTAAATATTAATTCCTAAAAGGCATACCCAATGCTTTTAGTAATTCCTTACCTTCTTTATCACTCTTTGCCGTTGTAACTATTGTCACATTCAGCCCCCTGATACTCTCCACCTTGTCATAATCGATTTCCGGGAAAATAATATGCTCTGTAATACCCAGGCTGTAATTTCCACGGCCATCAAAAGCCTTTCCCGAGATACCCTTAAAATCCCTGACACGCGGCAGAGCAATATTCACCATTCTGCTGAAAAAATCATACATCTTTTCCCTGCGCAGCGTAACCATGCTTCCAATAGGCATTCCAGCACGCAGTTTAAAAGCTGCAATGGGTTTTTTTGCCCTTGTAATCATAGCCTTCTGACCTGCAATCATTGTAAGATCAGCAGCTGCAAAATCCACTATCTTAGGATTAACAGAACCTTCTCCCAATCCCATATTCAAAACTATTTTATCAAGTTTCGGAACCTGCATAATACTTTTGTATTTAAAGGTCTTCATCAACTCAGGAACTATCTCGTTTTTATATTTGTCTATTAATGCCGGCATTCAATTTCCCCGCTTTCAATCATTAAGAATCGATCTGTTCATTACACTTTTTGCAGATTCGCACTCTTTTTCCATTTTCAAGCTCTTTAATACCAATGCGAGTCGGTTTTACACAGTGATTACACATAAGCATCATATTTGATATCTCCATGGGCATTGATTTTTCAATAATTCCTCCCTGGGGATGAGCCTGTGTAGGCTGCTGGTGAACTTTTACAACATTAATATTTTCCACCACGACCCGGTTTGATTTCTTAATAACCTTTATCACCTTACTGATTTTCCCTTTATCTTTGCCAGTAAGGATCTTGACTTTGTCATCTTTTTTTATTCTGATTTTCATATTTCCCATTGGAAACTATCTCCTAAATCAACTTAAGCTCCTTAAATAACATCCGGAGCAAGTGATATGATTTTCATAAACTTTTTATTTCTGAGCTCCCTTGCAACCGGACCAAAAATACGTGTTCCAATAGGTTCATTAGATTTTTCAATGATCACTGCCGAGTTATCATCAAATCTAACAGTGGAACCGTCAGGGCGCTGGATCTCTTTTTTTGTTCGAACTATTACTGCCTGAACAACTTCACCTTTTTTTACCTTTGCATCGGGAATTGTCTCTTTAACTGATACAGTTATGATATCTCCAATACTTGCAAATCGTCTTTTTGATCCGCCCAGCACCTTGATGCAGCATAGTTCTTTAGCACCGGAGTTGTCAGCTACTGTTAGTCTGGTTTCACTTTGAATCATTTGCAGCTCCTTCTTAAACAGCCTTTCTTACAATTTCTTTCACGCGAAAATATTTATTTTTACTCAATGGTCTTGTTTCAATGATTTTAACCTGATCACCAATTCTGCATTCATTCTTCTCATCATGGGCCAGATATTTTTTCTCGCGTTTAATATACTTTTTATAAACACTGTGTTTTACAAATCTTTCAACCCGGACAACAACAGATTTATCCATTTTATCCGATACCACCTGGCCGTTTAACACTTTTTTATTCTGTTTTTCTGTCATGGCATATCTTTTCAATATCAGCTTAAGTTAATATTTTTTTCCCTTGCAATGGTCATAACTCTTGCAATATCCTTTCTAATGTTAGGCAATGCAACTGTGTTTCCAAGCTGTCCGGATTTATGCTGAAAACGCATATTAAAATACTCTTTCTTAAGTTCAAGAAGCCGGGCTTTGATCTCTTCGGCACTTTTCTCTCTTAATTCAGCAACTTTCATCACTATCTCCTCTCCACAAATCGGGTTTTTACAGAAAGTTTACTTGCTGCAAGCTGTAACGCCTGTTGTGCTATCTCTTTTGGGACACCTTCCATCTCATAGATAATTTTACCGGGTCTTACAACAGCAACCCATGCATCAGTATCACCTTTACCTTTTCCCATTCTTACTTCAGCAGGTTTTTTAGTAATGGGTTTATCCGGAAATACTCTTATCCAGGATCTCCCGGCTCTTTTCACTTTTCTTGTCAAAGCTATTCTGGCTGCTTCAAGCTGCCTTGCATTAACATATCCACTTTCAATGGACTGTAACCCAAAATCTCCAAAGCTTAAGGTAACTCCCCTGCTTGGTTTACCTTTCATTCTTCCGCGCTGGCGTTTGCGGTATTTTACATTTTTAGGACTAAGCATTTCCTTTTATTCTCCTCATCAACCGGAACATACAGATCAGGTGTTCTTTGTATCAGAATTAATTATTTCACCTTTGAAAATAAAAACTTTAATTCCAATTGTTCCATATGTTGTTTTTGCTTCAATAAAGCCGTAATCAATATCTGCACGCAGTGTATGGAGAGGTATTCTCCCCTCTTTATACCATTCTGTTCTTGCCATTTCAGCACCGCCCAGCCTTCCGGAGCAGATAATCTTTATTCCCTTTGCACCAAAACGCATGGCTGTTGTTACACTCCTTTTCATGGCTCTCCTGAAAGCGATTCTTCGCTCCAGCTGTAACGCAATGTTTTCTGCAACCAGCTGTGCATCGGTTTCAGCCCTGCGGACCTCTTTTATATCTATCAGAACATCAGAGGATAACATCTTTTCCAGATCTTTTTTCAAAAGAGCTATCTCAGATCCTTTTTTACCTATTATAATGCCTGGTCTGGAAGCAAAGACTCTTATTCTGATCTGTTTTGCAAAGCGTTCGATTTCTATTTTTGAAATACCAGCATGGTACAGCTTTTTTTTCAAAAATTTCCTGACTCTGAAATCCTCATATACATATTTTGCATATTCCTTATCAGCATACCATTTGGAATCCCATGTCTTGATGATTCCCAACCTTAATCCAACAGGATTTACTTTCTGACCCAAGGGGCGCTCCTCCTTATTTCACCGGTTATTCAACTATTACAGTTATATGACTAGTTCTTTTCAAGATTCTGGCGGCACGTCCTCTTGCCCTTGGCCTGAATCTTTTCATGGTCGGCCCATGATCAACAATAATATTTTTTACAATCAAGTCATCCACATCAAGTTCATTGTTATGTTCAGCATTTGCCACTGCTGATTGTAAAGTTTTACGAATAATTCCCGCTGCTTTAAGGGGCATGAACTTCAATAAATTCAATGCTGTCTCCACATCTTTTCCCTTTACCTTTTCAATGGGCATACGCAGCTTAAAGGGAGAAATCCGTACAAATCTTGTTTTTGCTATAGTTTCCATTAATAATTCCTTAAACTATACTCTCTTTTGTTTATACTCTTGTTTTCTTGCTTCCAGCATGACCATAAAAAACACGTGTCGGTGAAAATTCACCAAGCTTATGGCCAACCATATTTTCAGATACATATACCGGAATAAACTTTTTTCCATTATGGACAGCTAAAGTCAAACCAACCATCTCAGGAAAAATTGTAGATCTTCTTGACCATGTTTTAATAACCGAGCTGTTCTTTGATTCAACTGCTTTTAAAACTTTTTTTAAAAGCTCCTGAGCAATATATGGACCTTTTTTCAATGATCTTGGCATATCAAATCACCCTATTTCCTTTTTGATCTTCTCTTAACAATATATTTATCTGTTCTTTTGTTTTTTCTTGTTCTATAACCCTTTGTGGGTACACCCCAGGGAGTACAGGGATGCCTTCCGCCTGCTGACCTTCCTTCTCCGCCGCCCATGGGATGATCCACTGGATTCATTGCAACACCCCTTGACTTTGGCCGTCTGCCAAGCCACCTTGCCCGGCCTGCCTTTCCTATTTTAATATCACCGTGTTTCTCATTACCAACCCTGCCTATGGTAGCCTTGCATTTAAGATGTATCATTCTCACTTCACTTGAAGGCAGTAAAACCTGGGCATAATTTCCTTCTTTTGCCATAAGCCTTGCATAGCCGCCTGCACTTCTGACAATCTGGCCGCCCTTTTCAGGTTTAAGTTCAATGTTATGGATCCTGGTACCCGTTGGGATATTTTCAAGGGGTAGACAATTACCAGGTTTTATATCTGCATCAGGCCCGGTTTCAATTTCATCACCAACTTTTATATCCTTTGGTGCAAGGATGTATCTTTTCTCACCATCTTTATAAACAAGACGTGCAATTCTTGCGCTTCTATTGGGATCATACTCAATGGTCACTACCTTTGCAGGTATCCCATCCTTATCCCTTTTAAAGTCAATTATTCTGTATAACCGTTTTGCTCCACCGCCTTTTCGCTTACTTGTAATTCTGCCATATGAATTCCGGCCGGTGTGTTTCTTTAATTTTTTAACCAGCCTTTTCTCAGGTTTTGTTTGAGTAATCTCATCAAAGGAGAGATATTCCTGGGCTCTTCTTCCTGGTGATGTAGGTTTTGTCCTTATTATTGACATATATATACCTCTTTAAACGCCTTCAAAAAAATCAATTTTCTGTCCTGGCATAAGTTTAACAACAGCTTTTTTCCAATTCTTTTTCCTGCCTGAAATTTTCCCGCGCTGGGTGGTTTTACCTTTTACAATAGATGTCCTTACCATTAAAACTTTAGTGTCAAAGTTTTTTTCTATTGCATTTTTAATTTCAACACGATTGGCATCAATATCAACCTCAAAAGTCAACTGATTGTGATACTCTTTTTGAAGGGTTGTTTTTTCAGTAATTACAGGCCCACGGATAATATCATATTCTCTTATCATCTTACAATAACCTCCCTTCAATATTCTTAACAGCAGATTGAACCAGAAGCAGGTTATCATATCTTAAGATATCATAAACATTAAGGCCGGCTGATTTGATAACTTTTACATGTGGAATATTCCTTGCTGATAAGACCAGATTCTGATCTTCGTTATCAGAGATGATTAAAGTCTTGTTCAAGTTAAGATCTTTTAAAATCTTTGCAAAATCTTTTGTCTTAATCTTATCAAGTTTCAGATCATCAACAACCATGAGTTCGCCTGCTTTAAACTTGGCACTTAATGCCATTTTCAGAGCCTTCAATCTCACTTTTTTAGGTACTTTGTGGGCATATGATCTCTGGCTTGGTCCAAAAATTACACCGCCTCCCCGGCGCAGAGGGGATTTAACATCACCGGAACGTGCGTTTCCAGTGCCCTTCTGCCTGTATAATTTTTTTGTACTGCCGGCAATTTCCGATCGGCCTTTAACCTTTGCAGTACCAGACCTTCTTTTTGCAAGCTGCATTCTGACAACATCGTGGAGAATGCTTTTTTTAACAGGCATTGCAAATATATCATCGGAAAGATCAATTTCCGATACTTTCTCACCTGCTCTGTCCATAACTTCTACAGCAGCCATATTGTTCCTCTTTACTAAATTTAAGACCGCACCTCACTGCGATAATTTATGCAATACCTGCGGCCCTTTATATTATTCACTTAAAAGGTGTCAAATGAAAAATTAATTAACTTTTCTTAATTCAACTACTCCGGTTTTTGATCCCGGCACAGCACCTTTTATTAATATTACGTTCTGTTCAGCTTTTATATCCACTACCTTTAAATTCTTTACAGTCACTCTGGTACAACCCATATGACCAGGCATTCGTTTGCCTTTAATAACCCTTGCAGGCCAGGCACTCTGACCAATTGATCCTGGTTTTCTATGGTTCCTGCTGCCATGGGTTTCAGGCCCGCGGCTGAATCCATGCCGTTTAATAGTGCCTTGAAATCCACGACCCTTTGAAGTGCCGGAGATCATAACTTTATCTCCCACGGAAAATATACTCAGATCAATGGTCTGGCCAAGCTCATAATCTTCAACATTATCTACCCTGAACTCCCGCAGGGTTGCAAAACCTTTTTCACCACTTTTTTTGAAATGGCCTGCATCGGGTCTGTTGACTTTTTTCAGATCTATCTTGCCAAATCCCAGCTGCAAGGCTTTATAACCGTCTGTCTCCATATTTTTAATCTGTGTCACAACACAGGGTCCTGCCTGTACAACAGTAACAGGAACAAGTCTCCCGTCAGATTCAAAAATAGTTGTCATTCCAATCTTTCTGCCTAATATTCCTGTGTTCATTTTATTCCTTAACTCATTCATTAATACTATAATTTTATTTCAACATTTACACCGGGTGACAGATCGAGTTTCATCAATGAATCCACAGTCTGCTGGGTTGGTTCCATTATATCCATCATTCTTTTATGTGTTCTGATCTCAAACTGTTCCCTTGATTTTTTATTTACATGGGGGGAACGTAAAACACAAAATTTATTAATAACAGTTGGAAGAGGTACAGGCCCTACCACCCTTGCTCCTGTTTTTCTGGCGGTATCTACAATATCAAGTGCTGATTGATCAAGAAGTTTGTGATCATACGCCTTCAGCCTGATTCTTATTTTGGTCTTTATCATAACTTAAAATCTTCTTTCTAAATTGCTCAATTATCCCGAAACTACTCGATTATCTCGCCGATAACACCGGCACCAACTGTACGTCCACCTTCCCTTACTGCAAACCTGAGTTCCTTTTCCATTGCTATGGGAGCTATCAGCTCGGCTGTAATAGTGGCATTGTCACCAGGCATTATCATCTCAACTCCCTCTGCAAGTGAAAGTGAACCTGTGATATCTGTTGTTCTGAAGAAAAACTGAGGTCTGTAACCTGTGAAAAACGGAGTGTGCCTTCCACCCTCTTCCTTGCTTAATGCATACATCTCTGCTTTGAACTTTGTATGGGGCTGAATAGTACCAGGCTTTGCAACCACCTGACCCCTTTCAACCTCATCCCTTTTTGTACCACGAAGCAGCAGGCCTACATTGTCTCCTGCCTGACCTTCATCAAGAAGCTTCCTGAACATCTCAACTCCGGTACACACTGTCTTGGCAGTCTCACGTATGCCAACCAGCTCAACCTCTTCACCCTGTTTGATTACTCCACGGTCAATTCTGCCTGTTACAACTGTACCACGGCCAGATATGCTGAATACATCCTCAATGGGCATCAGAAAATCTTTATCTGTATCCCTTACAGGCTCTTCCACATAGGAATCAAGAACATCAAGCAGCTCAAGAATCGGCTTTACTTCATCACTCTCAGAATCATCTGTCTCAAGAGCTTTAAGAGCACTACCCTTTACTATGGGTGTATCATCCCCGGGAAACTCATAGGTGTCAAGAAGCTCTCTTAACTCCATCTCAACAAGCTCAATAAGCTCTTCATCATCCACCATGTCGCACTTGTTCAAAAATACAACTATGCTTGGCACACCAACCTGACGGGCAAGAAGTATATGCTCCCTTGTCTGGGGCATTGGACCATCATCTGCACTTACAACCAGAATAGCTCCATCCATCTGAGCTGCACCGGTTATCATATTCTTTATATAATCAGCATGACCCGGACAGTCCACATGGGCATAATGACGGGCCTCAGTTTCATACTCAACATGGGCAGTTGCTATGGTAATACCTCGTTCACGTTCCTCGGGAGCCTTATCAATCTCATCAAAGGGGACAAACTCTCCTGATCCTCTTAAACTCGCATGCTTGGTTATAGCTGCTGTAAGAGTAGTCTTACCATGATCAATATGACCGATCGTTCCTATGTTTACATGCGGTTTATTCCGCTCAAATTTTTCCTTTGCCATGTTTAAGCTCCTTTATTGCTCTTGTCTTTATTGTTTTCCTCTTAAATTCTTTTTATCTTTGCCCACATCATGGAGCCCATGATCGGATTCGAACCGATGAACCTCTTCCTTACCAAGGAAGCGCTCTACCGCCTGAGCTACATGGGCAGATGACAATGGTTCTTCATAAAGTATTTCAGACCCTGTTTCTTCTAAATTTGAATCTTGTTATTAATATTGGTTATCAATACCGGACAGCAACACGGATGTTTGGAGCGGGAGACGAGGCTCGAACTCGCGACATTCAGCTTGGAAGGCTGAAGCTCTACCAACTGAGCTACTCCCGCATATTTACAAATAACAGCCAGCACACCTGACATGCTGTGTAGTAACCGATCCATCAATAAAAACAATAAGATCTCCTACATCTATTTTTTTATGGTGGTGGGGGGAGGATTTGAACCTCCGAAGGCTCCGCCGTCAGATTTACAGTCTGATCCCTTTGACCACTCGGGAACCCCACCACATTTTTGGAGCCGATACCCCGAATCGAACGGAGGACATTCTCATTACAAGTGAGATGCTCTGCCAACTGAGCTATATCGGCTCATCCAAAACCCGGGCCGATTAACAACCGGCCGTTGAAAAACCTAAGAAACATAACAAAAAGTTTTAATAAAGTCAACGTAAATTTATAAAAATTTTCATTTAAATATCATTGGGTGCTTCATAAAAAACCAGCAAAATTCTAAAATTAAATATTCAGCAATAATTATGCAAAAACACTTTGTAATATCATAATCAATTGCGACTTATGTTAAGCCTGCTCTATCATTTCCAGGCGACTTATGGGAAAACAGTCTTCTCCCGGACACCATCTTATAAATTATTTGACAATTTTAAGTTTTTTTCTAAATTTGCAGATGAATTGCGAAACAGGAGGATGGATTAATATGATTATTGAATTTTCCGTAAAAAATTTTAAATCGGTTAAAGATTCAATAACACTCTCGTTTAAGGCTGAAAAATCTGATGATCTTAAAGATTATTATATAATTAAGGTTTTAAAAAATTATCGGCTGTTAAAACTTTGGAATTTATTTCTAACCACATAAAATATTTATATAATATTGAGTTGAATAAAACATGTGTTGTAAAAGAAAGTTTATATTTTTCTCAGCCCCAATAAAGCCCTTGTCTATAAAAGAGATACAAATGAAAAAAACAATCGGTTGATATTTCCTTTGGCTCAAAAATTAAAATAAAAAAAGAACGCAAAGAATCTTTGATAGGAAATACATTATGGAATAATACAGTACTTGGCAGATACTTAAAAACAAATTTTGAATCTGATCAACTGCATGACGTTGCCAACTGGTTTAAAACAACTCTTAAACCAACCATTACGCCAAATACGAGCATGATAGCTTATATCTCCAATAAAGTGGAAGAAGAGGACATAAATAAGAATACCCTGGTAAAAACTCTCAATAAAGCTGATTTTTGAATAATGTAATAATACTGACCCTGTAAATTGCCGGAGAGTTGCCAGCAATTCCCGGTGGTTATTTTTTAAAAGTATTGATGAAGCAACACAATTTTTTTATTGAGTTCAAATCGAAAATTGCTGGCTTATTTAATCAGCTTAGAGCTGCATTGCCCAAACACAGCATTGTCTGAATATTTTAAAAAGGAATAAGAGAGGTCTGGATATACTTTTTCCGTTTAGGTTTTTAAATTTAAAAAATTTAAAAAGATGCACT
>Ga0256846_1000179_pt1 | contig 27663 bp, 23 predicted proteins | sample TevniametaG_FD_189098 | JGI IMG/M metagenome (GOLD analysis project Ga0256846, IMG submission 189098) | Tube worm associated microbial communities from hydrothermal vent at the East Pacific Rise, Pacific Ocean - Tevnia | ecosystem: Host-associated > Annelida > Integument > Unclassified ...
CCTTCGTTATTGCCGCTGTTAACGTCGTCTTACCATGATCAACGTGACCTATAGTCCCGATGTTTAAGTGCGGCTTACTCCTATCAAACTTGGCCTTCGCCATTTGCTTTCCTCCTTGAAAAACTGTCGAACAAAAAAACCGCGGGGCAAGCCTAAACTTACCTGCGAATTACTTACCATTCGGTTCAACATGACCGTCATTTTTCCGGAAATGCAACCGGAGCCATAAGTATAAAGAAAAGAATTCCATTGTCAACCCCCTCTAGGTCTCAACTAAAGGCTTATAGATTGGTAGATTACAGTGGCAATTCCGCCTTTTTCTTGCAGGAATTTGGGGTGGAAATACTTTTGTTTGATTCTGCAAAAAATATCAAATAACAAGCGTCGGATATTCTGTAATTGGGAACTTTCTAAAGGATTCAAAACATCTAAACTAAATATTTCAACTTAGCTATAAATTTACTTAAAGTTAACATGGAAATTGAACTTGACAAACAGATTAGCCGGAATAGACTCTTTTAAAAAATTTGGAGGAAGAATTGCGTGATTCTTACGACTTGATAGTTATAGGTGGAGGTATAATAGGAACTTCAATACTATGGGGTTTGAAAACTCAGGGCTTCAAAGGGAATATTGGTCTTTTTGAAAAAGGCGACGCTCTGGCTGAGGAAACCTCAGCCAAATCTGCAGGAGCTTTTAGGAATCTGTGGGGTTCGGGCATCAATATGGAAATGGCAACCTATTCTATAAAGTTTCTATCCACATTTGAAAAAGATTTTGCAATCCCCATTGGTTTCCACCAGCATGGATACCTCTTTACCTTCTATCCTGAACCGTGGAAAAAAATAAAAACCTATAAATCGACTTTTGATAATTTAGGAGTCAACGCTGAACTTCTTTCTCCAGAAGATATTGAACGCATGGTTCCGGGTCTTAAGACAGGACTGGGTCATATGGATCCAGATATTGTCGAATTCGCTGAATTTCAACCTATCGCAGGCGGACTCTATGGTCCTGATTGCGGCTCTTTTGACCCCTCAGCTGCGGCAAAAGGATATGCAGAGCGTACTCTACGAGAGTTCAATGCTACTACAGACCTACATCTGCGAACAGAAGTTAGGCAAATTATCTTTGAAGCGGGTAAAGTCAAGGCTATAGAATTAAGCAACGGACGTCGAATTGGAACAGACGCTATTATTCTTGCTGCGGGCCCATGGTCAATGCAAATTTTATCTGCCTCTGGATTTCATGAAGATGAAAATCTTCCCGTTGACCCAATTAAACGTCAATTGTTTATAACCAATTTACCTGATATTCCGGGTTACGACAATATCCCTTTGACAATCATCGACCGCGGAATTTACTTTAAGTACGAAACAGGTAATCTACAAATAGGCCGCGCTGATCCAGAACAACTGCCAGGTTTTAATCAAGACGCCTCTCTTGCTTACTACAAAGATGAAATAGCCCCCTACATGCAAGAAAGAATACCTGGAACAGAACATTGTAACGTAAAATCAATGTGGGGAGGCCTCTACAGTGTAACTCGCGGTGACCATAACGGTATCCTTGGCCCTCATCCAGCTTACGAAGGGCTCTACCTTGCCTGCGGATGGTCAGGACACGGCGCTATGGTGGCACCTGCCGCATCACTTGCCTTGGCAGAACTCATAGTCCATGGTACCTACAAAACAATTGATGCATCGCCTTTGCGCTTTGAGCGCTTTGCTGAAGATGATTTGGTAGTCGAAGAAATAGTTATATAGCACCCCACATGTCGAGCATTATTCTTCGACTCTAACCGGATTTATACTTGACACTTAAGACATAAGCAGGTATTGACAACGTGCCCTGAATCAGTAGCATGTTATTATTGATTTTTAAGGAGGTCAATTATGAAAGTTGTAGATTTACCCTTCTACACAAAGTTAGCAATAGTAAAAGAATCAACCACAAACAATGCTACAGGAACTCAAACGAAAACTGCGGCAAAGACGGAAACAACGGATAAAGACCTAAGTGCCGTGAACTTCAACCAAATCAACACAGGCACTAAAACTGTTACTAAAAAAAGCGGCGAAGACACAGACAAGGACCCATACAGTTATCTTGATTTTGCTTATAACTAACTCAAAAGATGCTACTGCAGATTATTTCTGCAGTTATCTTTCTCTTCACGATATACCTTTTTTTCGCTTCAATACTGACAAGTTTCTATCTCATTATCAGGTCAATTTTACCTTTAAGAATGGAGGTTCTAGCTTTGAATTAAGTGTCCTTGATTCAAATACCAATATTTGCTCTGAACAAATATGCGGGGTCTGGTATCGTAGGCCTGTCAATCCTCTTGTTAATATTAAAGATACATCCAAAGAAAACCTCAAAGAGCTTTCTCTTGAGGCTAGATTACAGTATGAGACTATTATTCGTACCCTAACTAGACCATTATGGGTTAGCAACCCCGACAAGCTAAGATATGCCGAAGATCGAATACTCCAACTAAAGGTTGCAAAAGCGATTGGCTTTGAAGTACCTGATACAATCATATCTAATTCCCCTAAAACGGTGAAGGCCTTTGTAGAAACTTTTGAGAAAGTTTGTATAAAGTCATTGCATCTTGGAACGTTAGAGATAGACGGTTCATTGAGGATCTTTTACACATCAATCATAGAGGAAGGAGATTGGGAAATTGTCGAGAAATCGAGGTTCTTTCCATTGATGCTGCAACAATATATACATAAGAAACATGAATATAGAATAACCGTTGTAGGGAAAGAAGTGATTCCAGTTAAAGTAATACCTGAAGACAACCAAGCAATGGTAGATTGGCGTATAGAGAATGGAAACAGAGTAATCTATAAGCTCGTCTCTTTACCAGAGTCTGTTATGCAAATGTCGAGATCAATAGTCACCGAACTTGGGGTACGTTTTGCGAGTATGGATGTTATTGAGTCCAGCAATGGGGATTTCTACTTCTTGGATTTAAACCCCAATGGCCAATGGGCTTGGCTTGATCAAACAATAAACACAAATATTGCCGCTCAACTTAGCAGCTTGCTATCAGCCGAGGGATAAATGTCGCGGGACAAAGCTAGTTTAGAGGTTGCAATTGGGATCGCTGAAAAAATCATGAAGAAGATAGATGAGCGATATGAGTCATTTAAACAGAAAGTCTCCTCGTATATAATAATTCTAGCTATTCTGGTTGCCTTATTCTCGTTGTTTTTACAAAGTCTAATCAAACCCAATAGCCCTTTGGTTATTTTTTTTGATAATCCGACTAACGCACGTACAGTTCAAATTATTTTCTTCGTTATAGTAATAAACCTCTTTTTACTTGCGCTTATTTTAACTGTCCGTGTTTTTTACGTCTTTTATATTTCGCTCAATCCCCTAACTTTACAAACAGTGGATACAGATTCAGTAATAAAAGCTAAGAAAGGCAAAACTCTCGAGGCATTAAAAACATACCTCGACGATGCTCTTTCAGTCATAAGAAATAATGATGAGGCTGTTCGTAATAGAATGTCTAATATCTACCTCATCGGTAAATTGATGATATGCCTCCTTATTTTCTATATTGCTCTGCCAATAGCATATTTCTCTTTTGTTTTCAGTCTTGAGTAGACAAAGAGCGTAGGGACACCAGAGCATGCCGTGCCCCTACATGGTTAAATAAATGTAACTGTTGACATTTGATAAATAATCCCGAAAATACGCCATGAAAAAATTAATTGAGGGTAAAACCAAAGTAATCTACGAAGTCGGCAACGGAACTTGCCGTATGGTAGCCAAAGACGACATCACATCAGGCGATGGTGAACAGCACGACATTCTAAAAGGGAAATCCGAATTAGCAACAAGAACTACCGCCAATGTTTTTGAACTATTAAACCGCAACGGCATACTGACCCATTTTATTGAATGCCTTGATTCACACACTCTCCTTTGCAAATGCTGCAAGATGATTCCTTTAGAAGTAGTCGTTCGAGGTACAGCAACAGGTTCATATCTTAAACGAAATCCTCAAGCCAAAGAAGGTCAAGACTTCTCCCCTCCTCTCCCTGTGGAATTCTTTATAAAAGATGACGCACGCCATGACCCAATCGTTACATTTACTAAGGAACATTGGTACCTTCATCCTCCCAAAGAACCGGTTACCGATGAAAATATTATTGAGGAATTGAAGCCTATCCTGACTGCAGAAGAGATACGCTTTATGGAAACAGAAACACGTAAAGTGTTCAAAGTTCTCTTTGATGCCTGGGCTAAGTTAGATGTTAAACTTATTGATTTGAAGATTGAATATGGTCGCACAAACGACGATCAATTGGTTGTGGCAGATGTTATAGATAACGACTCATGGCGCATTTGGCCTGCTGGAGATAAAAACAAACAACTTGATAAACAAATCTACAGGGAAACCCGCGATCTTCAGTCCACTCTCTCAAAATACATCCTAGCAGCAGACCTAACAGACAAGTTCGCTGATTTCTAGAACAGTGGATTACTAGGCTAATAAAAGCAAGGCCATTTTTTGTTTTGGTGGTAGAATCCTACCAAAAGAGTGTGGTTAGTCTCCTTATATAAATTAAGGAGACTAACCTAAAATTTTTCATCAAGATAATATAAGAGTAGATACAAATCCAGTTACGACAAAAGAATTTCCCTTAAGTCGCTTATCGCTTGTTGAGTATCTACATGATTTACCAATAGCCCGCTTCCCAGTTCAAAACCTGCAATAGCTTCAAAACGAGGTATAATCTCTATATGTGTATGAAATGTACCGGAATCATCATTATTCGGCTCTGTATGAATAATAATATTGTAATCGAATGGTTTATTAGCTCTTATGCGGGAATTCAGAACCTGTAAGGCATTGAGAACTCTTCTTGTAAGAAAAGCCAAATCATCTATTTGAACGTCACTAAGGTTGGAAAATGAAGGTTCATGATGAAGTGGAGCAATCCATGTTTCATAGGGGAAACGCGGTGCAATTGGCGAAAATGCTCTTGAAGAATCGGCCTCAACAATTATTCTTGAATCCCCAGGGTTCATACATAAAGGACAATATCCCTTTTCTGCAAGATTCAAAAAAGTCTCTGATTCAAATTGCAATGTTGGTGGAACCCAACTTAATCCTACAAGTTGAGAGTGCGGATGTTGCAGGGAAGCACCTCCCCTAAAGCCCTGATTACGAAAAGCAATCACAGCCTTGATATCGGGATTCTGATAATGATAGGCAATTCTTTCCTTTACTGCTCTCATTACCTCGGCTATAGCGCTTACCGATAAGGTATGAAAAAGGGCGTCATGCTTTGGGGTTTCAACAATTACTTCGTGAACTCCGTATTTTTCGTCTTGCATTTCCGTATCAAGTAAAGGATAAAGGTTTTTGAAAACCCTTACCTGCCAGGCTCCCTTTTCAGGAATCTGTAGAAGGGTTGGAGGAGTCATATCTTCATTACCTGAACAGAATGGACATGCTTGAATTTCTTCATTATTATGATTATCTGTAGATTCCTTATCGATATTCCGTGGTCGGCTGGAACGATTTGATGGAGGTACAATAACCTTATCAGGATTTAAGAGGCTGTCAAAGGTAGCTTTGTTGTCTTTTCTCATCTTATCTTTTTGACAAATCTTTTACTTTTATATAGATTATTCTTGCGAAGCGTCTTTTGATGTCTTGGGTGACTCAGGTTCTGTTTTCAACTCATTTGAAGATGGCTCCTCAGACTTTTTTTCAAAAATAGTTATTGACGCTGATGCAAGTAACCTTTTACGAAGTTCTGTTTCCAAACGTTTCTTGTTTTCGTTGTAGAGCTTTAATTTAATCTTTGAAATTGATTCAGGCAGCGTACTTTGATAGGCATCCTGCTTTCTTTCTACTTTAATTAACCAATAACCTTCTTCAGTTTTCACAGGTTTCATAAACCATGGGCCATCGTTCTTTTTACTGTGAATCCTTGTTGCATACTTAAAAAGTTGACGCACATAAGGCTTATCCGATTTACCGTCGGTCAAATAACCTACAAACCCACTGCGTTTTGAGGTTTCGGCTTTAGAATATACCTTGGCAAGGGAATCAAAGGAAGCGCCCTTGGTATAAAGTCCGTATAGCATATTCGCTGTATCTTTAGAAGAAACCAATATCTCTCTTATCTTAAGCTGAGTTGGATTCCAGAATTCCTTTTTATTCTTTTTGTAGTAGGCTTCAATTTCCTTATCGCTCGGTCTGGCTTTTTCATCTATCTCTCGCAAAAAGTAGAAATCAACCAAGGTTTGATTATAACGTGACTCAATAGTACTCAGTATGGTATCGTTCATAAACATCTTTCGCTTTGCCAGTTCATTATCAAAGACCATCTCAGATATAATTTGCTTAAGTACATTTTTACGAAATTCAGGGTCTGACTTCTGTTCTTCGCGAACCATACTCATAGTAGTGATATAGTTATCAATATCCGCAGGAAATATAGCTTTACCTGCAACCTTTGCTAGGGTATCAGATGATGTGGTGGAATCAATACCTGCTTGAACACGGAATCGCTTTAGCGCCTCTTCACTTATTTCACCCATTTTTTTACCGCGTAGATATTCCTCAATTGAAGCCTTTACCTGTTCATAAGGAAGCAACTTATCTTCATTTCGCTCTTTTATCTTGATTATTTCCCAACCTCGTTCAGTTAGGTAAGGCTCACTTAAAGTACCTACCTTCAGGGTTTCAGCCACAGGTTGCATACCTTTATAAAGGACATGAAGTGGCCTATCAGAAACTAAACCTCCCTTGGATTTACTAGGAGCAATTGAATACTTTGCTATAAGGGAATCAAAAGGCGTACCATTGGCCAAAGCGATTTTAACCGAATCTGTATGAAGAGAATCTACAACCAACTCCTGCAGAGCATATTTACCGTATACAGTATACATCTCAGGGTGTTCTTTGTAGTAACGTTTCATTTCCCTATCGTTGACCTTAATTCTATCCAACACCTCTTGCTTATAAAGCCTTCGTAATAAAAGACTTCTAGGAATTGCCTTAAGCCTGGTTTCAAGGAAATAATCGTTTATGCCACCTGGTATTTTAACCTTTTTTGACCGGCAACTCATACAGCTAAGTTTGATGGATATCTCTGCCGAATAGGGTTTTGCAAAACGTTTTGCCGCTTCTTTCAAAAGTAGTCTTTCATAAATAAGGGTATCTATCAATTCCTCTCGCCCCTGTGAAGTTAAAGCCTTTTCTTTTTCAGAAGGAGTAAGCTTGGAAAGAGCTTCATCAAACGCAAGTTCCGATATAGCGTATCCGTTTACTTCAGCAACTTTAATCTCGTAATTCTTATTAAAACATCTTTCTATAGCGGAGAAGGAAAAGTCGTTAAATGGGGATTTAGGAAAATCCGTTACTACCTTTTCATAGGCTCTTGCAGCATCTGCAAACTTTTCCGAACGCTCCAACGCCAACCCTAATCTGTAATATACCCCTGGTAAACTATCTTTGGGTGTTGACTTAAATTTCGTAAGTCCATCATATATCTTAGCCGCCTTATCAGGAACACGAGCATAGTATAAAAGAATATCACCTTTTTCCAAATGCAACAAAAATGCGTCTTTGTTACTACAGGTTTCCTTAGTTAATTCCTTATCTAAAAGAAGCAGGGCTTGAGGAATAGAGTCGTTCACACACATTCTTCGCGCTTCATTAAATATATCTCCAACATTCTTGGCTAAAGCAAGGCTTGCTGTCAAAAGAAGCAAAAAGATAGTCTTGTAAGCTTTCATCGCTCTCCTTTCACTAATTGTTATATATTTTTTTAATCTTTGTCCAGCCTCTATATTTTAATAAATTGATGATAGAAGGCCGGGTTTTTAATTGCATTATCTTTTGAAAAGATAATCTCTCTCAAAAGAAAAACCTATTTTACTACAAAGACAAGCAAGCTGACACACTACCTACTACTTGTTAAAGATATAGCCGGCAGAAATCAGATGCGAGCCTCCCAAGCCACCGTCGTGGCCGCGATATGCGTAATCGACAAAAAATCCGCGATACCGTCCTCCTGCTCCCACACTCCAACCGTAATTCCCACGTCCAGCCCGAAGGGACAAAACATCCATAATAACAAACTCAATACCTCCCCTAGGTAGAAGATAAAATGGACCAATGGTAGTTGACAGACTATCTACACCCATAGTTCCCAATTCCGACTCAAGCATTAACCTAAAAGTTTGCTTTCCAAAATGAATCTCCTGCATCCCTCCCAAAGCAGCGCGAGGAATAAGCAATTCGGTTGAATCCGTACTCCAGAAGATTGGTGAGGAGGAAGCATTCTTTACCCTTAAAGCAAGAGATAGTCCCCAATCAAAACGATAACGTAAACCAATATCTACACCAACTCCAAACCCAGTTGCCTTGAGCAAATTTCTATAGATAAGTTTAATATTCGCTCCAAAGGAGAGCCTGTCCCACTGCCTTGCTCCAGAAAAAAGTAATGACCAATCAGATGCAGTAACTGTATCACTTATTATAGGACGATTATCCGGCCCCGCAGGTCGAGTTGTATCAGGCAGAGTTGTCAAGTAGATATCACCTGCTCCATTTCTATAAGCCGTTATTCCGACAGCGCCAAAATTTGTGCGATAACTAGCGGATAATAAGTCGTTTGCAATACGTGCCTCTTTTTTGAAAGCGGATGTATGCTTGAGCATTAGTCCTGTTCCAGGATCTGCTCCAACTGCCGGATTATATCCCCATGCAACAGGGTCAAAACCAATGCATAAACCAGCTCCACCAACCCCGACAGCTGCTGCACTTTCAAGATAATCCTCAAAATCACCGCCTATATCGGTAAGGGTTGAGGCAAAAATGGATATAAGTGGAATTATTCCGAAGATAATGGCTCTACACATCTTATAGTGGTTTCCAGTTCCTTTGAAAAATAACGACGCGACAGGTTTGCAGGTTTCAATTCAGCTTTTATATGATATCTTCCAGGTGAAACCATCGCACCATTGTTATCACGCCCATCCCAGGCTATCAAAGTCTCTCCTATTGGTTGTTCCTGATATGGTGAAAGTTCCCGAACTAAAGTTCCATCCTCATCGAAAATTTTAAGCGAGATGGTTGCAGTTTCTGTAAGGTATATAGCAATAGTTGTGCCTTGGTCGGCTGGAAATGGGTTTGGATAAGCTCCGGCAATGAATCCATCGGCGCCAATCCAGTAGTACTGACCGCCTTCGGCCTCGGCAATAAATACCTGACCAGTCTGGCGAACAATATTTATTCCTCTAGGAGAATAAAATTCATAATCGTCACTTCCCTCCCGCCCCATACTAATTACGTAATGCAGTTTGTGGTCAAATTTATGTACCTGATGGTTATGCATATCGGTAACATAAATACTTCCTGACCTGTCAATGGCGATATATGCAAAACCCAGCTCCTCATAGCCCATATCTTTATTATTCAGACTTGCTTTAAGTTCTCCGTAGAGATTAAACATTGATATTCTATGTTGACGGCTATCAACAACTACTACAAAATTATCATCATTATCGTTATATGACGCATCTTTATCAAGTACTGCCAAGTATCTTGGTTTAAATAGATTGCTACCCCATTTTGTCTTCAAGGTACCATCAGGATTCAAAATCACAATTCGGTTATTTCCCTCATCGGCAATATAAATATTACCCTTGGAATCCAAAGCAACGTCCGTTGGATGGTAAAAGCCTTCACCAACGCTTCCCAACCATTTCATTTTACCGTCTTTCATGTATTTAAGATGCACAACTCTGTTATTCCCAGCATCAGCAACATAAACGTCTCCAGCGCGACTCGCAGCAATCCCCATAGGATTCAAAAACTGACCTACGCCTGAACCAAGTTCTCCGTATTTTGCAAGGCGCTTAAATTCCACATTGTATATTATTTCACCGGCGCCTGAATGAACCCCAAATAATGTTACCTTATGGTCATCTCTAGTAGTTGTTGTATCGTCATACATCGCTAGTTTAACACTGGTAAGCCCTTGTGGATTCTTGAACTCAAAATTTGAACGCAGGTATAAGGAAAGGTAAAAACGATTAGCACGATTATAACCAAGCGTATGCTTATAAGGCGGCACCAATAGAGTTGTTGGAGTATAATTTGCTCCCACTAAAACCAAAACAGATACCAATACTGAAAAAATACCTCTCATCCCCATAAACTTTAGTCAGAATTGAATAAATGTCAAGACTGCCATAAATCCGCTTGCTCCATCGTGTTTATAATAACTATGCTACTGCTAAAAATAAAAAGAATACTCGAATACTTCGTTCATATTAATTAAGCTAAGATAAAACTCTACGGAACAAAAATAAGTATTAGCGAAAAATAATTGACAAATACTTCTCTTTTGATTATTCTTAGGCATGACAAATTCCATTTTATCCGGTATAAAAGCAATATCATTTGATTTTTGGTATACAATCGCCCGTTACGAAACAGAAGCCGAATGGAAAAGGCAAGATGAAATACGGGTTGAAGACTTCAGCCGTATTCTTACAAACCACGGGTTCAATTTTTCTAAAGAACTAATTGAAAACACATTGCGGCAAATTGAAGAGGAATGCGATGCCGAAAGAAGCAGGACTGAAATGGAGATAGCTTCACGTGAGCTAGTATCTCGATTCTGTAAACGACTAGGAATAAAGAAACAAATCGCCGGAGGGCAAAGCGCCTTACTTAAAGCGTTTGATGAAGCTTTATTAAAGGTAAAAATTATTGCAGAACCCGGAGTGTTGAAAACGCTTGACAAATTGAAGCGTATGGGTTATCCTCTAGCCTTGCTTTCCAATACTTCACATGGACATGTAATTAAAAAAATTATGGACACGGTAGGCTTAACCCCGTTTTTCGATATCCTATTGTATACCGATGAAATTGGCCCACGCAAGCCAAACCGCGAAGCTTTTAACATTTTACTTAAAAAACTTGAAACCCAAGCTAAAGAAACCCTTCACATAGGTGATAGGCCTGAACTGGATGTTCTTGGCGCACGTCGCCTTGGAATCCGCAGTGTATTATATCAATGGAATAGTAACTGCTCAAAAAACACATCTCCACGCCCTGATTTTTGTATCACCTCATTGGAGGAATTAATTAAGGAGGAGTTTTCTACTAATGTATGACAAAATAGAGGCAATCTTTTCTATAATATATCCAACCCTCTTGCTTTTACTACAAATCGCCATTGTCATATGGGGGTATCGTTTAGGTAAAAAATATGACAAGGGAATACAAGGCGCCTTATTTGCGGTATTCTTAGGATTAATAGGTATACTGATTACATATTTAGTTTACTCTAATAAATTAAAAGAATCAAAATACACCACCTCTTCTTTGGATGTACAACATACTGATAGCAATAACATAAAATTGATATCTTGTAACCACTGTTCACAGTTAAAACCCGCAGGCTTACCATTCTGTCCTCATTGTGGACATAAAGACCACTCTTTGAAAAAAGATAAGGAAGGAAGTAACTCTCCGAATATATACTGGAATATAAAAAGCCCATCGAATATAAAATGCAAATACTGTTTTAGTCCCATGCCTCCTGACGCCCGCTTCTGTCCTTACTGCGGTTCTCAAAAAAACAGCTAATGATATTTACCACTTACGCTTAAGAATAATACAAGGTTTATTTAGATATCAGAGCAACTTAAATGTTATGGGATAATCAGAAGATAATCTTTCTAACTCAAAGGAACTTGGCTAAACCTCTATTCAACACCACTTATCTTACGTAGAGAGTGCAAATTCCGCGGATACAAAAGCGACATAATTAACCCGCGAATCTCACTCTTAAGTGAAGCGATATAGAGTTCATCCTTGGAATCGCAAATCTCATAACATACAGGAAAGGGATCCCGCCCAACTTTCGCCAAAAACTCGTAGTGTTCTTTACCGAACCAAATGTCTTTCGCAGGTTTTTCTCTAATACTACCAAAAGAATAACCACCCATGGCCGTGCAGGGAATAAAGTTTCCCACCGGATCGATATTGATAAAGTAGTGATAGGGACATTGAAACAAGTTTTTCTTACCCTGCAGAATACGCAACAATCTTTCTATAAATCGTTTGGTACGCTCTGTCCCTCTGGTTATTAAATTCATATTGACTAACTCCGCGCGTAGATCCTTTATTTGTTTGGAAGTAGGCTTCAGTGATTCTTTTACCGGTATCATATGAGTGCGTGCAATCTTCTTACCTTTCCATATGGTTTTCTCCGTAGCTTCAACTGTATTCTCCCATATTACACCGAAAGCCAAACCGCCAAGGCCTGCTTCGGCCACAAACCTGTACATATCAGGAATATAGCTTATGTTAAGCTTGGTAAGTACAGTATAGATATCTATTTCTGGATATGACTTCCCCGATTTACGCCTAGCCTCAAGAAGAGTTTCAATACCTCGCTTAGAACGCTCCCAGGCGCCTTTAACACCACGAAGTATATCATTGGTCTCATTTGGAGCGTCAATTGAAAAACGAACCTTAGATACATCAGCGGCAATAAGTTCACGGGCTATATCTTCTGTCATAGCCATACCATTGGTAATAAGGCTACAACCTGTAAATTGCCTTATGTAACGGATAATTTCTGGCAAATCGGGACGAATCAAAGGCTCTGTAGAGGTAATACGAAAGCGCTTAACCTGAAGTTCTTTAACCAGTTGATACACTAAATCCTTAATTTCATTCAGACTGAGCTTTTCAGCCTCACTTTGCCAATGCATTTTCCAACGCTGGCACATCAAGCACTTTTGATTGCATACGGTATTAACCGAAAGATTTACTACAGGAGCATAACCCCTGGCAAATAAAGAAATTTCCTCCCATGCACGTTTAAGCTTCATATACTGAATTGTAGTCACATAGACGCCTATCGCAACCCCAAAGGAATTGGAAGATTGTTAAAGGTTTGATAGAGCTAAGTTAGTGCAATTAAAGCTTTCCCCTAACTAGTTTTCCTTTATAAATTACGGCATCGGGATTGAAGTCAAGGGTTTCAAGAGGATCATTATTGAAAACCAAAATATTTGCCTCAAGTCCCTGCGCTATTGAACCAATTGCCTTTTCCATATGAAGGGCATAGGCGCCAGAATAGGTGTAGGCTTCAAGGGCTTCCTTAGGGGTAATTCGTTCTTCTACGATAGGATGATGTAGGAATGCGTTAATACCTTCAACAGGGGATGGATTGGTTATGGGTGCATCAGAACCAGCGGCAATTCTAATACCTGCATCAAGTATCGAACGGTAGGGATTCGTCCAGCGTCGACGCTCACCCAACCTGATAGCATACATTCCATTTTCCTGCCCCCACATCATCTCAAACATTGGCTGCACACCAAGAATAATTCCCATATCGCTTGTTCTTTTTATTAAATCAGGCGCTAGAAGCTCGGCATGTTCTACACGATGTCTTTTAGGATTACCCGCTTCGATGAATTTTTCGTAGGATGAAAGTAATATCTCAATAGCCTCATCTCCTATAGCATGAAATGTCATTTGCAAACCGGCTGTTTGGATACATTCGACCAACGCGTTAAGTTCCTTGCGTGAGAAATAGAGAATACCCATATTACCCGGAGCATCTGTATAGGGTTCCCTAAGAGCAGCGGTACGTGAGCCAAATGAACCGTCAACTAAAATGCAACCACCCAAACGGGTAAGATTCATAGCGCACACCTTTTCAACATCGCGACTCTGAGGGAATATGGCTGTACGAATACCTATTTTATCTTCAATTGAGCGCAGAATTTCAATATCCTGCAGCCCTGAAGAATGACCAATCATCACAGCAGCTCCGGTTACTCCCCTATCCAAAAGTGCAGAAGCTGCATCAATTAAAGCTTTTCGTTTGAAGTCGACGGGAATTCTATCTTGCATTCGCTCTACGGCAAGTTCGTTGAACCTACCGCTTAAAGGATCATCTGCATGCTCAAGAGGCTGATCATAGAGTAACCATCGACGAGCTGAACGATTCATGTATACAGAATGCCCATCCTCTCTTCTTATAAATATAGGCAAATCATCGGCAATTTTGTCCAGCTGAGAAGTTAAAGGTTCCCAATTCAAAGGCTTAAGACGTTCAGGTGTTAAATTGAAAGCGTATAGAAAGCCCCACTGCCTGGCCTCTGGCAATACAGCCGAAAGCATATCAAACACTTCTTCTGACGATGTAGCCTTACGCAAATCAAGCAAGTTTAAGGAAAGACCATACTCAAGAAGATGAATGTGCGAATCTATGTATCCTGGCAATAGTACCTTATTTTCATAAACCTTTATATTTGAATCAGACGACAGCTGAATATTCCTCCCTATTTCCTTAATACAACCCATAACACCCGCAACACCCACAGCCCTCCCAAGCTCCATCCTACCCTCATCTATTAAAACATCAGCCCTTAGTGATTCATGCGGCGGCGAATGAATATAAGCATTCTTGAACAAAATCACTTAACCTCCAACAAACTCACCAACTCCAGGTGAGCGGTTTTGGGAAACATATCAAGCCACGAAAGCCTTTTAAGTTCATATCCCGATTTTATTAAATGAGCTATATCGCGACTCCATGTCGCAGGATTACACGATACATAGCATATCCTGGAAGGCTTCGCTTTCATTACTTCAGATAATACTCGTTCTGTCAACCCCTTTCTAGGAGGATCTAGAACGAGTAGATTATATTTACTTCTTTTAAGACCTTCGGCAACATCCATTCTTAACCATTGTAGGTTCTCAATATTATTGATTTTCGTATTATGCTTTCCGTCTTCAACTGCTGAAGGCGCAGATTCAATAGCTATTACCTTCTTTACACTAGATGCCAAATTCAAACCAATCATACCCACTCCGGCATAGGCATCGCATAAAACATCATCGGGCTGAGGTGCAATAAAGTCTTTTACAATATTGACAAGACGTTCAGCCTGAAGATGATTAGCCTGAAAGAAAGAAGGAAAGGAAACGCGAAATCTTAAACCAGCAACTTCCTCTATTAAACTAGCCGAACCACTTACCGCCTCGGTTTTGTCTCCCAAAATCCTATTCCCCTTCTCAGGGTTTACATTCTGAACTATACCATACAAATCATCGAAACGTTCAAGCATTTCCTTAATAGTCTTAGCAGCCAACTCTTCTGTTCTAGTAACAAGACCAATAATACGCTCACCCTTGTATGATGTTCTAAGGATTAGATGACGAATATTACCGGTATGTGTCATTTCATTATACAAAGGCTCATGAGTTTGCGTAAACACCGTTCGCAAGGTTTGAATATCTGAAACGCATGAGGAATTGATAACTGGACAATCCTTGATATCAACTACTCTGTGACTTCGACGCTGATAATATCCAATCAACGGTTTAAGATTCGTCTGGGTAACAGGATGCTCACTCTTGGAACGATATTCCCATTCCTTTGAAGAAGGTAAAGCTTGTTCAGGCTTAAAACTCAACTTAGCTTGTCTTTTCATACTTTCTTCAAGAAAGCCCTGTTTAATTTTAATTTCACCGTCATAATTAACATGCTGCAGTTGACAACCACCACAGATTCCAAAATGGGGACAGCGTGGTACAACCCTATCGGGAGAAGGTTCTAGAACTTCTTGTATAGTCCCTATCGCGTAATCTTTCTTCTTTTGAATTATCTTGACTTTAAGAGTTTCTCCAGGAAGAGAAAAAGGAACAAAAAGAACCCTCCCATCGGCAAGACGCGCTAAACCGTCACCACCCGAAATAATCTTCTCCACCACTACCTTAAGCGAATTATCATTCATTAAATATGCCCCTACCAGGCGATCATTGTTTTGCGAACTATTTCCTCAGCGGCTCTATCAATTAACTTAGCAATACTTTCATCTTCATCCACATCACTATCAATAACCTTGGTTACCACAGCATTCTGTTGCCATAGGAGAGAATTCTTAACCATGTCCCTGCACTCACCACGATAACTTAGGCTGTATATCCATTTCTGAACATTACGTTCATTATCGTAGACCGCAGCCTGCCTGCTGTAGGAAGTAACAGTTATGTTCAAAACAAGATCAGCAGATGATTCTGAAACAACCCTGAGTCTTCCGCCTTTAGAAAATTGAAGAGTAAGCCTATCACCTAAATCTTCCCCCAACAAAGGACGTAAGGTTGAATTTTCAACCGGCGCTATATGAATGGTTTTAAGATGCGAAGGTAACAAAGATTGGGTAGAATAACCACAACAGGATATGAATATGGAAGAAACCAACGCAAAGACAATATTCCTATACATGTGTAATTATCCTAATCCACAGGGTAAAAGTCAAGGACGTTTATTGTTCCCAACAGGCTACGATATCTTAAAACCTAAGATAATGAAAGTTCGGAGCTTTATTGCCAACTCACATTTGAGTAATCAAATACATACACTTTTTTCAAATCTTCCCGTATCTTCATACCCAGTTTGTTAAATATAAACCGCTTTAGATAACTGCCTGCAAAACCAGAAGAACGTAATCCCAACCTTCCCAGATAGATGAAGCTATAACAAAAATGGCATAACTATCTTGCTCCGTTGCCAAACGAAGCTTCACAATACACTTCTCTTCCAGTTGCCTTTGAGATAAAAAATACCTGTTATGACTACTTCAACCGCAACCGAGATACCAATAGCCAACCATACACCAGAAGTATCCATTGGTGTTAATCTGCTTAGTATAAACGCCAATGGTAATTTAACCAGTAAATTGGCAACTAAGGCCGCCATGGCAGGTCCCTTGGTTTTACCTGCACCATACTGCGCACCTGACCATGCTGAACCAAATGGCATAATAAGCATAAATGGAGCCAAGACTCTCAAATACTGCGCGCCTATAGTAATTACTTCGACCTTTCCCGGACTAAAAATGCCCATAATCCACGCTGCGGCAACAAAGAACAGAAGCGCAAAAATACTCTGAACAATTAAAGCCGATAATATGCTCAAACGTACAGTTTTTAACGCCGCCTTTTCGTTCCTTGCACCAAGTGATTGACCAACCAAAGCTTGCGTAGCTATAGTTAAACCATTTACGAATATGAACGATATGCTAATTATCCTTAATCCTACCCCAAAAGCCGCCTGTGCAAATTGGCCGGAAAAACCTACAATAAGCATCATAATCATTCCGGTTACAGGTCTGGTTATTCCTTGAATCATGGCAAAAAAGCCAACCTTAAGAAATGCCCAAATGAATCTAATGCTTAAGGGAACGAAAGCAAACAACCTCTTTTTGTTGAGTATAAATAAGGAAATAACAAGGTTAAATATCCAGGCAAAAAGGGTAGCAGCACCTGCCCCAACTATTCCTAGTTTGGGGAACCCAAGCCATCCGAAAATAAATAACGGATCAAGTAACAGATTCAAAAGATTTACTCCGAGTGCAACTAACATTGGAGAAAAGGTATCGCCAGTGGCGTTCAAAGCTGTGTTAGTAACCGCTGAGAGATAAATGAAGGGTAGGGCAAAAAAGAGTATTCTAAGATAACCTAGTCCTGCATAAGCAACATTCTGGGTTGCCGAAAGTGCAAAAAGTAAAGGTTGGGACAATAAAAAACCAAAAGCAGTTAATACAGCAGACATCACAAGCGCAATAAATAAACCGTGAAATATGGCCCCCTGCACCTTGTCGCGTTCATTTGCGCCTGCATATCTTGCAACAAAAGCCATGACTCCTGCACTAAGCAACTGACTAATAGCAATAGCTACACTAAATATGGAAGCGCAAACCCCAGCTGATGCTAATTCAGCCGAAGATAATTTACCTATCCAAAAGATATCAACTACAACTGGTAGCTGGGCTAGAAGAACTGAGAAAGCCACTGGCCAAGCCAATTTGAGTAAAATCCTGAAATTGATATTTGAGGTATCTAAAGAGGCTAGTTTTCCCCCGTCATTAGGATAAGGAGACATCTTCTTTTCTCTACGATTACTTCAGATTGTCTATAGCTCAGATATTATTGAGCGCCTTCAGGCATATCGGGTGATTTCGGTTCCGGCTTTTTAGTTGATGAAGTATCTGCCGATTCGGGATTTACTTCGCCTTCGGGTGCTACAACATCCTCTTCGTTTTCTAAAGGTTCTGGATTATAGATAAGATTTATTTCCCGCCAAATCTTAAGGGCTTCCTCTTCCTTTATTTTAGCAAAACGAAGATAACTGGTCTCCTTAATCCGCATTTGAGGAGTCCAATCATACTGAGTCTTAAAATTCTTCGCATGGAATATAACATTATGTTGCTCTATACCTTCGTTAAGATGTTCTGCTTCAGCCTCATAAAGTTTAATTAATGCCATCAGCTTATCTGAGATATCCGAGAATTCAGAAACTATGGATTTTAGATACTCTGCTGCGAATCCGCGATCTTCTGCCAATTGAACAAACATAAGATAGTTTGTTTCAACAATTCTATTAAACTCATCGCGAGGAATGCTGTAAAAATCGCTGGTTTCAAGAAGTTGTTGCCAGCCATTTAAGGCGTCAACACCGCATTTATATGCACATACTGGTTTTGATTCAAGAATATCTTGAGCAATTGCAAATGACTTAATTATAGCCTCTCTTAAAGTAGGAGGAATAGTACGACCTTCTAGGAGATAAACCTGCTGTGGAAATATCTCAGCAATAGAATAACCGTCTCTCTTACTATTATAAGTACGAACTATTATCTCTCTACCGTGTTTTTGATATCCAACAATAATTCCCCAAGTTGAGTCACCATTTAAGTTAAATCCCAGCACAGGACTACCTGCATCAAGATTAATAATAATAGCCTGCCGCATTGATTCCATGTTAGACATACCTTCATTAAGCTTAAGATATTGATATTCATAACCAAGGGCATTAAGAGCCATAGTATCGGTACGATAACCTTCCGAAGCCAACATAGCTGAAGGAGCCCATTTTCGATGTAGCTGAAGCCTAAAAGCTGAGCCAGAAAGCCCCATTATAGTGATATAATCAAGGGTATCTTTAAGGAAATTAGACGCACGGGTAAGAGAAAGTATAAAGGAATTATTCATTGCATCTTCTGAAACTAAAGGTAGTATCCCTTGTAAAACAACTGCATCTTCATCAAATTTCAATTCAGGAAGCTTTTGTTTCAAAAATACTCCCATAGGACCAACCGGGAATACGAAGCTAAGCGCTTCTTCTCCACGGTCAAAAATTACTTCTGCTGAATCTACAGCCGCTTGCTTAGCCGCCTCCAATTCATCAATAGATTGAACACCTATGCCGTTATAGGAACGTAGGATATCACCTTCCTTAATTCCCAATTGACTTGAAATACTCCCTGGTACCACTCCTGTAACAAAAAGAAACGGCTCTTCCTCCGCATTCTTTTTGTTTCTCCTCCAAGGTTTAGCTGCAAATACTGTAACCAGACACCCCGCGGTAAGGATGAGTATTAAAACTTTCCTTGCAAGGTTCATAATGCCTCCTTAAAATATCTTAACTGCCAAGCGATAATGATTATGAACGCACAGACAGTGTTAGCTTCAAACAAAGTAGGCGCAAGTAGAATGTCTAGCATAAAACATTCGCTGTACCTCTATATAAAAAAGTTTACACGAAAATACGCATCTTGCAAGCCCTCTTAGGCTTATTAACAAAAAAATAAATATCTGCAAAATAAAGAAGTTGATCAAATTCTTGTAACTGGCAGATATTTACACTGAACCAAAATTATGATATCCCCTGATTAAATCACTTTGCACTAAAGTATAATACCTGCAAAGGAACAGAATAGCTTGACAAAGCTTACTAGATAGATAGAATTTCGTGCTTGGCCCTATCGTCTAGTCTGGCCCAGGACACCTGGTTCTCAGCCAGGAGACTGGGGTTCGAATCCCCATAGGGCTACTTAAGAAAGCTGCGGGGTGGAAGTTTAACTTCCCCCCCGCAGCTTTTGTGCTTTTTTAGAAATCGATATCAACCGTGATATCCTTATGACTATGGCCGAAATTTAATTTGATATCCGTTTTCTATTCGAATAAATTTCATACTTAAAAGATGTCCTTAAATTATGACTTATTCAGATAGCGATAACTTGACGAATAATTGCTTACTTACAACAAAAACTGCAATCTTACATAACTAATAGCGGATACAAACAAGTATGCTAAGGATTTTATCTCCATAACAGCTCTAATTTATGATATTTAAAAACTGCTAACGGATAAACAAAATGAACATTAAACAAGGCTTTGTGTTGCCATTATTTAGTTTGTTGGATAAATAATTAATTAACTTGACAAAGCGCGGCCTCTGTCTATAATCTTAATTATTAACTATCTCTTGTTAAGCTAGAGGATAAATTTGATAAAGGTTATATTGACATCTGAAACGAAGACACTATAATGACCGGTCAGTCAGTCGCTAAAAAGGAGATTTATGACTGCAATAATTATAAGTCTATTAATTTATAATACCGGTTTTGAGGCAGGAGGAGAGCTTATCAGCATGATACCTCTTGGAAAAGATATCGGTAATTTCTCTCCGACAATCACCTGGGGTAGCGAACTAGGGATAAGGAACGTTCTTCCTGGAATTGGATTTGACCTTGGGGTACGTCATTTTTGCATCGAAAGCGTTGCCTCAGACGATACCTTGAAGCAAGACAAACAGTGGAATGGCTTTTTTATTGATGCTTCTGCAATTTTTGAAAGCTGGCCATACTGGAATAGTTTCATGGGATTAAGGCTCAAAACAGGAACTACCGTTTCTTCCTGGAAAATGCTTGCCAACGGCAAGCTAATAGCCATTTCGCCAACGGACACCAATTCGGATACTACCTATATGAAAGCTACAAATTTTGGTTTGCTTTTGGGTGGGAACCTAATGTTCAGGCCGATTGATTTCCTTATTGTGGACATAGGCTTTACTCACAGATACTTATTCAGTATGGATAAAGATAAATTTGGAAAGAAAGACGTTGATGAAGGTTTTTTGGAGGTATATCTTGGTACGCGATTCAGATTCTAAAAAAAGTGTGCAAATCCTTGAAGCTGCTGCCCGACTGATGCAAAAGAAAAGCTTTAAGGATTTATCTATGGATGAACTAGCGGCTGAAGCAGGCGTAGCAAAAGGTACTTTATATTTATATTTTCGTAGTAAGGGAGATATTTTTTTATCCTTACTCATGGAGGGAGTTTCTGAGCTTGCAGACCTAGTTAGGGACGTTGAAAAAACCAACTTAAGCACAGCAAAAGAAAAAATTGAAGCCATACTTAATTCAAGCCTTAAGCTAATGAAAACAAAGAATAGAGTTCTTCGCCTACCAATTCTTGCAATACCTGGTGCAACGCCAGAAGAGCTTGAAGATGGTCTGCGGACAGATTTTTTTCCTGCTGTTGACGCGCTGAAAACAAAACTGGCTAATATTTTTGAACAAGGCATAAATAACGGCGAATTCAGAAATTTATCTTCTTACAGATTAGCCGGTATGTTCATTCACCTTCTTGAATATTGCTATGTTCAAACCTTAGTTCTCAGCGATAGACCCGGAACTCCTGCAGACGAAATTCCATTCGTTAAAGACATCTTCTTCAAAGGAATTTTGACTTGAGCATATTACTGTTTTTACTTAGTGCTGTGCCAGATACCCTTCACCTTGATTTCAAGCAAACGCTAAATAGAGCATATCAAGAAGCTCCTGCAATTAAACTGGCAAGGATAGCAATAGAACAACGCGGCTTAGACAAAAATGCTGTTCTCTCAACATTCTACCCGCAAGTTAATGCTCAGGGAAGCATCTCAAGATTACAAGAACCGCTTTCTGCTACCCTTGAACTGCTTCCAGGAGCAAAGTTTGATATAACACTTAGTGATGAAAAAATGGAAGTTTTCCAAACAAGTATACAACTACCCCTGTGGACATTCGGCAGACGACTTGAAGGATACGCCCTTGCAGAAGAAGCAATTGAAGCCGCGCGATTAGATTCCATAAAAGCTTTAAGAAAATTACATATGCAGGTGGTTGAATTATATCAAAATATAATAGCCCTTTCGGAAATGGAGGCTTTGATGAAAAGGGCATTGGATAATGCGACTAAACATCGCTTAAGTATTGAGAAGAAGTATAATGATGGATTGGTTTCCAGCTATAATCTTCTAAAGGCCAAAACCAAAGAAAAAGAACTTCAACCAGATTTAATTGAAGTCCAGCAACAAAAACAAACCTTGAGTTCCAGACTTGGAATACTTTTGAATATAGGCCCTGATACAGTTCTTGCACTTAAAGCTGAATGGAATACTCCAGATAGTTTACCCTCCGCAACAGAGGATGAGGTGTTATTCAGTCAACCGGATTGGAATCAACTACAACTTGGGAAGCGGATGCTAGGAAGACAGATAAAAATAAAACAGCGTGAAGCCCTTCCTGTAATTGCCGCAGGTGCCGACTATACTGTTCAGCGTTCGCCTTTAACAAACGGAGTTTGGGATGACGGGTGGCGTTACTCCATTTCTGCAAAAATGCCATTAACGACAGGCTTTAAGAAGTACAATGAGGTCAAAAAACTTGAAAAGGAGCTTGAAAAGCTAGGGATACAAGAAGACGCCTTAAGAACTCAGCTTCGTTTTGAACTAAAGGAATCCATTGGTAAATTTGAAACAGCAAAGGCAAAACTTGAGGCAACAAAAGCAAAAGAAACGGAAGCGGAGGAACTTTTTAGAATTGCATCTCAAAGATATAGGGAAGGACTACTTGCAGATATCGATTTGATGGATGCTGAACTTGGTTTGGCTAAAGCGCGAGCTGAACGGGTCATGGCTGAATGTAAAGTAATTATAGCCTACGAACACTGGCTTAACCTTATTGGAGGCAAACAATGACTAAATGGATAATTACTGCCCTCGCAGTTATTGTAACAGCTGTACTAATTGTACTCTTTCTTCCTAAAAAAGGAGAAGTAATAAAAATACAGCCTCCTCTGGTTGAAGTTTCTAGAATAGACACTCATAGTATATCCCGAAATATTGATTTAATTGGATACCTAACCCCTGTTCGCCAAACAGCGGCACTGTCCAAAGCTTACGGCAAGGTAATCAAAATAAAGGTTCACGAAGGTTCAAGGGTTTACAAAAATCAAACTCTTATAACTCTTCAACCAGAAGAAGTTGGATTAGATTTCAAACCGCAACCAGTGAAAGCTCCCATATCAGGCGTAGTTGCCGGAATTATGGTCAAAGAAGGAGAACCTGTTAAAGAAGGAACTCCGGTAGTTACAATAATTGATCCTAATGATATTGAGGTAAATGTTTCCATTGCCGGAGAATATTATAATGAACTCCAGATATCGGACAAAGCTACTATATTCGTCAATTCTGACACTATTCCTGCACGGATTAAAGCAAAAACACCAGTAATTGATCCGCTTACACGAACCTTCAATATAACCCTTATTCCTAAAACTTCATCTCAGCATCTAGTATCAGGACTTTCAGTAACAGTTCAACTTACACTTGAAGAAAAACAAGGCATCCTTGCCGTTCCTAACTCTGCCTTACGCAACTCAAAACTTCTGCTTGTGAACAAAAATAATGTTGTTGAGCAAAGAAATGTTAGCATTGGACTGAAAGGTGCAAAATTTACAGAAATTACTAAAGGAGTTAAAAAAGGTGATATGGTTATCGTATTCGGTGGTCAAAACCTGACAACAGGACAAAAAGTAAGGACGGTTGTAGAATGAACCTTTCAGGTTTTTCTGTAAAGCGTCCATACATTATTTTTGCCCTACTAGTTGGAGTAATGATTTTCGGCGGTATTTCCCTCTCCCGCTTGCCGGTAGACCTTCTTCCTGATATTTCTATGCCTTCAATGGTAATTATGCTACCCTATCCCGGAGCCGGACCACAGGAAGTTGAAAAAAGCGTTATTGACCCAATGGAGCGATGGCTGGGAACATTATCGGGATTGGATAAAATAGAATCCAATGCCAGCGATAATCTTGCATTTATTCAGCTTAGATTCAAATGGGGAGTAAATCTTGATATCATTTCGCCAGATGTCAGAGACCGCTTAGATATGGCTATTGCCGAAATGCCTGGCGATGTAGGCTCTCCATTTATTCTAGAGTTAGATGCCTCAATGCTTCCGCAAATGATGGTTGGAGTATCTGGAGGCAGAGACGCGGTTGAAAACCGCAAAATAGCCGACGAAGTATCCAAGCGTCTGCAAAGGGTACGCAGTGTAGCTGCCGCAAAGGTGATAGGAGGCGAGAAACGCGAAGTACTTGTCTCTTTGAACAGACGAAAACTAAGCACATACGCTATACATCCATCACAAATAGAAGCGGCACTTGCTGCCCATAACCTAAATTATCCTCTAGGAAGTATTGAAGAACAAGGCCATGAGCTTGATTTAAGATTAACCGCAGAATACAAGACACTTGATGAAATAGCGCATACTATTGTAGGCAAGAAAGGCAAGATGCCTGTTTATTTATCCGATCTAGCAAAAGTATATTGGGCAAAAACAGAAGCAACTGCAGCTTTTAGCATTAACGGTATCCCCGGAGTATCAATAATGGTTCAAAAAACCTCTGGTGCAAACACAGTTGGCCTATCTAAAAGATTGGTTAAAGAAATCAAGACGATTCGGAAAGAACTTCCTGCGGGTATGAAACTAACTATACTCTTTGACTCAGCCCGCTTTGTAAAATCATCACTATCAAGCACTTTTTGGAATCTTTTGGTAGGCGCACTACTAGCCGCTCTGGTACTTTTTTTGTTTCTTGGCCAACTCCGACGTACCGCTTTCGTTGGCGCATCTATCCCCTTGTCCGTATTCATCGCCCTAATAGGCGTAGAGCTTGCAGGTTTCAAAATTGACATTCTGTCTTTAGCCGGTTTTACCGTAGCCATAGGGATGGTAGTTGATGCTTCAATAGTGGTGTTTGAAGCAATTCATCGCCACAATACTCTGGGTCTTTCACCTAAAGATGCGGCAATTGAAGGAAGCCAAGAAGTAGGTGGCGCCATACTAGCTTCAACTTTAACTACAGTAGCTGTATTCATACCACTGCTTTTTCTGAAAGGCTTCGTCTCTATCCTGTTTAAGGAATTCTCATGGGTAATGATACTAACATTGGGGGCTTCATTATTGGTTGCCCTAACCTTTATTCCTATGTCCGCATCACGTTTTATGAGAACGAAGGTTAAAAAAAGTAGACTGGGTCTGGCTTTCGATAAAGGATACGCATGGCTGGAGCGGGTTTATGAAAGTTTTCTAAGTTGGGCACTTGCGCATCGCGCTTATTCCATCTTCCTTGGGGTTTCTATGTTTGCGCTTGCGCTTATTGCTATGTTTTTCCATCAGAAAGACTTTTTCCCTGCAATGGACAGAGGTGAGTTAACCGTAAACATAAACGCACAGGCCGGAACATCGCTTTCTGAAATGAAACATCGGGTATCTATAATAGAGAATTTGATTCTGGATAGTATCCCTGAGATTGATGTGATGCAAACCTCTATCGGTGAAGCAGAAGGCGTTCTTTCCAGTATGCGAGGTGTTTCAGGTAAAAACGCGCAAATAATGCTCCATCTAGTTGGAAAAAATGAACGCAAGCGTAGTTCAAAAGAAATTGAGGAGTGGTTGCGAAAAAAAGCCAAAGGAATGCCCGGGCTGGAAATAATACCCGCGGCTCAGAGTCTTGGAAGCATAGCCTTCGGCGCAGAGGATATAGCTTTAGGTGGTAGCACTCCTATAGTTATAGAAATAGAAGGTTATAACCTACAGGCGGCAGATAGCATTGGACTTATGCTTGCCGATTCCCTAAGATTTATTCCAGGAATAGTGGATGTACGTGCTTCAGCCCAAAACCGTCGTCCTGGGTATTCGCTAAAAATCTACAGAGATCTGGCTTCTCGATTTGGAATAACTCCCTACGAACTTGGAAAAATATTGAGAACTGAACTGGCTGGCGCAAAAAGTACAACTTACAGAATCCAAGGCGATGAATTCGATGTTAGGTTGAGACTAGATGCCAAAGATAGAGCAAGTATCCAAAAAATTGAAGCCTTGGAAATACCTACTCCTGTCGGTCTGGTGCCATTGAAAAATATGGTAAGTATTGAACGTTCAGCAACTCCAATTTCCATTCATCACAAAAACTCCCACCGCATTCGTACCGTTGGAGCTAATCTTAAGGATAGGGATTTAGGTTCGGCATCGGCTGATGTTCAGGCATTACTGAAAAGAACAAATCTTCCTCCGGGACTGAAGATACGTCTCACCGGCGGTTTCAGTGAAATGAATCAATCTTTCGGCGATTTATTATTAGCTGTCGTTTTAGGCGCCCTCTTGGTGTATCTTATTATGATGGCACAATTTGGTTCTTTCCGTTTTCCATTCATCATTATGTTTACTTTGCCACTCGCACTAATTGGCGGAGTTGTAATGTTGGTTATAACTGGAACAAGTATCAACACCTTCAGTTTCTTAGGCTTTATAGTTTTGGTTGGTGTAGTCGTGAACAATGGTATTGTATTTATTGACTATACTAATCAACTGAGACGCAAGGGTATGGGATTGGAAGAAGCGCTTAAGGAAGCGGGCAGAGTTAGAATGCGGCCTATATTAATGACTGCCGCCACCACCATTTTCGGCCTTTTGCCCATGGCCATTGGAATAGGCGAAGGAACTGAACTTACAACACCTATTGCTCAACCTGTTATGGGCGGTTTAATTGCCGCTACCTTCCTTACCTTAATATTCATCCCCGTCCTCTACCACCTGTTTGAAAAACGCAGAGAGGAGAAATCTAATCATTAAATCGCCTTCTCAAAATTCTAAAAAGCATTTCGATATTTTGCCAAAATTGTTTCTTTTTATCAGTCACATCTTCCCTATCTTTTAGTAATTGCTTATAATATAAGCAAAAATTTGCTCTCATAATATTCCAATAATATTTGAATGGAGGTTTTTTTAATAAATCTGAGGTTCTGATATTTTTAGCTTTTCCATAAAGTTGGAGGGAAAGTACTATTCCATCATCATTCAATAAACCAGCATTTCTCAAAAAAATTTCAGTGTTCTCATAATATTCTTTTTTCAATCCCATTTCTTTTAGAAATGTTCGCCTAAATTTTCGATTGAATTTTAGTGTTAAATTTTTATTCCTTGCTTGTTGAAAAAATAAATCAACTTCTGATTCAAGTTGATTAAGCATATCTTGGTTAACCTCTTTTTTATACCGTTCCACATAAATATACCAATTTTTTATCAATTTATAAACCTTATTTTTCATCTGTTTCTTTTGTTTTATTAAAATACTAAGTTGCTTTTTAATAAATGTAATTGTTAATATTATTATAGAAGCAACTACGGCAATTGAAACCAACCACCAAAATCCATTTCGTGGAAACCAATTCACATTTCCCATTTATTTTTACTTGATTAGAATTATTCTATGGAATGGTATGGCTTCAAGAGAAGTATACATATAGTATACACCTGACGGGAAATGCAATAAGTTAAGCTGACCGCTAGGGCTAAGATTATTCCATTGCATTACTTTAGAACCCGTTGCGTCATACAATGATAGATTGATGGGATTGGAATTGGAAAGCTTTATTGTGTAGTCTAGCAAACCGT
>Ga0256846_1000180_pt1 | contig 27605 bp, 41 predicted proteins | sample TevniametaG_FD_189098 | JGI IMG/M metagenome (GOLD analysis project Ga0256846, IMG submission 189098) | Tube worm associated microbial communities from hydrothermal vent at the East Pacific Rise, Pacific Ocean - Tevnia | ecosystem: Host-associated > Annelida > Integument > Unclassified ...
TTTGTTCTCATCTTCTTTGTTTTTGAGTTTATCAACCACAAATATCTTAATTAAAAGTTAATTATACAACTTTTTTGAGCGGATTTTTGTGTGCGGAACAAAATTAGAATAGAATCTGCGTTTTTATATTTATGATAAAAGACTGATTGTCAACACATTGCTGTATAATTATAGGTTTATAAAATTCTAATGTTAAAATTTGATTTCTATTCAATAAATCAGCGCCAAAGCCTAGATTAATGGTAGCAGATGGCTTATTGTCTTGCAGATATATTAACTCAAAGTCGTGTATGGAATAAAAAAGATATTGAGATTTATGATAGATTATTTGTGTTTTTGCTGATAATGCCTGTTGCATTTCATTGAGGATATAGTTGTAGTTTCTGAAAAAAGAATTTTTTGTTTGTACGTATTTGTTTGTTGAATTGCTATAGAAGGCACTTAGGTCAATGGAAGAAGAAAAACCGTTCCAAATGTGTTTAAAATATTTGAAATGATTATAAAAAATATAATTTCTATTATTTGCCCCTGTTTGATAAGCGATTTCAGTTTGTATGAATTTTGCTAATCCGAACCTTGATAAATCATTATCATTTTTTAGAAATATATATTTGTGTCCAAAGCTGATTAGAGACAGGTTTTTATCGAAGGTTGCGCTAACGTCTTTGCTATATTGATAACCAATTTCAAAACTGTTGTTTTTTTTCATGAAACCATATCCAATTTTAGTGCTCACATATAAGTTGCTTGTGTCTTTTCTGTTCAGGAATATTTCTGAGTTGATGAAAGACGTAGATCCTCGGATAAAAGGAAACTGAGAAGAAAGAAAAAAGCTTTGATTGGTTTTGATTTTTTGCCATTTTAGTTGAATATTCTCATTTGCTCCAAACAGATTGTTTGCGTGTAAATTCAGGTTTCCCAGCAGCTCTATTTTTTTGATGGAAGGATTGTATAAAAAACCTAGGTTCCCATCAAATGAATTGCTTTTTTTTGGATTTAAATATATATAAGCCTTTGTCATTTTTTTTTGAAATAGGAATTCAGTAGGTCGGGCAATTTGAAAATTTGTGTGTGAGTTGATGAAGCCTTCAACATCTTTAATCTTTGCAGAACTGATAGTTTGATTTAGATATTGTTTGTGAAGGTATTTTTTGATGTTGTCGGGCAATTTCTTCTTACTTACAAAGACAAGATAATTAAGCTGTCTTTCATCTAAATTTTCCACATCGTAGAAGATGTGAACTTTATTTTTAATCAATATTATTTTTTTGGGTTTAATAAGGTTGAAAAAATAGCCGGCTTCAAATAATTCCAGATTAATCAATTTCAGCCGACTTTCAATTGAATCGATGATGTTTATAATAGTGTCCGTTTTTCTTCTTTTTTTGATGTATATATATAATGTATCATTAACTCGCTGCCCTTGTATGATTTTTTGTTTGTTTTTTAAGGATATCATACTCGCGAGAATATGATGTTTTTGGAAGATAGAATCTGCACTATCACACAAAATATTGTCAATTGTAATATTGTGTTTCGGCAAATTATGCGAGAGACTGTCTTTTTGAGAGAAAGCACTGAAGGCGATAAAAAGAAAAGATAGAATAATAATTTTTCTCATAAATAAGCAAACGCTTTGTTTCACATCCTTATTGTTTGGGTGTAAATATAAGAAAATGAGAAATGAAAAATTATTAAAAATAGATTCAATTTGACAAGAAAATTTTAAAAACAGGAAAGCCGATTGAGTGAGCGTTGACAATGCAGCAATATTTTTTTTGTAAATTCAACAAAATCAGTTTGAAAAACAAAAAAATATTTCTACCTTTGCCGTCCGAAAAAGAATAAATACATAAAAATATGCCTACAATTCAACAGTTAGTTAGAAAAGGAAGAACCAGTATAACTAAGAAGAGTAAATCGGCTGCTTTAAAAAGTAGTCCTCAGAAACGTGGTGTATGTGTGCGTGTTTATACAACAACTCCAAAGAAACCGAATTCTGCTATGAGAAAAGTGGCAAGGGTAAGGTTGACCAATGGAAATGAAGTGAACGCATACATAGGCGGAGAAGGACATAACTTGCAAGAGCACTCGATAGTATTAGTTAGAGGTGGAAGGGTAAAAGATTTGCCCGGGGTTAGATATCATGTCATACGCGGCGCATTAGATACCGCCGGTGTGGATGGAAGAACGCAACGCAGATCCAAATACGGAACAAAGCGCCCTAAAAAGAAGTAATTGAAAAAAATTAAAAAATGAGAAAAGGAAGACCAAAAAAAAGACAGATCCTTCCGGATCCAAAGTTTAACGATACCTTGGTAACAAGATTTGTAAATAACTTGATGTGGAATGGCAAAAAATCTCTCGCATTTAAACTGTTTTATGATGCTCTGGATATTGTGGAAAAGAAAAAAGGCGAAGAAGAAAAGTCGGCACTTGAAATTTGGAAAGACGCTTTATCAAACGTTATGCCTCATGTTGAGGTGAGAAGCCGTAGAGTGGGAGGAGCTACATTTCAAATTCCAATGCCTATTCGTGCCGAAAGAAAAGTTTCTCTTGCAATGAAATGGATGATTTCTTTTGCAAGAAAAAGAAATGAAAAATCTTATTCCCAAAAACTAGCAGCAGAAATTCTTGCAGCTTATAAAGAGGAAGGTGCCGCTGTGAAAAAGAAAACAGACACGCACAGAATGGCAGAAGCCAATAAAGCATTCTCGCATTTTAGATTTTAATACGTATAGAAATGGCTAAAGATTTAAGTAAAGTAAGAAATATTGGAATTGCCGCACATATCGATGCCGGTAAAACCACCGTGACTGAGCGAATTCTATATTATACGGGTGTAAGTCATAAAATAGGAGAAGTGCATGATGGCGCCGCCACTATGGACTGGATGGAGCAAGAGCAAGAGAGAGGTATTACAATTACCTCTGCAGCAACCCAATGTGAGTGGCCTTATAGAGGAGAAAATTATACGGTTAACATCATAGACACTCCCGGACACGTTGATTTTACCGTTGAGGTGGAACGTTCATTACGGGTGTTGGATGGAATGGTTGCTTTGTTTAGCGCTGTTGACGGTGTAGAACCTCAATCGGAAACCGTATGGAGACAAGCCGATAAATATAGAGTTCCTCGCATAGGCTTTGTAAATAAAATGGACCGTCAAGGTTCAGATTTTTTCAATGTGTGTACACAGGTGAAGGAGATGCTGGGAGGAAATCCTGTTCCGTTACAAGTTCCGATTGGAGAAGAAGCCGATTTTAAAGGTGTGGTGGATTTGATTTCAAAAAAAGCGATTGTTTGGAACGAAGAAGACAGGGGAATGACTTTCAACGAAATTCCTATTCCTGAAGAGCTGATGCCTGAAGTGGATAAATACAGAGCGGAATTGATTGAAGCAGTTGCCGAGTATGATGATGCATTGATGGAAAAATTCTTTGAAGATGAAGATTCTATTACTGAAGATGAAATTATAGCAGCCCTTAGAGCAGCAACAATAGATATGTCTATCATCCCGATGTTTGCAGGTTCTGCATTCAAGAACAAGGGAGTTCAAGCAATGCTAGACGGTGTAATGAGATTTTTACCATCACCGCTAGATGTTGAGGCAATCGAAGGAATAAATCCTGATACAGAAGAAAAAGAACTTAGACATCCCGACGTGAAAGATCCGTTTGCAGCTTTAGCATTTAAAATTGCAACAGACCCATTTGTTGGTCGTTTGGCTTTTTTTAGGGTATATTCAGGATTTTTAGATGCAGGTTCTTATGTGCTGAATGTTCGTTCAGGAAAAAAAGAACGCATCTCAAGAATTTATCAGATGCATGCCAATAAGCAAAATCCGATTAAGAAAATTGAGGCAGGAGATATTGGTGCAGGAGTAGGTTTTAAAGATATTAAAACGGGAGATACCCTATCAGATGAAAAACATCCGATAGTTTTGGAATCTATGGATTTCCCGGACCCCGTGATTGGTATCGCAGTAGAGCCTAAAACTAAGGCAGATGTGGATAAATTAGGTATGTCTTTAGCAAAACTGGCTGAGGAAGATCCTACATTCCAAGTAAAAACAGACGAAGCATCCGGACAAACAATTATTTCCGGAATGGGTGAACTGCATTTGGAAATTATCGTTGATCGTTTAAAAAGAGAGTTTAAAGTAGAAGTAAATGTTGGTCAACCTCAGGTTGAATATAAGGAAGCTCTCTCCGCTTTAGTAGAGCATCGAGAAGTTTATAAGAAACAAACCGGTGGACGCGGTAAGTTTGCCGATATTGTTTTCAAATTGGAACCGGCTACAGGTAATGATAAAGTTGGTTTAGAATTTATCAATGAAATCAAAGGAGGTAATATTCCAAGAGAATATATTCCATCTGTCGAAAAAGGCTTTAAAGAATCAATGAAAGCAGGTCCTTTGGCAGGATTTGAAGTAGAATCGATGAAAGTTACATTAGTTGATGGATCTTTCCACCCTGTAGATTCAGATTCGCTATCATTTGAATTGGCTGCTAAACTGGGATTTAGACAGGCTGCCAAGAAAGCCCAACCTCAGTTGTTGGAACCAATCATGAAATTAGAAGTTGTTACTCCCGAAGAAAATATGGGAGATATTGTTGGAGATTTGAATCGAAGAAGAGGACAAGTATTAAGCATGGACGAAAGAGCCGGAGCAAAAGTAATTAAGGCAAATGTTCCGTTGTCTGAAATGTTTGGTTATGTTACGACTCTGAGAACATTGTCATCAGGACGTGCTACATCTTCAATGGAATTTTCTCATTATACGGAAACTCCAAAGAATATTGCAGAAGAAGTAATTGAAAAAGTTAATGGATAAATCATAAGACATGGCTCAAAAAATTAGAATAAAATTAAAGTCATACGATCATAATCTGGTTGATAAATCGGCAGATAAAATCGTAAAAACCGTGAAAAGCACAGGTGCAGTAGTAACAGGACCGATTCCGTTACCTACACATAAAAGAATCTTTACGGTTTTAAGGTCGCCACACGTCAATAAAAAATCTAGAGAGCAGTTCGAGCTGAACACGCACAAAAGATTGTTAGATATTTACAGTTCTTCACCGAAGACTGTTGATGCGTTGATGAAGCTGGAATTACCCAGCGGCGTAGAAGTAGAAATAAAAGTTTGATAATTAATAATAAATTATGTCGGGTATAATAGGAAAGAAAATTGGTATGACCAGCATCTTTGATGAGAATGGAAAAAACATTCCTGTCACAGTGATATTAGCCGGTCCGAATTATGTTACCCAAGTCAGAACCAAAGAAGTTGACGGGTATGAAGCTTTGCAGCTTGGTTTCGATGACAAAAAAGAGAAAAACACCCCAAAAGCCATGAAAGGGCATTTTGAGAAGTCAGGTGTTTCCCCTAAAAAAAGAGTCGTCGAATTCCAGGATTTTGAAAAAGAATATAAATTAGGCGACGAAGTTGCAGTGGGGGATGTTTTTGTTGAAGGCGAATTTGTCGATGTAGCGGGAATATCTAAAGGTAAAGGTTTCCAAGGAGTTGTTAAAAGACACGGTTTTGCCGGTGTGGGTCAAGCAACCCATGGTCAGCACAACAGATTGAGAGCCCCCGGTTCTATTGGAGCATCTTCTGATCCTTCAAGAGTATTCAAAGGAATGCGAATGGCAGGACAGATGGGGAATAAGAATGTTAAGGTGCAAAACCTTAAAGTCATGAAAGTAATCCCTGAAAAAAACCTTTTAATTGTGAAAGGAAGTGTGCCGGGACACAAAAATACTTACTTAATAATTGAGAAATAATGGAATTGAAAGTATATGACATAAAGGGAAAAGATACCGGAAGAAAAGTAAAACTTTCAAAAGATATTTTCGGTATTGAGCCAAATGAACATGCAATCTATCTTGCTGTAAAACAATATTTGGCCAATCAAAGACAAGGCACGCACAAAGCAAAAGAGCGTGGTGAAGTGAAAGGAAGTACCAGAAAAATTAAAAGACAAAAAGGAACAGGTACAGCAAGAGCCGGAGCTATTAGAAATCCATTGTTCAAAGGAGGAGGACGTGTTTTCGGTCCCAGACCGAGGAATTATTCTTTTAAATTAAACAAAAAATTGAAGAAATTAGCCCGTAAATCAGCTCTGAGTTCAATGTTGAATGATGATAAGATTATGATTGTCGAAGATTTTAGTTTTGAAACACCAAAAACAAAAAACTTTGTTGATGTTTTAAAGTCTTTGAAACTTGACGATAAAAAATCAGCATTTGTGTTTGCTAATCCAAATAAAAATGTATATTTGTCTTCCCGTAATTTACAGAATTCTGTAATCATAAACAGCTTAAGTTTAAGCACTTATGACATTTTAAATTCTGGAAAATTAGTGTTTACGGAAAGTTCAGTTGCAGAAATTGAAGCAAATTTTAAAAATTAGCGTGTGATGAGTATTATAATTAAACCCATTTTAACCGAGAAAATGATGAACGATACCGAAGAGTTTAATCGATATGGTTTTGTTGTTGATCGTAGGGCTAATAAAATAGAAATTAAAAAAGCTATAGAAGAGTTATTCAGTGTGGAAGTTTTGGGCGTTAGAACCATGAATTATCCTCCTGAAAGAAAAACACGCTATACCAAAAGCGGATTAGTGCAAGGAAAAACAGGCGCTTATAAAAAAGCCGTTGTTGAAATAGCAGAAGGTCAAAGTATAGATTTCTATAATAATATCTAAGAAGATGGCAGTAAGAAAATTAAAACCGATAACCCCCGGACAGCGCTTTAGAGTGGTGAATGCGTTCGATACCATTACTACGAATAAGCCTGAAAAAAGCCTATTGGCTTCCAAAAAAAGATCCGGAGGAAGAAATAATAAAGGCAGAATGACAACAAACCACAGAGGTGGCGGTCATAAAAAGAAATATAGAATTATTGATTTTAAAAGAAATAAATTCGATATTCCGGCAACTGTTAAGACAATAGAATATGATCCCAACCGGTCAGCTTTTATTGCTCTTTTGGTATATGCCGATGGCGAAAAGAGATACATCATTGCCCCTAACGGATTGAAAGTGGGGCAAAAAATAATCTCGGGAGATAAAGTTTCACCCGATACGGGAAACGCTTTACCCCTGAAAAATATTCCTTTGGGAACAATAGTTCATAATATTGAATTAAAGCCCGGTCAAGGAGGCTCTATTGCCAGAAGTGCCGGAACTTTTGCACAATTAATGGCGAGAGATGGAAAATATGCAACCATCAAAATGCCATCAGGAGAAACACGTTTGGTTTTATCTGCAGCACTTGCAACAATTGGAGTTGTATCCAACTCTGACCATCAGTTGATTGTTTCAGGAAAAGCCGGACGAAGCAGATGGCTAGGAAGAAGACCTAGAACAAGACCTGTTGTAATGAATCCGGTTGACCATCCCATGGGTGGAGGTGAAGGTAGAGCTTCAGGAGGACATCCAAGATCTAAAAACGGAATTCCCGCAAAAGGATACAGAACTAGATCTGCTAAAAAGTATAGTAATAAGTATATAATTGAACGCAGAAAGAAATAAGATATGGCTAGATCGTTAAAAAAAGGACCTTACGTTCACTTTAAATTAGTAAGAAAGATTCAGAAAAATAATGAGTCGGGAAAGAAAACTGTTGTCAAGACTTGGTCTAGAGCTTCAATGATTATTCCTGATTTTGTTGGACAAACAATAGCTGTGCACAACGGACGTCAATTTATTCCGGTTTATATCACAGAAAATATGGTAGGTCACAAATTAGGTGAATTTTCTCCTACCAGATCTTTTAGAGGACATGCCGGAGACAGGAAAAACAAAGGCAAAAAATAATAGGAGATTATGGGACAAAGAAAACATTTAATGGCTGAAGCCATCAAAGAAAAGAAAAAAAATATTGCTTTTGCAAGCCTGAACAATCATGATGTTTCTGCAAAGAAAACCAGAATAGTGGTTGATTTAATCAAAGGAATGGATGTTACTAAAGCCATGGGCGTTTTGAAGTTTACTTCTAATAAAAGTGCCGTAGCTATAGAGAAGCTGTTGTTAAGTGCCATTGCAAATTGGGAGGCTAAAAATCCTGATAGAGATATTGAAGATGCCGGTTTGTATATCAAAGAAATCAATGTGAGTCAAGCCGGAATGTTGAAAAGAATTCAACCGGCTCCACAAGGAAGAGCACACAGAATCAGAAAAAGATCAAGTAAAATAACCCTAGTTTTAGGAGAAAAAAATAGTTAATTTCAGAACGTATGGGACAAAAGACAAATCCAATAGGAAACAGATTAGGAATCATCAAAGGATGGGATTCTAATTGGTATGGAGGAAATGACTATGGTGATAAAATCGCTGAAGATCATAAAATCAGAAAATATATACAAGCACGGTTACCAAAAGCTAGTATTTCAAAAATAATCATTGAAAGAACATTAAAATTAGTCACCGTAACGATTACAACTGCACGCCCCGGTATCATTATCGGAAAGCAAGGTCAAGAAGTAGACAAGCTTAAGGAGGAGTTGAAAAAGGTGACAGGAAAAAATGTTCAAGTAAATGTTTTTGAAATTAAAAGACCTGAATTAGATGCCAATTTGGTTGCGCAAAATATTGCCAGACAAATTGAAAATCGTATTTCATACAGAAGAGCCATCAAAATGGCCATTGCTTCTACGATGAGAATGAATGCCGAAGGCATCAAAGTTCTCATTTCAGGAAGATTGAATGGCGCTGAAATGGCCCGTTCTGAGAGTTATAAAGACGGAAGAATTCCTCTTTCAACTTTTAGAGCAGATATTGATTATGCTCTGGAAGAAGCCCACACAACCTACGGACGCCTTGGTGTTAAGGTTTGGATTATGAAAGGAGAAGTATACGGAAAAAGAGACCTTTCTCCCTTGGTTGGCTTATCTAAGAAAGATGGCAAGAGATCAAGAGGAAATAAAAGAGGAAGAAAATAATTTATATTTAAAAAATTGTAGAAATGTTACAACCGAAAAGATATAAATATCGCAAGCAGCAAAAAGGGAGAATGAAAGGAAATTCTCAACGTGGTCATCGCTTAGCATATGGAACCTATGGCATTAAAGCCTTAGAATCAACTTGGATGACCTCAAGACAAATTGAAGCTGCTCGTGTGGCCGCTACCCGTTATATGAAAAGGGAGGGACAATTGTGGATTATGATATTTCCGGATAAACCAATCACCAAAAAACCCCTTGAGGTAAGGATGGGTAAAGGAAAAGGTAATGTTGAATATTATGCAGCCGTTGTAAGACCGGGAAAGGTTCTGTTCGAAGTGGATGGTGTTTCTCTTAAAATTGCCAGAGAAGCCTTGAGATTAGCCGCACAAAAATTGCCGGTTAAAACTAAGTTTATTATTGCACCTGAATTTCAAGAAAAATAAGTAAGTGATGAAAATAGCTGAAATTAGAAATATGAACGATGCAGAACTTCGTGAAAGTTTGGCAGAATATAAGACAAAATACAGTAGCCTTAAATTAAGTCATGTGGTCACTCCTTTGGAAAATCCCATGGAAATTCACAAAATGAGAAAGGTTATTGCCAGAATTAAAACTGAGCTAAATCAAAGAGGTAACTAAAAGAAAATGGAAATGGAAAAATTAACAAGGAACCTAAGAAAAGAAAGAATTGGTACGGTTACCAAAGACAAAATGGATAAAACCATTATCGTTTCCGAAGTTAAAAGAATGAAACACCCGCTATACGGAAAGTTTGTTCATAAAACTAAGAAATATGTAGCTCATGATGAAAAAAATGAGTGTAAAGTTGGAGATAAGGTCAAAATCATGGAAACTCGTCCGTTGAGTAAAACCAAAAGATGGAGACTGGTAGAAATATTAGAAAGAGCTAAATAATTATGTTACAACAAGAATCAAGAGTAAAAGTAGCAGATAATACCGGCGCAAAAGAAGCATTGGTTATCCGTGTTTTAGGCGGAACCAAAAAAAGATATGCTTCTTTGGGAGACAAAGTGGTGGTAACCATAAAGGAAGCCACTCCTAACGGAACAGTAAAAAAAGGAGTTGTTTCAACAGGTGTTGTCGTAAGAACAAAAAAAGAAGTCAGAAGACCCGATGGCTCATATATCAGGTTTGAAGATAATGCAATTGTTCTTCTCGACACAAATGGTGAAATGAAAGGAACTCGTGTTTTCGGACCGGTTGCCAGAGAATTACGTGATAAGAAATTCATGAAAATTGTATCCCTTGCTCCGGAAGTATTATAAAATTTGACAAGATGAAAAAATTTAAAATAAAATCAGGAGACCACGTTGTGGTGATTGCCGGAAAAGACAAAGGAGTCAAAGGAAAAGTGCTCAAAATTATCAAAGATAAAGATAGAGTATTGGTAGAAAGTGTTAACGTGATAAAAAAACACGTCAAACCAAGTGCGGAAAATCCTCAAGGAGGAATTACGGAAAAAGAAGCCCCGATTCATATTTCCAATGTAGCGTTGGTTGATTCTAAATCAGGAAAGGCTACACGTGTGGGATATGAGATGAAGAAAGACAAGAAAGTAAGGGTTTCAAAAAAATCAGGACAAGAAATTTAAGCCATGAATGTACCAAGACTACAAAAAGAATACAAAGAGCGTATAACCAAAGCGCTACTTGAAGAATACGGTTATAAAAGCATTATGCAAGTGCCTAAACTCAAAAAAATAGTTGTGAGTAGAGGGGTTGGAGCAGCTGTGACAGACAAGAAATTAATTGACTATGCAGTCGAAGAATTAACGAATATCACAGGTCAAAAAGCCATTTCTACCATTTCCAAAAAGGATGTTGCTGCATTCAAATTGAGAAAAGGTATGCCCATCGGAGCAAAAGTAACCTTAAGAAATGACAAGATGTATGAATTTCTTGATAGATTGATTACAGTAGCTTTGCCACGAGTGAGAGATTTTCAAGGAATTAAACCTGAAGGCTTTGACGGAAGAGGAAACTACAACTTAGGAGTTACGGAACAAATTATTTTTCCTGAAATTGATTTTGACAAAATCAATAAAATCAATGGAATGGATATTACATTTGTGACTTCTGCACAGACAGATAAAGAAGCAAAATCATTATTAACAGAATTTGGTTTACCATTTAAAAAGAAGAAGTAATATGGCAAAAGAATCAATGAAAGCTCGCGAACGTAAACGTGCTAAAACTGTAGCAAAATATGCAGCCAAAAGAAAAGCTTTGCTTGAAGCGGGTGATTGGGAAGCACTGCAAAAACTTCCTAGAAATGCCTCTCCAATCAGGATGCATAACAGATGTAAGTTAACCGGTCGTCCGAAAGGATATATGAGAACTTTTGGCATTTCACGTGTAACTTTTAGAGAGATGGCTAATCAAGGATTGATTCCGGGAGTTAAAAAAGCCAGTTGGTAAACATAAAACAGAAGAAAGATGAACACAGATCCAATAGCAGATTATCTAACTAGAGTTAGAAACGCTCAAAGAGCGGGACATAAAGTAGTTACAATTCCGGCATCAAATATGAAGAAAGAAATCACCAAGATCTTATTTGATCAAGGTTTTATTCTGAGCTATAAATTTGACAAAGACGGAAACAGAGAGTATATCAAAATTGCGTTGAAATATACCAAAGAAAATGAAACTCCTGTTATTAAAAAACTTGAAAGAATCAGTAAACCGGGATTAAGAAAGTATGTAAATGTAGGCGATATGCCTAAAGTATTGAACGGTTTAGGAATTGCCATTATCTCGACTTCAAAAGGTCTGATGACCGATAAACAAGCTCGCAGAGAAAATGTGGGAGGAGAGGTTTTATGTTATGTTTATTAATAAAATAATTGAACGATGTCAAGAATAGGATTTAAACCGATAACAATACCCGAAGGTGTGACCGTAGAAGTTAAAGATAATACGGTTACAGTGAAAGGAAAATTGGGAGAATTGACCCAAGAAATCAAAGAAGTTGATGTTGAAATAGCAGAAGGGACAATCAGTGTGAAAAGACCTTCGGAAAGTAAACAACACAAATCCATGCATGGTCTGTATAGATCACTAATTTTCAATATGATTGAAGGCGTTTCAAAAGGTTGGACAAAAGAATTGGAATTAGTAGGTGTGGGATATAGAGCAAGCAATCAAGGACAGTTGCTAGACTTGTCGTTGGGTTTTTCACACAATATTTTGTTTGAAATTCCCGCTGAAGTGAAAGTTGAAACTGTTTCTGAAAAAGGAAAAAACCCAATCATAAAATTGACATCTTATGACAAACAATTGGTTGGGCATATTGCAGCAAAAATCAGATCTTTCCGTAAACCCGAACCATATAAAGGAAAAGGTGTGAAATTTGTCGGAGAAGAAATTAGAAGAAAAGCAGGTAAAACAGCTTAATAAGAAGAATTATGGGACTAAGTAAATTAGAAAGAAGAACTAGAATTCGAAAAAGAATTCGAAAAATAGTGAGTGGTGTTCCTGAGAGACCAAGATTTTCAGTATTTAGAAGTAATAAAGAAATTTATGTTCAAATCATTGACGACCATAGCGGAAATACATTGGTGGCAGGATCTTCTAGAGATAAAGATATTGTTTCAAAAAAAGGAACTAAAGTAGAAAAAGCTGCTTTAACCGGAGAAAAGATAGCCAAATTGGCACTTAAAAAAGGTATCAAAGAAGTGGTTTTTGATAGAGGAGGTAACCTGTATCACGGAAGAATTAAATCATTGGCAGAAGGCGCAAGAAAAGGCGGACTAAAATTTTAATGTTATGTTTGATAAATTTAAAAACGTAGAAAGAGTAAAACCCGGAGGTTTAGAACTAGAAGATAGATTAGTAGCCGTAAACCGAGTTACTAAAGTAACCAAAGGTGGACGAACATTCGGTTTTTCCGCAATTGTTGTGGTTGGAGATAAAAACGGTGTGATTGGCTATGGAATGGGAAAAGCAAAAGAAGTTCCCAGTGCAATACAAAAAGCCATTGATAATGCAAAGAAAAATATGGTAAGAGTTCCCATCATTAACGGAACAATTCCGCACGAACAACTAGGCAAGTTCAGTGGAGCACGAATTTTTCTTAAACCGGCTTCTCCGGGTACGGGAGTTATTGCCGGTGGTGCCGTAAGGGCAGTATTGGAATCTGTTGGAGTGCATGACGTATTGACCAAATCTCACGGTTCTTCAGATCCTAACAACGTTGTGAAAGCCACGTTGGTAGCGTTGCTTCAAATGAGAGATGCACATACTGTTGCCAAAGAACGAGGTATTTCATTGAATAAAGTGTTTAATGGATAAAAATTGAAGAAAATGACAAAAGTAAAAGTAAGACAAATAAAAAGTACCATAAACAGACCAAATAATCAACGATTGACTTTGGAGGCTTTGGGTATCAGAAGAATAGGACAAGAACGTGTTCATGAATTGACTCCCCAAATCAAAGGGATGATTGAAAAAATTAAACACCTTGTAACAGTAGAGGAAATTTAAAAAATTAGAAGCAATGGATTTACATAATTTGAAACCAGCCAAAGGATCGGTTAAAAAAGATATCAGAAAAGGAAGAGGTGAAGGCTCAAAAAGAGGCGGAACGGCAACCCGTGGACACAAAGGAGCAAAGTCTCGTTCAGGATATTCTAGAACACCCGGATTTGAAGGAGGACAAATGCCTCTATACAGACGTGTGCCTAAATTTGGATTTAGGAACATCAACAGAATTGAATATCAAGCGGTGAATTTAGATGTTTTACAAAGCTTGGTTGATGATAAGAAAGTCAAAGACGTGATTACTTTTGATGATTTCGTCGATTTAGGTTTGGTGGGAAAAAGAGAATTAGTGAAAATACTCGGAAGAGGTGAACTAAAAGCTTCTTTAACTATCTATGCACATAAATTTTCAGAAAAAGCCAAGACAGCAATTGAAGCTGCCGGCGGAAAAATTGAATTATTATAATATTTACCGTTCATGAAGAAGTTTATAGATACAATTAAGGCAGTTTGGAGCATTGAAGAGCTTCGTAATAAAATCATATTCACACTCGGATTGATTTTGGTTTATCGTTTTGGTGCGCAAGTATCGTTGCCGGGAATTGATCCCAATCAATTGGCAAATTTGCAAAACCAAACATCTAGCAATACGCTGCTGGATTTATTGAACCAATTTACGGGGGGAGCCTTTTCTCGTGCTTCTGTTTTTGCTTTAGGTATCATGCCTTATATCTCTGCTTCGATTGTAGTTCAGCTAATGGGAATAGCAGTTCCTTATTTACAAAAATTGCAAAAAGCCGGAGAAAGCGGAAGAAAGAAAATTACGCAAATCACAAGATGGCTAACCATTGCCGTAACCTTGATTCAGGCTCCGGGCTATGTGTACAATTTGTATAATCAGCTGCCAAAACAAGCATTCCTAATCAGCCAAACTTGGTTGTTTGTGTCAATTTCTGTTATGATTTTAGTGACAGGAACCATTTTTGCCATGTGGTTGGGAGAGAAAATAACCGATAAGGGCATAGGAAACGGTATTTCATTACTCATCATGGTGGGAATTATTGCCAGAATGCCATCGGCTTTTTTGCAAGAATTCACCTATCGTGTGACACAACAAAACGGAGGGCCAATGCTGCTTTTGTTTGAAATAGTGATTTGGCTAGCGGTTATTGCGGCAAGCATTATGTTGGTGAGAGCTTATAGACCGGTTCCCGTTCAATATGCAAGAAGAACAGTTGGAGGAGGATATGAAAAAAATATTTTTGGAGCAAGACAATATTTACCTCTAAAATTGAACGCAGCAGGAGTGATGCCCATCATCTTTGCGCAAGCAATTATGTTTTTTCCGTCAATGATAGGTTCCTTATCTGATGCAGATTGGGCAACCAGCATGCAAACCACATTTGGCAATATGTTTAGTATGGGATATAATGTAGTGTTTGCAGTCATGATAATTATTTTTACTTTCTTCTATACTGCAATCACGGTTCAAACCACAAAAATTGCCGAAGATTTGAAAAGAAATAACGGATTTGTCCCCGGCGTAAGACCCGGAACAGACACGGCAAATTTCTTTGACGATATCTTATCCAAAATAACTTTTCCCGGTTCAATATTTTTGGCATTGATAGCAGTTGCACCTAAATTTGCCCATTTTATGTTTCCGGGAATGCAAGTTTCTTGGGCAATGTTTTACGGAGGTACATCACTATTGATTCTAGTGGGAGTTGCAATGGACACTATTCAACAAGCAGAAGCTTATTTGTTGAATCGTCAGTATGATAATTTAATGAAAACCGGAAGAAAAAAATAAGTTATGGCAAAACAACCGGCAATAGAAGTTGATGGAGTAATCAAAGAAGCATTGTCTAATGCAATGTTTAAGGTTGAATTGGAAAATGAGCACGTTATTACTGCCCATATTTCCGGAAAGATGCGTATGCATTATATCAGATTGTTACCCGGTGACAAAGTGAAATTGGAACTAAGTCCGTATGACTTAACCAAGGGAAGAATAACCTATAGATACTAACAAAATAAGCGAATAGCTAACAGTTAAAGCTAATAAAGAAATGAAAGTAAGAGCATCAATAAAAAAGAGAAGTCCCGAAGACAAAATTGTTCGTAGAAAAGGACGTTTGTATGTTATAAATAAAAAAAATCCGAAACATAAACAAAGACAAGGATAATTATGGCAAGAATATCAGGGGTAGATTTACCTAAAAATAAGAGAGGCGTGATTGGTTTGACCTATATCTACGGAATAGGCAGATCAAGATCAAAAGAAATTTTGGCAAAAGCCGAAGTGAGTGAAGACAAAAAAGTAAAAGACTGGAATGATTCTGATATTGCAAATATCAGACGTACCATTGCAGACTATAAAATTGAAGGAGAATTAAGATCTGAAGTACAACTGAACATCAAACGATTGATGGATATCGGAAGTTATAGAGGAATTCGACACAGACTGGGATTACCTCTAAGAGGTCAGAGAACAAAAAACAACTCTCGTACAAGAAAAGGCAAAAGAAAAACTGTTGCAAATAAGAAAAAAGCAACTAAATAATATTAATTTGAGATTATGGCTAAATCGAATGCTAAAGCAAGAAAAAGAAAAGTTAAAGTTGATTCAGTTGGGCAAGCCCATATCAAGGCAACTTTTAACAATGTGATAGTTTCTCTTACAAACAAAAACGGAGAAGTGATCTCGTGGTCTTCCGCAGGAAAGAATGGTTTCAGGGGTTCTAAAAAGAATACGCCTTATGCTGCACAAGTTGCCGCTGAGGATGCTGCAAAAGTGGCTTTTGAGGCAGGACTGAGAAGAGTGAAAGTTTATGTGAAAGGACCAGGAAACGGCAGAGAGTCTGCTATTAGAACAATCCATAATAGCGGAATAGAAGTAACAGAAATCATTGATGTGACTCCAATTCCTCATAACGGATGCAGACCACCAAAAAGAAGAAGAGTATAAAAACAAGAAATTATGGCAAAATATACAGGACCAAAAACTAAAATTGCAAGAAAATTTGGCGAAGCAATCTTCGGTGAGGATAAGTTTTTTGAAAGAAGAAAATATCCGCCGGGACAACACGGACCAAACAGAAGAAGAGGAAAAAAGTCACAGTATGCAATTCAGCTCACAGAGAAACAAAAAGCCAAATATACTTATGGCATTTTGGAAAAACAATTCAGAAATTTGTTTGTTAAAGCATCCAGAGCAGGAGGAAATACAGGAGAAGTACTTTTACAGTTGGTTGAATCAAGATTGGACAATGTGGTGTATAGATTTGGTTTGGCAGCATCAAGACGCGGAGCAAGACAATTGGTAGGACACAGACACATCACAGTGAATGGAGATGTTGTAAATATTCCTTCATATCAATTGAAACCCGGAGATATTGTTGGTGTGAGAGAAAAATCTAAATCATTACAAGTAATTAATGATTCATTGGCACAAAATAAATCAGACTATGAATGGTTGAAATGGAATGACGAAAAATTGGAAGGCGAATTTGTAAATCGTCCTGAAAGAATTCAAATTCCTGAAAATATTCAAGAACACTTGATTGTCGAGCTTTATTCTAAATAATAAGTATACATTTATGGCAATATTAAATTTTCAAAAACCGGATAAAGTCCTTCAAATTCATGCAGATGAACGCAGTGGCAAATTTGAATTCAAGCCTCTGGAACCGGGATTCGGTTTGACGATAGGCAATGCACTCAGGAGAGTGTTGTTATCGTCTTTAGAAGGCTATGCCATCACCTCAGTAAGAATTGAAGGTGTTGGACATGAATTTACATCAATCGATGGCATTGTCGAAGATGTGACTAAAATTCTACTGAATTTCAAACAAATTCGTTTCAAAAAACAAGTAGAAGATATAGATAAAGAATCTGTTAAGGTTTCCATTTCAGGAAAAGAAGTAATCACAGCAGGAGATTTGCAAGAATATATTTCAAGCTTTGAGGTGTTAAATCCTGAGTTGGAAATTCTGCATCTCGACGGAAAAACAGCACTCAATTTTGAATTTGTTGTTGAAAGAGGAAGAGGCTATGTGCCGGCTGAAGAAAACAAGAGGTCAGATGTTCCTATGGGAACTATTTTTATAGATTCAATTTTTACGCCCATAAGAAGTGTGAAATTTGCAGTCGAAGACTATAGAGTTGAGCAAAAAACCGATTATGACAAGCTGATTATCGAGTTGGAAACAGATAGTTCCATACATCCGAAAGAAGCAATGACGGAGGCGGCAAAAATATTGATTCAACATTTCATGTTGTTCTCTGATGAAAGAATTACACTTGATGATGATCATGATAGTGAGGCCCAATCTTATGATGAAGAATCATTGCATATGCGTCAATTATTGAAAACAAGACTGGTTGATTTGGATCTTTCAGTGAGAGCTTTGAACTGTTTGAAAGCGGCAGAAGTTGAAACATTGGGCGAATTGGTTCAATATAATAAAGGTGATTTGATGAAGTTCAGAAACTTCGGAAAAAAATCTATGACTGAACTCGAAAAACTTGTGGATCATAAAGGGCTTACTTTCGGCATGGATCTTTCAAGTTATAAATTGGAAAAAGAATAAATTTGTTAAGAAGATTATGAGACACGGAAAGAAATTTAACCATTTGGGAAGAAAAACAGCGCACAGAAAAGCCATGTTGTCAAATATGGGAAGTTCGCTGATCAAACATAAGAGAATCAATACAACTCTTGCAAAGGCAAAAGCCTTGAGAGTGTATCTGGAACCTTTGATTACAAAATCAAAGAATGACACAATGCACAACAGAAGAGTAGTGTTCAGTTATTTGAGAGATAAGGAAGCAGTGACAGAACTTTTTAGAGAAGTTTCTACCAAAATTGCTGATAGACCCGGAGGATATTTGAGAATCATCAAATTAGGAAATCGTTTGGGTGATAATGCTGAAATGGCAATGATTGAGTTTGTTGACTATAATGAAGTTTATGGTGGAGACAAACCGGCTAAGAAGAAAACGCGAAGAAGAAGAAAAAAAGCAACTGCCAAGGAATCTGTGGATGAAACTGCAACAACAACCAACACCCAAGAAGCTCCGGCTGAAGGGAAAGAAGAGAAGACAGAAGAATAAAAAAAAATCTTAATAAAATCTTTACAAAAGCCACTTGTATTTGTCGAGTGGCTTTTTTTATTTTTCGTAACTTTACATAAAAATAATTATCATGAGTTTAATAACAGAAATAAAAGCAAGACAAATATTTGATTCCAGAGGAAATCCAACTGTAGAAGTAGATGTATATACCGAATATGGTGTTTTAGGAAGAGCAGCAATCCCCTCGGGAGCATCAACAGGAGAACATGAAGCCGTAGAACTCAGGGACGGAACAGATGGTTTCATGGGAAAATCAGTATTTCAAGCTGTGGCAAATGTGAATGATATCATTGCACCCGCATTGCTTGATATGAATGTGGAAAATCAATTGGAAATAGATCAATTGATGATAGATCTTGATGGGACGGAAAATAAATCTAAGCTTGGTGCGAATGCCATTTTGGGTGTTTCGTTGGCAGTTGCCAAAGCGGCAGCGATAGAAGCCGGAATGCCATTGTATAAATATATAGGAGGTGTAGCTGCAAAAACACTTCCCGTACCAATGATGAATATTGTGAACGGCGGATCTCATTCAGATGCGCCTATTGCCTTCCAAGAATTTATGATTGTGCCGCAAGGAGCCGGCAGTTTTGCAGAAGCCATGAAAATGGCGACAGAAGTTTTTCACAACCTGAAATCCATTCTAAAAAAAAGAGAACTTTCTACGGCCGTAGGTGATGAAGGAGGTTTTGCTCCGACGTTCAAAGGCACGGAAGATGCCATTGAAACCATTTTATCTGCCATTGAAGCGGCAGGATATCATCCCGGAAATGATATTGCCATTGCCTTGGATGTAGCTGCATCAGAGTTTTTTAAAAATGGAATTTATGACTATACGATTTTTGAAGGAAAAACCGGAAAGAAAAGAACCTCACAAGAGCAAGCTGAATATCTGGTTGAATTGGTTGAAAAATACCCGATTGTCTCTGTTGAAGATGGTATGGACGAAAACGATTGGGAAGGCTGGAAAATTCAGCAAAACCTGTTGGGAAATAAAGTCCAGTTGGTTGGAGACGATATTTTTGTTACAAATACAAAAATACTTTCCAGAGGGATTAAAGAGAATGTAGCAAACTCCATTTTGATTAAATTGAATCAGATAGGTTCACTGTCTGAAACGATTAATGCAATCAATATGGCGCATAAAGCCGGCTATACAGCAGTGGTCTCACATCGCTCCGGAGAAACTGAAGATACCACCATTGCAGACTTGTCTGTTGCAATGAACACCGGTCAAATCAAAACAGGCTCTCTGTCAAGAACGGATCGTATGGCAAAATATAATCAATTGCTTCGTATAGAAGAAGAATTAGGAAGTGAAGCATATTATCCCGGTAGTGCCGTTTTTAAGCAATAAATTTTTAAACAAATAAGAAGAAACTATCTAAGAAGTATGTCAATTTGAATAAGTCTTGGATAGTTTTTTTGTTTTAGCATATTTTGATATTTATGTGTAAATCATTCCAAATTAAAATCATCGGCAAAGTTCAAGGAGTTTGGTTTAGAAAATATACTAATGACAAAGCCAAAGAACTGGGTTTATTCGGATTTGTCAAAAATCAAGCAGACGGAAGTGTTTATGTGGAAGCGGAAAGTGATAGTGAAACTGTTCTTCAGCAATTTATAGATTGGCTGCATACGGGCTCACCATTATCAAAGGTGGAAAGGGTGAACGCTGTCGGTCAAGATTGTCAATATTTTGATAAATTTGAGATTAGATAATTTTCAGTTTTTTTGCTCTTCAATTTTCACTTGATTGGTTTTAAAGGTTTTTATATTCCCTTTCTCATCACTGAAAACCAGGAAAGCTTGTAGCTCCGGATGATTATTCAGAAAAATTTTGCTTTTTTCAAATCCTAAGACCATAAAAGCGGTAGCATAGCCGTCTGCCATAGTACAATTATCAGCAATAACCGATGCACTCAGTAGATTGCTTTGAATGGGGTAGCCTGTTTTCGGATTGAGTGTATGTACATATTTACGTCCTGTGGCTTTATCGATATAGAATTTTCGGTAGTTGCCCGATGTTGCCATAGCTTTGTCAGTCAGGTCTATTTTAGAAATGAATTTTTCTGCATCTTTTCTGTCAGGATTATCAACTGCCACCAACCAAGCACGATTTCTTTCTGTGTTTCTGCCTTTGGTTAAAACCTCTCCTCCAATTTCAATGATATAGTTGTCGAAATGTTTGTCAGACAACATTTGTCCAATCCGATCAATGGCATAGCCTTTAGCAATGGAATTATAGTCGATATAGATTTGAGGATATTTCTTTATAAGGGTTCCCTTGTTGTCTATTTGCAACATATTGTAGCCGACAAATTGTTTTAGTGAATCTATGAGGCTACTGTCTTTTTCAATATTCGGCAATTTTTTTTTCGGTCCGAATCCCCAAGCATTGACCAATATACCGATGCTGGGGTCATAATAGCCATCGGTTTCCAAATATATTTTTCGGGCGGCAATAAAAACATCTCTGAATTGTTGGTCAACGCTTAATTTTTCTCCCTTATTGATATGAGAAATCAATGAGTTATTTTGGTAGGTGGACAAAGAATTATTGACGGCCGTGATGACACTATCTATGTGCTTTTGCATCAGAACAAGATTGTCGTCATCCGGAATGGCTTTTATGTGATAAGTGGTTCCTAGTGCTTCTCCTTGAAAATAGTATATTTTTTTTTCAGATTGAGAACATCCGGTTGATATCAAGACCAATAGGATAACGACTTTTTTTATAAATTTTGAATGAAAATTCAGAGATGAAAAAATAGGGTCTGTTTTCATATTTTTTTATTTGCTGTATATAATGATGGACTATCAAAAATAGAAAGAAAAATATCATTATTATAATTTGATTCATAAAATTTCAAGCTTGAATGTGTTTGATACCTTCATTGTCGAAGACCTATCCGGTGAGACAATATGTTTAGGAGGTATTGTCTTTTTTATGGTATAAATATACATTTTTTTCAATTACGACTCCAAAGAAAATAAAATGCAAGCAAAATATTCAAGGTGTTGCTTTGCAACACCTTGAATATTAAATTTATGGAATAAATAATTTATCCTCCAAAATCGTCGAAACGAATATTTTCCGGCGGAACACCTTGGCTGTCCAGCATTTTTACAACAGCGTTATTCATCATTGGCGGCCCACAGAAATAATATTCTATATCTTCAGGAGTTTCATGTTTGCTCAAATAGTGATCATAAAGCGCTTGGTGTACAAATCCTACAAATCCGTCTCCGGAGGCTTCAATATTTTCTTTGACTTGCCAATTGTCTTCTTCTTTGGGTTCTGATAATACCAGATAGAATTTGAAATTAGGGAATTCTTTTTCCAATCCTCTAAAATGATCTACATAGAACAGTTCGCGTTTTGATCGCCCACCATACCAGTAAGACACTTTTCTTCCGCTTTTCAGGGTTTTGAATAGGTGAAACAAGTGAGAACGCATGGGAGCCATTCCGGCACCTCCACCAATATAAACCATTTCGGCATCAGAGTCTTCATTGATAAAGAATTCACCATAGGGTCCTGATATTCTCACAATATCACCGGGTTTTCTTGAGAAAATATAAGAGGAAACCACACCCGGATTTACGTCCATCCAAGTATTTTTTTCTCTGTCCCAAGGTGGTGTGGCAATACGAACATTTAGCATAATGCGTCTTCCTTCTGCGGGATAGCTTGCCATGGAGTAGGCGCGAGTCACCTCTTCATCATTTTTCATCACAAGGGGCCAAAGATTAAATTTGTCCCAATCTTCGCGGAACTTATCAGGTTCTCCCGGATGTTCCTCGGGGTGGGCGGAGATATCAATATCTTTATAGTTTATGGTTGCAGGTGGCACATCGATTTGAATATATCCTCCCGCTTTGTAGTTCATGTCTTCGGGCACTTCAACAATAAATTCTTTGATAAACGAGGCAACATTATAATTTGATACCACTTTTGCATCCCATTTTTTCACACCGAACACTTCCTCGGGAACTTCAATAACCATGTCTTGTTTCACTTTTACTTGGCAGCCCAATCTCCAACCTTCTTCTTTTTCTTTTAGGGTGAAATTAGGTGATTCTGTGGGAAGCATATCGCCACCGCCTTCAAAAACTTTTACTCGACATTGCAAACATGTTCCACCACCGCCACAGGCAGAGGGCAAAAACACTTTTTCATTTGAAAGTGTATTTAATAAATTGCTTCCCGATTCTACCTCTATTTCTCTTTTTCCGTTGATGTTGATTTTGACTTTTCCACCGGGTAATAATTTGGCTTTTGCCCACAGGAGCAACACAACCAATATCAATACGATGACAAGAAAAACTAAAATGCTTGCAACAATAACTTTTATATTTTGATCCATCTTCTAAAAAATTCTTTGTTTATATAATTTCGTAATAATATCTGTTTTAGATTTTTATGCCCATAAACGCCATAAATGCAATTGCCATTAAACCGGTGATAATAAATGTAATTCCCAGTCCGCGCAGGGGGGCGGGAACATTGGAATAAGATATTTTTTCACGAATGGCAGCTAATAAAATAATGGCAATCAGCCAGCCAATGCCTGACCCCAGGCCATATACCAAAGCTTCGGACACTTGCGTAAATTCTTTTTGTTGCATGAACAAAGAACCTCCGAGAATGGCACAGTTAACAGCAATCAGCGGAAGAAAAATTCCAAGCGATGAATATAATGCCGGAGCAAATCTTTCTACAAACATTTCAACCAATTGTACCATAGCTGCAATAACAGCAATAAACATGATAAAGCTCAAAAAACTCAAATCCAAGTCTGCGAAAGAAGGGTCTAACCATTTCAGTGCCCCGGGTTGCAGCAAATATTGGTCAATCAGAAAGTTGACAGGAACGGTGATTGTCAATACAAATACCACGGCGGCTCCCAAACCTACGGCTGTTTTTACCTTTTTAGATACGGCCAAATAGGAACACATACCCAAGAAAAAGGCAAAAACCATATTTTCTATAAAAATACTACGTATAAATAAGTTGAATAATTCCATAATTCTCTCGTTTTATTCTTTTTCTGTTAATTGAGGGAACATGCTTCTTTGTACCCATATAAATATCCCTACGGTGATTAACGCCATTGCAGGAAGTAGCATCATGGCATTGTTGACGTATCCTGCATCATAGAATGATTGAGGAATAATTTGTTTGTCAAACAGTGTTCCGGAGCCTAGAAATTCTCTGAAAAATGCTACGATGATTAACACCAAACCATATCCTGCACCATTGCCAATTCCATCAAGAAATGAATCAAAGGGTTTGTTTGCCAAAGCAAAAGCTTCCAAACGTCCCATCACAATACAGTTGGTGATGATGAGCCCTACAAATACTGATAATTGTTTGCTGACATCATAGGCATAGGCTTTGAGAATTTGATCCACCAAAATTACTAAGGTGGCTACAACAAGTAGCTGAACGATAATTCGAATTCGATTGGGGATATAATTTCTAATCAATGAGATGATGACATTACTGAAGGCTAATACGACTATAACCGATAGAGACATCACTATTGCCGGCATTAGTTTTACCGTAATAGCCAGTGCAGAACAAATTCCTAAAACCTGAACGGTTATCGGGTTATTTTCGTTTAGCGGATCTTTGATTAAATCTTGCCATTTATTTTTAGCCATAATTTTAGTTTTTTTGTTGTTTTATTGTTTTGAAAAACGGAAGATAACGTTTCAATCTTTCTTGCAGCATATTGCTGACACCATTACAGGTTAATGTGGATCCTGAGATGGCATCAATTTCGTGATCATCTTTGTCTTCATTTTTAGGGTCTTTGTTTCCTTTTAGGAGAACAATTCCTTTGAAAGTGCCATCAGAGTCAAATATTTTTTCTCCGATAAACTGATTTTCAAACCATTTTTTTGTAATTTCGGCACCCAGACCGGGCGTTTCTCCTTTATGTCCGAATTTGACGCCTTTGACTGTTAAGTCGTCTCCCAGAGCAACATATCCCCAAATATCATCCCAAAGTCCTTTCCCTCTAAGAGGAATAACATAAAAGTTTTTATTGTCGATATTTGCTATATAAATCGGATAGTGTTGTTTTTCAGTTTCTTTTTTTAGTTCCGGCTTAAGATTGATATCAAAAGCTTTTACATTGTCATCAGTTGTTCCGTCAGATTTCAGTGCAAGCTGTTTGGTGAAATAGGTATTGAAATATTTCTCAATCAGATTGTAGTTAAGTTTTGTTCCTTTTTCTTCAGCTTTTTTGCCAAGTGCTTCTTTATCCAAACCGATGGTATAGAGAATGTCTGTCATTTTCTCTTGGCGTTTGTTTCTTTCTTGCGCCGGTTTCAAAAATGAAACGGCTAAAGCTAAAAGTACGGCAGACACCGTTACAACAATGGCTGCAAATAGGATAGTATATAAATTACTGTTTCTGTTCATAGTTATTAATTTTTATGCCTGTTGTTTACTCAAACGTTTCATTCTTTTCTTGATATTTCCTTGAACAACATAATAGTCTATTGTCGGGGCAACGACATTCATCAATAATATTGCCAGCATCACTCCTTCGGGATAGGCAGGGTTGAAAACTCTAATCATAATGGCAAATATTCCGATTAGGAACCCATAAATCCATTTTCCTCTGCGCGTTTGTGCTGCAGTGACAGGGTCTGTTGCCATGAATACAACACCGAAAGCCAAACCTCCTACCAGCAAATGCTGCCACCAAGGAAGTTGCATCAATGCATTGGCACCCCAAAGATTGAATATAAATGCCATAAAAGCTGAGCCCAAAATTCCGGAAACCATAATACGCCAGCTGGCGACTCGTGTTATCAGCAACAAGAAGGCGCCTATGAGAATCATCAGCACAGATGTTTCTCCAATACTTCCGGGAATATTTCCTATAAACATTTCTTTCCAAGTAATAAGCATTTCTTTGCCTTGTCCTAATGCGCCAAGCAATGTTTCTCCCGAATAGGCATCAGCATTTTCCGGCTTTGGAATCCAAACTTCATTTCCTGACATAAAGGTGGGGTAAGCAAAAAAAGCAAATGCTCTGGTGACCAGTGCCGGATTGACAATGTTCATGCCTGTTCCGCCAAATACTTCTTTTCCGATTACTACGGCGAAAGCCACGGAGATTGCCAATATCCACAAAGGAATTGTAACCGGCATAATCAGGGGAATCAATAATCCTGAGACTAAAAACCCCTCATTTACTTCGTGTCCGCGCAAGATGGCAAAATAAAATTCAATGCCTAGTCCTACCACGTAGGAAATAATAATCATCGGAATGACTTTCCAGAATCCGTAGATAAAAGCATCCATATTGGAAAAGTCGGTTCCTGCTTGTGTAAAATATTGATATCCAACATTCCACATGCCAAAAATTGTGGCGGGAATCAAAGCTAATACGACCAAAAACATGATTCGTTTTAAATCTACGGCATCTCTGATATGCGCACCTTTTTTAGTTGTTTCATCCGGAGTGAACATGAAAGTATACATCGCTTGATAGGCAGGGCGATATTTTTCATATTTTCCCCCTTCGGAAAAAAGTGGTTTGTATTTGTTGAAAAACTTTTCTATAAAATTCATATTACTTGTTTTCTTTATTTATCTAAATAATAATTTTATCCCATTTGCTCTTTCATGTTGTCCAAGCCTTTTCTGATAAGCTCTTGCGCATCTATTTTTGATGAGCTGATATAGTCAACCAAAGCAAAATCTTCGGGAGCAACTTCTAAAATGCCGAGCTCTTCCATTCTCTCAACATCTCCTAAAAGTGCGGCTTTCAATAGGTGAGTGGGAAAAATATCAAGTGGCATGACAGATTCAAACTCTTCATTCATCACAAAAGCTCTTTTTTCACCAAACAAATTGGTGTCTAAATCCATTTCTTTTTTTCCGCCCAAGCCAAATTTGTAAAAACTTTTTCTGTTTTCTCCAAAGAAAGGCATCCAACCGATAAATCGTGTTTTTTTTCCACTTGGGATTACGGATATTTGGTTGTCATAGAAATTCAGAAAAAGATCTCTTGAAATGTTAGATCCGGTCAATACATTTCCACTGATAACTCGTTTATTTTCCGTTTTAAGTTTGTCATTGAGAAAATCAGAGAGATTGGCTCCGGGTTTGATTTTATAATACATGGGATCTTTGACCATGGAACCGGATAATGCGACATTTCTTTCGGGGTTGTAAGTTCCTGTTTTGAAAAAATTTCCGATAAGTGCAACATCAACAGGATTGATAGTCCATATTCTGTCTCCTTTTGCAATAGGATTGAACTTTTCTATATGGATGCTTAGGTTTCCAACGGGATGTGGTCCAAAAGCTTTAATCGTTTCAATTTCGTCTATATCAGATAATCTGGTTGCAGAATATCCATCAACAATCAAGTGAATTTTTCCGGAGGTTAGTTTTTTTAGAATATCGATGCCTGTTTTAAAATCGTTCAGTTTGTTTTCTAAAACAAATTCATAATCTATGCCTAGTGGTGCTTTATCCAGAGCGGAAATATAAATGGCTTTGGGTTCATCGTCAGGATTGGCAATTATATCATAAGGGCGTTGCTTTATAGTGACAAAAAGTCCGCTTTCAAGCAATGATTCCAAAATTTGCGGTCTGCTCAGTTCGTCGGGTTGGTTTATGACGAATTTTTTGAAAGAGTCTTCGGCATCCGGCTTGATGAGTATTTTGAGAATTCTACGTTTTTGTCCTCTGACAATATCATCAATCGTTCCGCTGACAGGAGATGTAATCTTTATTCTTTCGTCATATTTGTGATAGAATAATGTATCGCCTGCTTTTACATGATTGCCTACTTTCACAGAAAGTCTGGGCATGATTCCGTAAAATTCAGGTGGTTTGACGGCATACATATTTGATCGGGGTGCATCTTTCAAAATTTGGTTGGCACTTCCTTTCAATTTGATGTCTAAACCTTTTGATATTTTGACTTGTTTATGCATAATTTGACACGAATTATTTCTTAATAAATTAACGTGA
>Ga0256846_1000181_pt1 | contig 27578 bp, 18 predicted proteins | sample TevniametaG_FD_189098 | JGI IMG/M metagenome (GOLD analysis project Ga0256846, IMG submission 189098) | Tube worm associated microbial communities from hydrothermal vent at the East Pacific Rise, Pacific Ocean - Tevnia | ecosystem: Host-associated > Annelida > Integument > Unclassified ...
TATGCAGGCAATCATTGACGCAATTAAATCCGGCAAGATTGATGCCGAAGCCGCTTGTCTTATTTCAAACAATTCAAACTCAGGTGCAATGGAGCGTGCCGCAAAAGAGCAGATAGCACACTACCACATCAGTAGTAAGACACACTCCGAATCCGAAGCGCAAGACCAAGCGATTATTGATGCGTTTAAAAAACATAATGTAAATATCATTGTACTTGCCGGCTATATGCGCAAGCTAAGTTCTCGTATTATTCGCGAGTGGCAGGGTAGAATACTTAATATTCACCCCGCACTACTGCCGGCATTCGGCGGAAAAGGAATGTGGGGTATGAATGTACACAAAGCGGTTATTGCCGCCGGCGAAGAAGAAAGCGGCGCCACTGTTCATATTGTTGATGAGCAGTTTGACCACGGACGTATTCTCGAACAGATGGAAGTATCCGTTATGCCTGACGACACGCCGGAAATATTAGCGGCACGTGTCCTCGAAAAGGAACATAAACTTTACCCATTAGTTTTGGCACAAATAAGCGAAGGACTAATTGAATTATGAAAATAATAGAAAAATATAAAGAATTTTTGAACAATCCCGAAATTGTCGAATACATTGGCAATTCTGCCAAACGCAAGTTTTTAGTTAAGGGTATAACATTCTTTGCAGTGGCTTTATTACTAATAGTAGCCATAATACTCGGGCTTGCATTGGGCAATGTGCTGTTTAGTTACTTTGGATAGAATAGGAATTTTCCTTTTTTATATCACATCAAATTCTTAATTTTGCTTTGCATCATTTCGGGTACCGCTTGGTACAATAGGGAAGCAGGTGAAATTCCTGCACGGTTGCGCCGCTGTAACGGGTAACGAGTTTTTCAATAGATGCCACTGTTAGATTAGTAACGGGAAGGCGAAAAACAAGGAAGACCCCGAAGTCAGAAGACCTGCCCGAAATGCTCATTGGACTATGCCGCAAGGCGAGACATTCGCGCTAACGAATGCAATGAGGGAGTGTTCAGGCGACTTTTTACGGATTATGCCGACTTTCCCCCATTTCTTATATATTTTATCTATTTTACAACTACATATACAGGTGTATTTATGAAGAAGTTTTTCTTTCTTGCATTTTTTCTTATTCTTTTTTCGGGGTTTGCCACTGCTCAATGGGGCTATAAATATAATGGTAAAGTTAAAACCGGTAAAACTCCTCTGCGTATTTATCTGACAAATGTCGGCTTTGTTCTTTACTGCGCCGGTTTTGATGCTAATTTCAACGGTATAAAAGATGACGGAGACGAGCCGCCTTCGCTCTGGCAGATTGGGCTTAATAAAGATGATGATATTGTCTCGAAAAAAATTATTGATTTGGAATTCAGAACTCCGCTGATGCCTTCGCGAAGCTATTTTGATTTGCAACGCAATTTATTCTTTGCAATTAATAAAAATTCTATTGATACTGTGTCCTTGTTTTTTAACGGCACTGAACCTGCCGCAAAAAAAGGCAGATATATCTCTAATATTTCAAATGTTTCTTCTATTTCAGGGTCATTTACAAATTTGTTTATTAGTGTTCGCAAATCCCTTACAGAGGGTTATGTGTATGTTTATGACATTACGAACAAAAAATTTGTTGATACGATAAAAGCCGGTAAGGGTGTACAGATGAATAAATATATGCCGTTTACAGGGCAACTGTTTGTACTGAATGAAGGCACTTTCGGAAAAGATGACGGAAGCCTGCAATGGAACAAATACCAAGGCAATAAACACGGGAAAATAACAACCGTGAATATTGGTGGTCTGCCCAATCATTTTATGTATGATGTGCATTTCCATAAAATATATGTAACCTGCAATACTTCTAATAATGTCATTAGGATTGATGCAAATAATAAGACAGATACAATTCATTTTGATTTACCGCAATACAACGGACCTCGCGAAACTACCGTTTTCCCCATTGAGGGAAGCTCCGACCCTCTGTTTGCTGTAACGACTTATGACAGTAAAGTTTTCATTATTAATAATAATAAAAAGGTATTGCATACTTTCGAAGCTTATGGTAAGGCAGAGAGTTTGTTCTATATCTCGGATAACTTTCTAATTATAACGCCTTTTGAAAAAGGCTCTTACAAGGCTTCTTCGGAGATTACTATTTACTCGAAAAAAGCAAGCGATGTGGCTGATGCTCATTTGAACAAATGGCTCATTTCACCTAATCCGGTTGTTGATGATTTTTCTCTTTCATATCCCGATAATGTAAAAATTCGCTCGTTAGAATTATATAATACAGTAGGTAAAAAAGTTGCTTCGTTCGATAATCATCAAAGCGGTACTTTGAGGCTTGGCATTAATTTGCCTACAGGAATGTACTTCCTAAAAATTGCACATAATCGTGGAATAAAAACTATTCCGCTTCTTATTAAATAATTGTGAAAACACTGTTTTTACATATTATTTTGTTTTATGTATTATCATTATCCTTTCTCTTTGCCGAGAGAAAGGATAGTGTATATAAAGTGTTTCCCGAGGTAAAAGTAGAAGCAAATAAATATAGTCTTGCAAAAGAAAAGGTGTTTTCTGCATATTCGGTAATTGACAGAAAAGAAATTGAAAGCGAAAACCCTCTCCAAATTTCAGAATTATTAAGCAAAGAACCCGGAATATATATAAAGAATTACGGTGGCAGTGGCGGCATTAAAACATTATCACTGCGCGGCACTTCGTCATCGCAAAGTCTCATTCTAATTGAAGGTATGAGATTCAACAGCGTACAAAACAGCTCTCTTGATTTCGGGGTCTTACCCGTCTCCCTATTGCAAAGCATTGACATACTGCACGGCGGTTCGTCTGCTATTTTCGGCGGCAGTTCTATTGGTGGTACAATTAATTTCAATTTGGTTCAAAGCAAAAAAAAATTAGATGTAAGTTTTGCCGCATCTTCTTTTAATGAATATTGCGGCTCCGTTTCAGGCGGCACCCAATCGGGCAATAGTAGTTTCACATTTGCCGCCGAATATTTGAATGCAAAATCAGATTATCCTTTTACTGTCCGTCAATTTGGCAAGAAAAAAGAATACAGACGAGAGAACGCCGACTTTGAAAATTTCAATTTTATGCTAAATAGTAAAACATATTTAGATGATTGGCAATTGAAAACAATTTTACTCGGACGGCTTTCCGAACGAGGCTCGCCCGGACCTGTACTTTTAGCTTATCTTGAACCTGATGATGCAAGATTGAAGGAAAAAGAAGTATCTCTTATTATTAAAGCGGAAAAGAAAATTGACAAAGATGTTTTCTCTTCCGGCTTAATGTGTCGTCATAGTTACCAAAGTTACTATGACAGCAATTCCCCGAATGCCCTGCGGGGTGATACCATTTCATTTTTTCATACAAATGCCTTTCAAGTAAATGAGCAGTATTCCGCTCAGTTTAATAACCTCAATATTATTTACTCAATAGATGCAGAATTTACCGACTTGCGAGGCGACTTCTTGCAACCCCGAACAGAGAATTATGTAAGCAGACTGAATACCGGTTTATCCATACGTTGCGTAACTAATGCTTATGATAATGGTACATTGAACTTGCCTATACAAATCGGAGGCAGATATGATATTTATTCCGATATTGCCGGCAGTCCGACAGGCATAGCAGGTATGTCCATTGTACTTCCCGAATTGAATCTTGCTATTAAATCGCAAGCGGCGTATAACTACCGCGCCCCAAGCTTCAACGAAATGTATTATTTGAATTATGGAACTGCCGACCTATATCCCGAGCGTTCGACTTCGCTAAATATGACACTCTCCTATGGTGATAAAATTTTTGATGCTGAGATTAATACTTTTCTTATTGACACAAAAGACCAAATCGTTGCAGTACCAAAATCGCCGCTTACTTGGAGTGCGCAAAATATGGCGGCAGTGCTTAGCCGTGGTGTCGAACTCGTTTTTTCGCTCGCACTTTTTGCTCGGCATATCCACATTGGCGGCTCTTATACTATTCAATCAGTAATTGACAATAATTCTAATTCGGCAACATATAATAGCCAAGTGGTTTACGTTCCGCAAGAGATGTTGACGGCAAAATTTTCAGCTAATTATTCCGGTTATTATTTCGGTATAAATGCAGAATACAATGGTTTTACATACTATCTCCCGGAAAACACTTATTCATCGCTACTCCCCGCATATTGCTTATTATCAATTAATTTATCAAAAACATTCTCGCTCGGACAGACTGATATTATTACTAAAATAAATATTAATAATTTGCTTGGGGAACGCTATACTGTGATTAAGAATTATCCTATGCCGGGACGTATTATTCGCTTAACTTTGGGACTTAAATTATTATGAAAACTGTTTTTTTCTTCATATTTATAGCCTTGTCTATGTCGCTCCAATTACGGGCTTACGAGCATCATACAATTGATACTGTTATTTCCTATCAATGGGGTAAGGGACAGAATACAGGTCAAAGTGAAAAGTATTTTCCAAAGAATATTTTTGGGGAACCTTATGACAAGGCAAGCGAAACAATGCCGGCTTCATCGCCGGAAGATATATGCTCGCTGGGTCTCGGCGGCGAAATAATTGTTGCATTCAAAGGTTATGAAATTGTTGATGCACCCGGACCTGATTTTACTATATTTGAAAATGTTTTTCTTAATCCAGTAAGTAAAAAGATGTTCGTTGAACCGGCTATAATTTCCGTAAGCTTTGATGGTATTAACTTCAAGGAATTTCCGTACAATCGGCAGACGCTTATAGGTTGTGCAGGAATTACTCCTACAAACGGAAACAAAGACTGTTATAATCCTGTTGAAAGCGGTGGCGACAAGTTCGACTTGGCGGTTTTGGGCATTAAGCGTATTCGGTTTATTAAGATTAAAGACATATCGCAATCCCTGCTGGATAATCCAAAACACCCTTACTATGACCCGATAATAACCGGTTTCGACCTTGATGCAGTTTGTGGCTTGCATTTAAAGAAAATTTCTTCTGATTATCAGGAAATTGCAGATAATAGTATTATTGATATTAGAATTTCAGGCAATACTATTGTTGTATCTACTACTACAAATAATACTAATATGTGTATTTACAATTTAAATGGCATAAAAATAGAAAGCAAAAAACTTTCGGAAGAAAAATATTTTAATTTGAGTGCCGGCATATATTTTATTATAGTTCGTAAAAAGGGAAATATCATTTACACTAAGAAGGTCTTGATTTGATACGTTTTATTTTCCTAATATTGTTCACGGCATTAATCCTGAATTCTTGCATAGAGCCACCTACAAAACCGCTCGAACAAATACCTGCTTCTGCCGATAATGGTGTATGTATACTCTGCGAAGGGTTATGGGGTATGGATAATGCTACACTTAGCCGATACAATCTAAATACCGGTATGGTAGAAAATAATATTTACAGCAAAGCAAATCAGGGATTAAAACTCGGGGACTTGGCAAGTGATTTTGTTGTTTGGGGAAATATAGCCTTAATAAGTGTAACGACAACGCATACAATTGAAAAGATTGATTTGAAAAGCGGGAAATCGCTCGGTAGAATTATTTTTCCCAATAAACACGCCCCACGTAAAATTGCGATAATAAATGACAGCCTTGCCGCTGTAACTGATTTGCATAATCATTTTATTAGCTTTTTCAATCCCTATTCTTTGCATATAATTAAGGACAGCATCCCCGTTGGTCCTGCACCGGAAGGACTTGCAGTTAGCGGGCAAGCCTTACTTGTCGTCAATTCCGGCTATGGAGATTATCTTGCCAATAAGCCGAAAGCATCTACTGTTTCGGTAATCAGCATTAATTCAATGCGAGAAATCGGCAATTTTTATGTCGCTCCCAACCCGATTGAAATTCTGATAAACAAGAAGCAAAACACTATCTATATTTCATATAATAATTTGCCATCACTCAAAGACTCGCTCGGTGGTATTGTACAATTCGATTTAACAAGTTTGAAGGAAACTGCACGCATTAGAACAAATGTCAGAAGTATGACATTAACAAGTACGGGGGACACACTGCTGTTCATCAGCGATAGTACTGTTTCATTTATTGACTTATCAAGAAATTTTGAACAACAAGTATTAATAAGAAATTCTAAGCCCAAAGATATTTGGTACTCACTTGCTTGTACTTCTGACGGAACTATACTTGTAGGCAATGCAAAGAATTATCAAATCAGCGGTGAATTACTAATATTCCCAAAAGGTAAATATACTCTTCCAACAAAAAGATATAAGCTCGGGAGCAATCCAAACAAAATTGTTTTGTATTGATATAATCCTTCTACTCTGACCCTCTGGACTTAAACGACAAAAATACAAAAAGAAGTGGCGTCCCGCGAACTGAACAGAGCATTAAAACTTGGCTACACAAAGGAACTTTGGCGCTTAATTAAGAAATATTTCGCACTACTCAAAAGCAAATAGCTCCAGCTATTTGTATTTATTACTACAATGTCCAAAATCATTACTTTATCCGCTATTGCGTATAGCCATAGTTGTGACAAGTGCTTAGTCATTTTTCCAATATCGCTCATTTAGATAATTATACAAATCGATATATTTTTCTTTATTCAGATTTGCCAAAAAGTCCTTTGGTGAGATAATTACATATTTCTTTTTATCAACCAAATGGTTTTTCCAAGTAGTTTCCATATCAAAACCACTGCATTTATATTCTTTTTTAAGCAAGTCTTTATTTTCCGATGGAATTACGTGAACATGTAAATAATTATCTGCTTTCAAAGTTTCTTTTTCTTTATTGGTAACCATTTGTTCAGCCCATAAAGTCTGTCTCATTAATTGATAAAATGGTTCAAAATAATAAACGAAATGGTCGTCACTTTTTAATTGTTTAGAATTATTAATCAAATCCGTATATCTTCTTTGCCTTTCTTTTCCTTTGCAGTTATCCGTATTTGCATTACAACCTTCTATTGCCTTATTCAAATTTCCGTAATGCTCTGTATATTTCCATTCAATTGGAATTATCCATTTAGACCCATTTTTGTGTTTTGCATAAATAAGAGCGTCAACAGATGTGCAATTACTTCCCCTTGTGGATTGTTTTTCATTTAAATAATCATTATCACTTACAGCTTCAAATTGAATATATTCACTTAAAAAATTATCCGTTTCTATTTTTAAGACATCAACAAAATCTTCCGATACTATTTTTAATAATCCTAATACAGCATCTTCATCGTTTCTAATTGCAAACAAATGATTAATACAAGCTATTTGTGATGATAAAAGGTGTCCAGTTGGTTTTTTCCCTCCCCACCAAGCAATATTATTTTTATCAAAATATTCAATGGCTTTTTCTTTTATTGGTTCAAAAAAATTCTTTTCATTTTCAGTGAGAACAAAATCTCTTTCAGAACGCATAAACATTTTTCCACCATCTCCACCGTAGAAAATGGAATTTCCCTCTTTTAATAATCTAACAGCTCGTTCTCGCTGTTTTTCTTGATATTTTGACTTCATAAATTTCCTTTTATTATTATTATTCTAATGCACACCAACAGTGAGTATATGAAGCGTTGGGCGTTTATTGCTACAACTTTTCAATACACTATGCCGTTTATTAATAATCATTATCTTTATTATCAATAAGTTTCGTCAGTTCTTCTTTACTTGGTAAAACGGTCAAATATTTGCTTGCAAAAATTTGCTCGTTATTTTCCGGTAATGTCATTTCAACAAGTGTTTCATTTTTTGTTCGACAAAGAATTATTCCAATTGTTTTGTTTTCATTCTCTAATTTAACTTTTCTGTCGTAATAGTTTACATACATTTGCATTTGTCCTAAATCTTGATGTGAAATTTCTCCAATTTTCAAGTCAATTAGAACAAAACATTGTAAAATACGATTATAGAAAACTAAATCAACACGAAAATGTTTGTCGTCAAATGTAAATCTAACTTGTCTTCCTACAAATGTAAAACCTTTACCAAGTTCAAGTAAAAAATGTTCTAATTTGTCAATTATCTTTTGTTCTAACTCTGTTTCTGAGTATTTTGTTTCTTCCAGAAGCCCAAGAAATTCCAAAACATACGGGTCTTTTACGGTGTCTTCCGGTTTTTCTACAAGTTGTCCATTTTTTGAAAGTTTTTTTACTCCTTTATTATCTCGACTTAAGACCAATCGTTCAAACAGTGCAGTATCAAATTGTCTTTGCAATTCCCTTAAACTCCAACCGTTATTGACAGATTCTATTTCATAAAATTTTCGTTCGTCCGCATTGTCAATTTTCATCAAGAACAGATAATGCGACCAACTTAAATTAAAACTTTTTTTCGCAAAAATCCGAGACGTTGTTTCGGAATTACCATTGCTTAATTTCCGAGACGGTTTTTCGGATATTGAGTAAGTCAAATATAACCTACGCATATTCTCCAAATTATCAACCGAAAAACCTTTTCCAAATTCTTTTGTTAATCTTTCAGAAATGCCTTTTAATACTTTTTTCCCGTATTCTGCTCTAACATTTCCTTCTTGTTCTTCTTCCACAATTGTTCTACCAATCTCAAAGTAGGTATAAACCATTGTTTTATTGACAGACTGAACGACCTTTCTTCGAGAATCTTTTAAAAGTTCAGCAATTTTATTATATAAGTCCAAGTTTGTATTTTTCTCTAATTTTGTCATTCTAAATCCTTTTCAACAAATATAATCTAACTTTTCTTATTATTGAAATTTTTCTTCTAATGTACTCCAACGGTAAGTATATGAAGCGTTGGATGGTTTTGAAACACCTAACTTTTCAATTTACTATGCCGTTTGTTAATGTCCAAAATCATTACTTTATCCGCTATTGCGTATATGCTGTGTTCTGCTTAGTATCTCAATATTTCTATTAAATCTTTATTTAAATATAGATTTTCTCTTCCGATTTTCTCAGATTTTAAAACTCCAATACCTTCAAGATTTTTCAAATATCTTGATGCGGCTTTTCGTTCAACTTTTAATTTTTCTACTACAAATTCAATTTTTGAATACGGTTGTTCAAAAAGCAATTCTATCAATTCATTTCGATAAATTTTCGGGGCTTCTTCTTTAACCTTTTCAATTGTTATTTCTAATTGTTTTTTTATTTGATTTATTTTTTTGATTGTGTAATTAGCGGTTTCTTCAACTGCTTTAAGCATATATAAAATATAATCTTCCCATTGGTCTGTTTTATTTACTTGATTTAGATATTTGTAATAATTCGATTTATTTTCATTTATATACGAACTTAAATACAAGATTGGAATATCAAGTAAATCGTTGATAATTAGATATAAAATATTTAAAATTCTCCCTGTTCTACCATTACCGTCATAAAAAGGGTGAATACTTTCAAATTGATAATGCAGAATTGCAAAGTTGATTAATGGGGATAAATCTGTTTGATTAACATTAAAATACTCTAAGAAATTACTTAATAAATCTAAAATTTCATCTTTTTCTTGCGGTGGTGTATAGACAATTTCTCCCGTTTTATCATTTTTCAAAACTGTTCCAGATATTGCTCTTATTCCTGCAATATTTTCAATAATTGTTTTTTGAATAGTCTCAATGTCTTTTACTCTCAATAAACCTTGTTGTTTTATCAATTCAAATCCGGCAAAGATTGCTTTTCTGTAATTAATTACTTCTTTTACTTGTGAATGTTGTTTGCCTTGCGATGCAAGTGCTTTATATAATTCATCTTGGGTAGTAATAATATTTTCAATCTCGGAACTATCTTTTGCTTCTTGTAATACAACTGCATTTACCAACATTGCTTGATTTGGAATTGTCTTTGCTATTCCTTTCAATTCGCCAAGAGATTGAGAGGTCTTACTCAACTGTCTAAGTATTTTAACAGTTTCAACCTTTTCTCTTTCAGGTGGTAATTTTTTCAGTTTTTCTATATGTCCCATTTTATCACATATTGTTTAAATATGTCCCAAAAATACAAAAATAAGTTCATATTACAAAATTGTGGTGTTTTTGTTCTTATATTAATAAGAACGATTTGGGCTATGAGCAGTGCGGGGTTTTAAAACACCTAACTATCAATACACTATGCCGTTTGTTGAAACTCTATTGTTCATGTTTACAACTACCTTAAGCCGGATATTTCGTTTTCTCTGTATCTATTGAACAGCCACTGCATAGTTCAGGGGGTAGTTTTTATTCAGGTGTTGCTAACTAAAATATTTTGCCGGAGTTGATTTCGCTCATTGCACGGGTGGGGTTGTCGAGGATAATAAGGTGTTCTATTGCCATTACTGCTTTTTTTATCATTATATTGCGTTTTTCTATTTCTTCCGGTCGGAAGTCGGAGAGGACATAATCCACCAAGCCTCCGGGTCCAAAATTCTTAGCAATACCGCAACGCAAACGATAGAACTTATTATCGGTGATTTTATCCAAAATATCTGCCATACCGTTATGTCCACCCGAACCGCCACTATCTTTCAGTTGGATTTTGCCTACGGGGAAATTGTATTCATCAATCACAATGATAATATTTCCGTCCGGTATATTAAATTCCTCAATTAATTTTTTAACAGCTTCACCGGAATTGTTCATATATGTAGTGGGCTGTGCAACAAGAACGATTTTGTTCTTCAAGTAAAATGATGCGGCGTTATAATTGGACTTAGATTGTCTGAGCGAAACATTATGCTTTTCGCAAATCGAGTGCGCAACCATCCAACCGATATTATGTCGGTTACCAGCATATTTGCCACCTGGATTGCCAAGTCCTACTACAAGCCAATCGGCTTGTTTTTCCTTCTTCTTCTTTTTAAAAAAATCAAATATACCCATAAAAAAGAAAAGGTGTTCCGCACAGAACACCTTCCCGTAAAAAGTTCAACAAACTTATTCTGCGGTTTCGCTTGTAGCCTCAGCATCAGCGGCACCCTCAGCACCTTCTTCACCTTCGACTGCACCTTCTGCACCTTCCTCAAGTTCACCGAGGTCGGATTTAGATACACGTGAATGGATACAAGAAACAATTGGTGTTTCGTCAGCGGCATCAATTTCTACATCATCGAGATTGAGCGAACCGATATAGATTGAGGAGCCGAGTTCCAATTCGGAAATATCGACTTCAACTTTACTCGGTAATTTGCTCGGACGACATCTAATATTCAGTTTATGAATATTCTGCTGCAAAATACCACCTTCGCGAACACCCGGAGCGGCACCGGTAACAACGACAGGAACTTCAAAGTTCATCATCTCGCCTCTGGATAGACCGATAAGGTCGAAGTGAGTAATTTTATCTGTTACGGGGTCGAAAGTAATATCTTTCAAAACGCATTCTTTCGGCTCTTCGCCTTCCATTTCGAGACTAATGATGTGTGTTTCTCTTGTAAAAACAACGGGTCTCAAAGAAAGAGGGTCGGAGAGAATAGGAATCGATTCTTCGCCTCTGATATAATAAACACCGGGAACTTTTCCTTCGCGTCTATATTGTTTGGCGATTTGTTTCCCCGTTTCTCTTTTTTCAACTTTTAAAGTTATCTGACTCATTTTATTAAAATCTATTATTTATAAAAAATTATCTTTCTATCTCGAACAGTGTACTTATTGAACGGCTGTCGTGCGTTCTTATTATTGCTTCGGAGAGAATATCGGAGACCGAAATCACTTCGATTTTGTCCGGTTTGTTAACGAGCGGCAATGTGTCCGTAACAAACATTTTTTTAACGGAATCCGCATTTGCGAATTTTTGCAAGGCATCACCGGAAAGCACCGGATGTACACAAACGCCATAAATATCTTTGGCTCCGTTTTTCTTCAAAGCATCAGCACACTGGATAAAAGTATTGCCCGTATCAATCATATCATCAACGATAACGACATTTTTATCTTTTACATTACCGATAATGTGAACAATTTCCGCAACATTATGGGCAGGACGTCTTTTATCAACAAGCACCAAATCACCGCCAATACGTTTTGCATAGGCTCTTGCAGTTTTCACACCACCCACATCTGGGGAGGCAACTGCAAAATTTTGCAGATTAAGTTTCTTCAGAGCTTTAATAAGTACCGGAGACGCATACAAATGGTCGAACGGAATATCAAAGAATCCCTGAATCTGCGAAGAATGGAGGTCAATAGAAATAATCCTATCGGCTCCGGCTCTATCCAATAAATTGGCAACTAATTTAGCAGTAATGGAAACACGAGGTTGGTCTTTTCTATCCTGACGTGCATAGCCGAAATATGGAATAACGGCAGTTACTCTTTTTGCCGATGCACGCTTTGCGGCGTCAATCAACATCAATAGTTCCATCAAATTGTCTGCGGGTGCAAAGGTGGACTGTATAATAAACAGGTCAATACCCCTTACATTCTCTTCAAATTTCACCCAAATTTCATTATCGGAAAAATTACGTATAGTCGTTTCGGACAATCTTATACCTAAATTTTCTGCTACTCTTTCTGCTAACTGCAGGTTTGAGCGTCCCGATGCTATTTTAAAATCTGTCATAGTTCATTCCGCAAACAAGCTTATATCTTAGTATTGCTGGGATGGCAGGATTCGAACCTGCGAATGCCGCCTCCAAAGGGCGGTGCCTTACCACTTGGCCACATCCCATTGTTTCTCTTTTAAAAGAACTACAAAATTAAGACTAATTCTTTAATTTTTCAAATTGTTTTGAAGAAAAATGCAAGAAAAAGCCCTTTTTTTTATAAAAGGGCTACTTTTTCTTTAAAAACTATTGTATCCTGATTCTCTGTCCCGCCTTTAAACTCTGATTGGATATGTTCCTGTTTCTTCGTTTCAATGACCTAACGGAGACACCGAACTTGCGGCTAATCCTCTGTAATGTATCACCCCAGCGTACTTTGTAATATTTCGGTGATTTCTTTACATTCCTCTTGCGAGACTTGGAACTGCCCTTATTATGCTTGCCTGTGTAAATTGTCAATCGCGAGCCGGCAAATATTGTGCTTCCTTTTACTTTGCGAGGATTCCATTTTTTTATTGCAGATTCCGAAACGCCGTATTTTGCGGCTATATTACTTAGGTTTTCGCCGCGTCTTACTTTGTGTCTTACTTTTTTATTGCTGGTAGAGGTGTAATTCTTTTTTATTTTCGGTTTTCTCTTTGCAATTTTTCTCTTAACTTTATTTGAATATGCAAGTTCAGCGTTTTTCCGAGCAGTGGAATTTTCTTGTGTCGTAACAATTTTTAAATACTGCCCTGTATGCGGCATTCCTTCGAGCCTGTTCCAGATACGTATTTCATCAATTGACACTTTGAAATCATCGGCAATTTGCGCCAATGTTTCTCCCGATTTAACTTGATATTTAATGATAACCGGTTTTGAAAATTTTGCTATGTTTGCCTGCGAACTCTGTGTTTTATTATATGCTCGTGCAATTCTAATCACTTTTCCCTCGTCTAATGTTTCCACATCATAGGGAATATTATTTAAATTCCGCAGGTCTGCAATTCTAACACTATATTGATTGGCAATACTATATATTGTTTCGCCTTTCTTGACTTCATGCATAATATACGTTACCGGAGAAACACCTGTAACAGCATTAGCAACACTGTCCGAAGCAGTTTCCGCAAGGTCTTCTTTCCGATGCATATCAATTGGAATACGTAGTTTTGTGCCGCGTCTCAATCTGCGTCTTGTATATCGCATATTATTTGCCGAAGCAAGTTCATGGGCTGAAATACCATATTTTTTGGAAATTGATTTGAAAGTTTCACGTCTGCCGACTTTATATGTAACCCAAGGTTGTTTTTCTTCGGCACTCAGAGTAGCCAGCGTAGCGGCAAAACTCTCTTTTGTGTCTTCGGGTATCCTAATAGAATATTCCTTTACATCGGGTGGTGTACAGCTGGATATTAACTCGGGATTATAGTTTTTCAAATCATCAACAGAGAAGTTTGCGCATTTTGCCAAAGCACTTAAACTAATCGGCTCGGTTACCTGAAAGACATCATAAGTAAATTCTTCCTGAATATTGAAATCGGAAACATCAAAGCCGTATTTTTCGGGGTCGGCAATAACTTTGGTCATAGCGATAAACAGCGGAACATAATTCCTTGTTTCGCGAGGCAAATACTTTCTCAATTGCCAATAGTTCGGGTTCTCCAATCTACTGCGTCTAATTGAGCGGCGGACACCACCTATGCCATAATTATATGCCGCCAATGCAAGATGCCAATTACCTAAGTCGCCGTATAAATCTTTAAGATGTTTCATAGCGGCACGTGAGGATTTATAGGGGTCATACCTCTCGTCTATCCAAGGAGAATTATTTTTGTTTAAGCCGTAATTTTTACCGGTAGTACGCATAAACTGCCACATACCGAGAGCTTTTGCACGGGAAACGGCTCTTGGGTTCAAAGCACTTTCCACCATTGCAAGGTGTATAATCTCTTTCGGCATTTCTTCTTCGTCAATTATTTTGTGGAGCATAGGTCCCCATTTGCCGAGCCGCTCAATACAATTGCGGACAAATTTTCTGCCGATTTTATTTTTTGTTAAAAACTCAATGCTTTTCCGAACAAATTCATTGTCGTCGAGGGGTATCTGGTATTCATCGGATTTCTTGGCACTCTGTTCCGCAGAATCCAATTCATTCAAATCAATAGATTGGATTTTCGTTTTCTTGGAAGAAGTAGCAATATCAATTTCTTGGAAAACTTTGTCCCGAAAAATAAAAAGAGAGGAATTCTCATCTAGGCTATTAATATTTGTAATATTACTTTCGTAATCTTCAATTATCGCTTGAGCCAAATCCGTAAAATCGGGATTGCTCTCAATACCCGGATAACTAACCAGCTGATTTAGTACATTAATAGCACCCTCGAAATACTTAACAGCATTGGCAGTATCTTTTTTGTCAATTAGAATAAGCGCCCTAAGATACTTCTGTCTGGCTCTTTCGAGAGTTTTCAGAACGGTTTTGTCCTTTGTCCTACTTGGCAAAGGCACCTGGTCCAATTCGGAAAATTCATCGGGATAAATTTTCTGAACTTGTTTATTCTTATGTGTTTCCGTTGCATTGCCTTGTGATTTTAATTCGGTAAAAGAACCGAAAACAAATGCTACAATTAGCGTCAGCAACAATCCAAATCTTTTCCATTTTACAGGATATAAAGACATTGTCCCCCCGTTTACAATAATTCTTATTGTTAAAAATAAGTTTTTTATTTTAAATAGACAAGAAATATTAGTTAAAAAATAATTAATATTTTGTAATAACTATCATTATCTCAATGAGATAATATATGAAAAAGATGTAAAAACCAATTAAATACAAGCATTTTCGATTAATGATAGTGTATGAGCATCTGCATCAATTTCCGCCATTATCCCTTCGGGCAGAGTGAATTGGTCTTTTGTATGTCCGAAAGTTAAACCATAAAATACAGGAACATTAATGTCGGCAAAAATATTATCCAAGACTTCGCCCAAAGACAAATCCCAAGTAGATGCACTAAGTCCGGGCTTACAATCCTCACATTTACCGATAAGAATTCCGGCGGCTTTTTGCAATTTCCCTGCTGTTTTCAATTGTGTCAGCATCCTATCAATCCGGTATGGCGGTTCGCCGACATCTTCGATAAAAAGAATTTTGTTGCGTGTGTTAATCTCATATCTCGTTCCCATCAGCGATGTGATAAGAGACAAATTGCCGCCAATGAGTCGTCCCTTTGCTTTGCCCGAGCGGATTGTCCTCTGGTGATGATGCCTGCGAACAGGTTCTTTTTCATTTGAATTTGCCAGAGTGCCGATTGCTTTGTTTGAAAAAATCGCTTTTTTCAAACTCTCTGCCGTCAATTCACTAAACGCCGAAAGCATAACCGGACCGTGAAATGTAACAAGTCCCGTAATTTTATTAATTGCAATATGCAAAGCCGTAATATCGCTATAACCCAAAAAAACTTTTGGATTTTTTTTTATTATTCCGAAAGCAATATAATCCAGCAATTGTCCCGAACCGTATCCACCACGCAAAGAGAATACCCCGGCTATATTTTTATCGCTGAACATTTCGTGAATATCATCAACTCTCTCTGCAATCGAACGTGTTTTATAGCCGGAACCACTCTTTACATTCTTAGCATAGCGAATTTTCAATCCGAGATAATCAGCCAGCTCTTCTGCAAGCAGATAATCATCGGGACTATTGACGGCACTGCCGGGAGCAATTACTCCGATAGTATCGCCTTTCTTCAATGCAGGCGCTTTAATAATATTGTCTCCTTTGTCTTTTGCAGTTAATTCGGTTGAATTTAACAGCGGTTTGGCAATTGCCGCCGCCCCAAGTCCCACTAAAAAATTTCTTCTTTGCATAATTCGGAATTAAATTGATAATACTTATTCCTAACAAATTTACAAAATTGAAGCCTAATATCATCTAATATTTTGAAATATGCTTTTATTTTTTTAAAATGCAAAGCAATATCAATACATTGTGAAAATAGAAATGATACGCTTATATAAATTGGAACTAGAAAAAGAATGTCCATTCGGACAAGATGTTGAGAGCGACCTCAATATTCTACTTGATAAATGCCGCAATTATAGCGCTGAGATTGATGAAGATTTAGTTAGAAGAGCATACTATTTCTGCGTTGATGAATTCAAGACTATTAATAGAATTTCCGGCGACCCGTATTATACGCATCCGTTGAAGGTTGCACTTATTATGATTGACGAACTGAACTATGCCGATAATGAATCTATCGCTGCCGCTTTACTGCACGATGTTGTGGAAGATAGACCCGAGATAACAAAAGAAACAATTATCGAACAATTTGGTAGTGATATTGCAAACATTGTGGACGGCGTTACAAAAATCAAAGGCGAAACTACGCAAAAATTGGACAAAGCCGCAACTTATACAAAACTCTTTGAATCGCTTGTAAAAGATGTAAGAGTTATTTTGATTAAGCTTGCCGACCGTTTGGATAATATGCGTACACTTCATTATATGAGACCCGCAAAACAAAAAATCATAGGCGATGAAACATTAAAATTCTATACGCCGTTTGCTCAAAGACTCGGGTTAATTAAAATCAAAAGGAAGTTAGAAGATTTATCGCTATATTTTGCCGATAGGGATAAATACGAATATATTAAAAATAAGATTGCAGAAAAGCAAAATGATTTTCTGACACTGATGCGTGAATTAGAATCTCAAATCAGCACTTCGCTTAACGAAAAGAATATCGAACACGCATTAGCACTTGAACATAAGCACGTCTATGAGATTTATAAAATGATGGAGCAAGGAAGCAATCTGAATGAAATTGATAATTTCTTTTCCGTTGTTATCAAATTGATGTCCAATGATTATTCCGAGTGCTACCGAGCTTATGGCATAATTGCAAATTTGCTCGGTCCTGTTCGTTTGTTCGAGGATTATATTTCCAAGCCAAAGATTAACTTCTACAAAGCATTGCATTCTACGCATTTCACAATGAACCGCCGCCTTGTGGAAATCATTATACGTACCGAAGAGATGGATAACCTCGTAGAAACAGGTATGGTAGGATTGCTTTCAATCAAGAGTGCCGCTTCCAACTTGAACTTCCTCAAGGAGGATTTGAAGGAATGGGAAGATTGGATGAAGGATATTGTCAATGAAGGCGAAGAAGATGCAATGGAAAAAATTTGGGGTACTATACGAATGAACCTCGACAGTGAATATATCACCGTATATACTGCGGCTCGTGAAATGCATCACCTACCCGTCAAGGCATCACCTCTCGATTTGGCTTTTGCCGTATCCGAGGAGGACGGATTGCATTGTGTCTCGGCAAAGGTAAACGGACAGCTTAAAAGTATGCAATACGAACTGGCGGAGGACGATGTAGTCGAAATTATTACTTCGCCCAACAGTGTCCCCGATGAAGAATGGAAGAACTATGTCATTACATTTAAAGCGGTCGTAAAGCTACATAAATATTTCAAAAGTACGGAGAAAAAAGAAGAAAAGATAGAAGAAAAGCCAAAGATTCACGAAGTGAAATTTAGAATACTCGGCGATGACCGGCTCGGAATGTTAAGCGAAATTACGTCTGCAATAGGACAAATCAATATATTGAGAATAAACCTATACAAGACCGCCGAAAATTTATTCGAAGGCATTTTCACTGTCAATCTTCCCAATGAAGATATTATTAACGAACTATTTGTCCGACTATTAAGTGTCAACGGTATGCACTCGGTCGAAGTACTCGACGAAGAAGAAATGCTATTGTAAGCTCTCGTCCATATCAATTCCTGCTTTTACACGTTTCCGCTTATAATAGAAAGCACGGAGAAATTTCTCAATTTCTATGAGTACAATGATGGAAAACGTACCACCCAATAAGTATAACCAATCGGTAGAATTGAGCGGAACTGTGTTCATAACAACATTCATAAACGGTAATGCCACTGCGGCAAGTTGCAAAAAGATTGCAAGTAGCATCACTCCGAGCAGTATGGGATTTTGCAGTGGTCCCACTCTGTCCAAATGATTATTCCGAGAGAATGGTAGATTAAAGAATAATGACCTATCAACTGAGCGTGAATTTTGTACATTCCAAATCTGGAAAAACGCAAGGGCGCAGAATGCTATAGTTCTTGCTTTTTCCAAAGAATCCGGTGATGGATTATAAATGTCATCTAAATAAAATACATATAAACCCAAAGTGCCGAGCATCATAATTGTACCTGCAAGGATAATCCGCGTAACCATCTTGCGAGTAACAAGCGGTTTGTTTTTCTGTCGTGGAGGAAATGCCATGACGTCCCCGTGTTCCTTTTCAAAAGCCAATGGGAAAGTCGAAGTGCCGTCTGTAACAAGGTTAATCCACAATAATTGAGCTGGCAAAATAGGTAGGGGCAAACCAATAGCTACAGACATAGCAATTGTAAGAAGCCCGCCGAAACTGGTGGCTAAAATATACAGAAGTATATGCTGTAAATTATGAAGAATAATTCTGCCACGCCGTATTGCATGAACAATCGTAGCAAAGTTGTCATCTGTTAAAATCATGTGAGCGGCATCACGAGCAACATCTGTCCCGCTACCCATAGCCACACCTATATCGGCTTTTTTTAGGGCAGGAGCATCATTGACACCGTCCCCCGTCATTGATACAACATTTTTATGCTTCTGCAATTGTTCGACAATTCTATATTTATGATTAGGTGCTACCCGAGCATACACATCAATATCGGGTACTTGCTCATATAATTCCTCATCGGAAATTCGGTCAAGTTCTCTACCGCTAATTGCATTGGGACCTCCCTTGCCATGCCCTATACCGACTGATTTGGCAACGGCTTTTGCCGTTTTGACGTGGTCGCCGGTTATCATCACGACTTTTATTCCGGCAGATTTGCATTCCGATACAGCTTCGACCGCCTCGGGACGTACCGCATCTTCTATTCCTGCAAATCCGAGAAAAGTAAGCGATTCAAGAGAATCAATATTTCTTTCATTATCCGTATTTTCGGTAGAGAAAGCAAAAGCAATTACTCGCAATCCGTCAGCGGAGAAACTATCAATGATATTATTTAATTCATCTAAATTAAACGGCTCGTAGTTTCCGTTAGATTTCAGAATATTCTTACATCTTTTCAGAATAACTTCGGGGGCGCCTTTGGCAAAGACGTAAGCCTCGTCTTCAATAAAGGTTCTTACAGCCATTAATTGGTTTTCCGACTCGAAAGGCACATCGACAACAAATTTCACATCATCGGTTTTCAGTCCCAACTTATTCGATAATATCATTATCGCCGCTTCTGTCGGGTCGCCTGTGATTTTCCAAATCCCATTATCTTCCGAGATAGTACTTTCCGTACAGGTGAGGCTAAGCAGTGAAGTCAGTTTAAGCGGAAGATTGTTATTATAGACAACAGCACTTTTATCTTTTTTGAAGAATACTTTTCCGGCTTTGTCATAACCGGAACCACTAATGTAATATTCTTCACAGCCAACCCAGAGACGTGATACAGTCATCTGGTTTTTGGTAAGCGTTCCCGTTTTGTCCGTACATATAATATTAGTACTGCCGAGCGTTTCCACAGCAGATAATTTTTTAACAACTGCATTATGCTTTGCCATTTGTGAAATGCCGATAGAAAGCGTAATAGTTACGGCTACCAGTAGTCCTTCGGGAATTGCCGAAACGGCAAGCCCAACAGAAGTCAGGAACATTGTAATAATATTATTCCCGCGTAAAAATCCTACAAGGAATATTGCCGCAACAGATGCAATTATCGTAACGCTCAATATCTTTGAAAATTTTTCAATTTGGCTTTGCAGTGGCGAAGCCGTTTCGACCGATTGAGCAACCTTGACCGAAATTTTTCCGAATTCCGTATTTTTTCCTACCGCCGTAACCACAGCGAATCCGCGTCCCTTTTGTATTATCGTTCCTGAATACACATAGTTAGTACGGTCGCCAAGCTGAGTATGCTCGTCCAATTGTTCGCTGTGCCGTTTGAATGCCGCAAAAGATTCGCCGGTAAGCATTGATTCGTCAATCAGAAGATTATTCGACTCAATAAGGCGTGCATCGGCAGGTACACGCATACCGCTTTCCAAAATAATAATATCGCCACAGACAACTTCTGCCGCCGGCAACATTACCTGCTCGCCGTTTCGTAGCACCCTTGCAATTGGTGCCGCCATTTTGTTTAATGATTTAAGGGCATCGTTTGCACGTCTCTCTTGAATAAATCCGATTAGTGTGTTCAAGATAACAACTGCAATTATTACGATAGTATCTTTAAGGTCGGATATTAAAGCATTCAGTATTGCGGCAACCGTTAGAATATAGATAAGCGGGTCATTAAACTGTTCGAGCAATAATAGCCAATTGGATTTCTGTTTGCGAGAAGTCAATGTATTGGAACCGAACTTAAGTCTTAACTCTTCAACTTGTTTCGAGTTAAGCCCTTTCTTTACGTCCGTATTGAATAGCCCTACTATTTCATCTATTTTTTTGCTGTGCCACGACATCTAATAATATTTATTAATCATTATTTCTAAAATAAAACTTTAATTTACAAATATAATAAATAAGTTAATAAATTACTCAATTATTATAAGTTTATGGCAATAAAAAATCCCCGCAAATACAAAGTAGCGGGGATTTTATTAATTGATTGTTATTTACACAAAATCAGCTTCTTGCAAATCTTTTCAATTCTTTTTTTCTCTTCATTCTAACTTTAATATCGTATTGAATAAAATACATACAAGGAACGACAATCAAAGTAAGAAAAGTAGCAAAAGACAAACCGAAGATAATAGCCCAAGCAAGCGGTCCCCAGAATATCATACTGTCGCCACCAACATAAATATGCGGTTGAAACTCGGAGAATAAAGTACCGAAATTAATATTGAAACCGATAGCAAGCGGTATTAATCCCAATATTGTGGAAATAGCAGTTAGAATAACGGGATTAAATCTTATAGCCCCGCTTTCCGCAATAGCGACCCGAATTCTTCCCCGCTCTTTTCTCATAATTTCAATAAAATCAAGTAGCACAATTCCGTTTTTGACCACAATACCGGCAAGCGACACAACGCCTATTCCGGTTAACGCCACAGACATCTCGAAACGGAAAATCAGGAAGCCGAGAAAAACACCGATTGTACTCAATATTATCTGTGTAATAATTATTAGCGGTTTGACCATAGAATTGAACTGTGTTACAAGTATGATTAGTACGAGAAATACAGCAATAAGAAATGCCTTAATCATAAAGTCCATTATTTCTTGCTGGTCTTGTTGCTGTCCAGCAAACTCCACATTATACCCTTCCGGTAAATTCAAGGAGGGAACAATCGATTTTATTTGTTTGTTTATTTCATTTGCATTGTAGCCCTTCAGAACATTTGAGCTCAGTTTGATTGTTCTTTTCTGACCTTTCCTATTAATTCCTGCGTATGAATATGAATACCTAACTTTTGCTACAGCCGAGATAGGAATTTGCCTAAATTGTCCTGAACTCATTTCGCGGTAAGTAATAGGCATATTCAAGATTGCCATTATGTCATTTCTATATTTATCTTCGAGCCGGACAATAATCGGATAGTCATCTTTATCATCTCTGAATTTTGATACTTCCTTACCATAGTTTGCAGTCCTCAAAGTCATACCGATTTGACCGCTGGAAAGTCCATAATAATTAGCCCTTGTTCTATCAATACCGAGAATAATTTCCGGTTTATTCACCTGAAGGTCGGACTGCAATTTCTCAATACCATCTATACCATTGCTTTCAATAGCATTCCTTAGGCGATTTTCGATAGCAAGTAAGGAATCAAGATTACTGCCGGAAATTTCAACCGAAATAGGTCTGCCTGTCGGTGGTCCCATTTTTTCTTGTTCCACAGAAATTTCTACCCCCGGATAATTCCTTAAATTCTTACGAATTTGCTCCAAGTAATCGGAAGTCGAAACACCATGTCTTTTCCCGAATTCAATGAATGCAACAGTTACTTTCCCTTTGTGCGGCATCACAGCCCTATCGGGATTTCTCGGGTCGCCGGCACCGATACCTACATTAGAAATAACAGACTTCACAATTGAATTATTCTGTCCGATTACTTTATATATTTCTTTTTCAACCTCTTTTGTTAATGAATCGGTAACAGCGGCATCAGTGCCTATCGGCATTTTAATATAAGTATAGATAAAGTTCGGTTCACCCGAAGGAAAGAAATTAATTTTCGGCGGAAATAGTACAAATAAAAATATTGATACTATAAATATTACTATCATACCGAAGAAAACAATATAGGGTCGTCTCCCAGCTAAGAAGAACATAAGCAACTTCTTGTATAATGCCATTATTTTCGGTAGCGTTTTTTCTTGAAAGCCCTTAATCAAAATCGGTGTGATGAAATAGTGATTTAAATAACCGAGTACGGCAAGAGTAATCAGAATATTCCCAAGGAAAAACATTGAATTCAAGTCAAACAATATTCCAAATGCCGCAATTGTCAGGAATATTTTATGGACTTTCTTCGTGTTTTCCTTAGTACGCTTAAAGTCTTTCTTCTTCATAAAATCAGCCGCTAATACAGGATTGATAAAGAAGGCTACAAACAGTGATGCCGCAAGAGTTATTAGCAAAACAACAGGCAAATAGTATATAAATTCTCCGACAATACCCGGTATCCATATCAGTGGAATGAACGGTGCAAGTGTTGTCAGAGTGCCTGCCAATACAGGAATAAACACTTCGCCGGCGGCAAGTTTTGCGGCTTTCTTTATTTTATAATTCTCTTTAGTATGCAAGCGGTGGGTATTCTCAATTACCACAATTGCATCATCGACTATTATACCCAAAGCCATAAGAAATGAAAATGTTACAATCGTATTGAATGTAAAATCGAATGTAGGCATTATCATAAATGCGATGAATGAGGACAATGGCACAGCCAAAGCAACAAACATCGAATCCTGCACACCCATAAAGAACATCAAAATAACTGTAACAAGGATAAAACCGATTATAACGGTATTGATTAAGTCATCAAGATTCCTCTTTGTAGTAATAGACCTATCACTTGTAATGGTAATATTGACATTTCTCGGGAGATTGTGTTGCTTGTATTCATTAGTGATATTCTTGATTTTTTCAGCGGCATCAATTAGATTTTCACCGCTCCGTTTTATTATACTTAATGATATAACCGGTTTCCCGTTCATACGGGCATAGCTCAGTTTTTCCTTGAAATCATCTTTTATTTCGGCAATATCCCGAAGATAAACGATGGTTCCTCTGCCGGATTTGACTATAATACTTTTAATATCATTGACTGTTTTAAATTCCGAAATAAGACGAATACTTCTCCTGACACCCGATGCAACATATTCACCACAAGAGATATTTACATTTTCATTTTTAATCGCATTCTCAACATTACGAAATGTCAGACCTGCCGCTTGCATTTTATATAAATCCAAATCAATATGTATTTCTCTTTCAAGACCGCCGATAATATCGGCACGCCTGATTTCCTTCAACTCCTCAAAACGGTCTTGCAAATCATCGGCATAGTCTTTCAACCTTTGCGGTTCGATATCTCCGGCAATATTGACAAACATAATCGGAAATTCCGAAAAGTCTATTTCGCGTACAGACGGGTCTTTGTCCAAATCGGTAGGCAAATCACTTTTTGCTTTGTCAATAGCATCTTGCACTCTTTGTTTAGCAGTAACAGTTTCTACATCGGTATGAAATTCAACAATGACTACAGACACATCGGGCATTGATTGGCTGGTAATATTTTTTATTCCGTTCACGGATTTCAGTTGCTTTTCAATCGGTCTGGTTATTAATGTCTCAATATCCTTAGGCGATGTACCCGGATAAACGGTTTGCACAAATATTGTCGGAATAACAATATCGGGAAACTGTTCCTTAGGCATATCCAAATATGAGAATATACCAAAGAACGAAATGACTACCGTTAATAAATATACAGGTACTTTGTGGTCTATGACCCATTCCGTAGGTTTAAACCTTCTGACTATTTTTTCCTTCTTTTTCATATTTCGGGTAATTATTTTTCTGTAACAACTTTAATTTTTTGTCCGTCCGCTAGGTCAAATGTACCTTTTGTAATAATTTGAGTGCCTGCCGTCAGACCGCTTATTACTTCAACAACAGTATCATTATAAAGTCCGGTTTCTATGTATCTCTTTCGTGCCGTCATAGATTTATCATCAACAACGTAAACGTACGAACGTTCCCCCGTCCGCTGTACATAAGCCAAGGATACAGTGATGATACTGTCCTTTTTTATATCGTTTACGGATACTTCGCATATCTGGGAGGGTCTTAATGCTTTTGGAATTCTTTTCAGCCTTACTTCCGCTCGGAAAGTCCTATTCTTAATATTAATAGATTTCGATACATTTTTAATTTTGCCTTCAATTACTTCGTTAATATCGGAAAGCGATACTGTAACCGGAACACCCTTTTTAATTGTCGTAAGATAGGACTCGGAAATATCGCAAACTACTTTCACATTTGCCATATCGGTAATTTTTATTGCAGGTCTGCCGGGCATAAGCATTTCGCCAACCTTCGGAACAATTAAATCCACATATCCGCTGAACGGTGCATATATTCTTGTATTACGTATTTGCTCCAGTAAAGTCTCTTTAGATTTCCGCATTGCCTTATAATTGTTCTCGGCTTGCAAATATTGTATTTCCGAACCCGCCTTTTGTTCCCACAATCTTTTTTGTCTTTCGTAAATATCCTTTACAAATTCGAGACGTGTATCAATTTCGTTCAATCTGCTCTGCAATGCCGCATCATCAACGCGTATAAGTAATTGCCCCCGCCTGACAAAGTCCCCTTGATGAACATTAATGCTTATAACATTGCCGCCCATTTTACTGCTCAGTACGGAAACTCTGTCCGATTCTACCGCACCCTGCAGGTTTATATATCGTTTAAAATTTGTGGGTTGGACTATTTGACTTTCAACGTAAACGACAGCACCGGCACCATCTTGCTTTGTTCCTTGAAGTTCTTTCTCTAATGTTGCAATCATTGATTTGGTTTTCTGCAACTGCTTCTTTAATTTAATTAATTCAGCTTTCTTGCTTTCAATAGTGTTTGGTTTTTCACCGCAGGAAAGCAATCCAACCAACAAAGCGGTGTAAAAAAGTATGAGTGTGAATTTAATATTTGAATTCATTGTAAACCCGACTAATTATTTATATGTAATTTATTTTCATTATTATTTAATTTTAGAGTGAATACCAATGGACGCAGGTGCCTGCTTAACTGCATTCTCCCAAATTTCCTTATGAAGTACTTCCTTCAATTCATCATTCTTAGTATATGCAATGACAAATATTTTCGCAATATCCCTCAGGAACTCTTGCTGTTGAATATTCTCGAACATAAAGTCTAAATTATTCTTTTTGCTTAGATGAAGAGCGCCGACAATAGAAACCCAAAGCTGTACTATCGTATAGCAAGTGCTGAAATTATCTTTAAGCAAGCCGTCATCTATTCCTTTTTGCAAATAAGAAATTCTATTTGTAAACATATCCTTTTGAAGTTCAACGATTTTCGTTCGTGTTTCATCGGATACATTTTCCATTTTGAAAGATGCGGCGGTACCAATACCTAGCAACATATTAAACAATTCGGGATATTCCTGCGTAAATCTGAAATATGCATCTGCATAAGAGATAATAGCCTCCTCGACTGTTTTACTCTTTTCTTCCGCATCTTCAAAAAACTTATTCAAATATATCAGACTATTCTCCAAGATACAATTTGCATATAGGTCATCTTTATTCTTAAAATACAGATACAACGTTCCTTTGGAAAGTTGTGCTTCATCGGCAACAAGAGCCATCGAAGTATCCGAATATCCTATTTTCTTGAATAATTTGGCACCGGCTTTTAGTATTGATTTCCGGCGTAATTCCTTTTCCTGTAATTTTCTTTCCTGAATACCCATACTATTTCCGAATTAATGATTATCAAATTTATTGATATATTTCTGCGGCACTTTGCCCAACAACTCTTCCAATTCAATTGTAGCCTCCAAATAGTCATAGCTAGCACGCAAATAATTGAGATTTGCCTTTGCCAGAGCGGAGTTTGCATCATTTATTTCCACCTGACTGCCGGTCCCTTCTTTGTAACGTATTTCCGCAATATGAAAACCTCGTTTAGCTCGTGCAATGTTCCCTTCATTAATTTCGACCTTGCTCTTAGCAAGTGAAAGTTTATATACCGCATTCTTCAATTTCATTTTCAACGCTTCGTAGGTCTGATTGTACTGCTCAACGGAAGTTAAATAATCCACTTTCGCCTGCTGAACACGATTTTTCGTTTGCATTCCTTGGAATAGAGTAAGCGAAAGATTAACCCCAACGGCGGCACTCTTTACCGTCTTGAAATCCCAATCATTCGATTGTCCTTGATATGTGTAATTACCGAACAAGATAAGCGAAGGATAATAATCCGAGCGATAAATATCAATTACCTCTTCCTGAACATTTTCCATATATTTTAATGTACGCAGGTCGTAATTGGCTTCTTTCAGCTTAGCAATCAAGGAATCGGTGTTTGGTAATTTATATTCTTTCAGTGAAATACTACCTGCCGGTTCAATATTTTCATTAACATCAATACCTATATTGAACTTGAATAAATTAAGTAATTTCATATAGTTCATCTGTGCATTAAGTAATTCCGGTTCGAGATTTTTAACACTTGTTCGGGCGCGGAGCAAATCAAATTCGGGAATAAAGCCTTCTTCATACATTTTCTCAGCGACATATAGATTGTGATTTGCATTTGCAAGAATTGTATCGAATACAGCGACTAATTCTTTTGCAAGCAACACGCCGTAGAAAGTTTTTTTTACCGAGCCTATTGTTTTGCTAATTGAACTTTTATATTGTTCTTTAGAAGCTTTATAAAATGTCTTTGCAGTGCCAATACCTGTAAAAACAGCAGAATTGAATAGAATCTGTGTCAGCTGGGCGCCGGCTTTGAAAGAATTCGTTGCACCGATT
>Ga0256846_1000182_pt1 | contig 27414 bp, 24 predicted proteins | sample TevniametaG_FD_189098 | JGI IMG/M metagenome (GOLD analysis project Ga0256846, IMG submission 189098) | Tube worm associated microbial communities from hydrothermal vent at the East Pacific Rise, Pacific Ocean - Tevnia | ecosystem: Host-associated > Annelida > Integument > Unclassified ...
CCATCACAGCCTGACCGAAAAACTAAAATCCGGCCTTGTCTATTCGGTCACCGAGATCTGGGGCGATCTGGCCCGCTGGTTCTTCCTGGGCCTGCTCCTGGCGGGGATAATCAGCGCCGCTGTGCCTGCCGCCTTTTTTGAACACTATCTGGGCGCCGGCCTGCCGGCCATGCTGCTGATGCTGGCTGTCGGCGTCCCTTTGTACATCTGCGCCACATCATCCACCCCCATTGCCGCCGCCCTGATTTTAAAAGGCGTCAGTCCCGGCGCCGCCCTGGTTTTTCTGCTGGCCGGGCCGGCCACCAATATCACTTCGCTGACCGTTTTAAGCGGCGTCCTCGGCCGGCGGGCCACCATCATTTATCTGACCGCCATTGCCGTCATGTCGGTAATTTTCGGTCTGATACTCGACCAGATTTACGCCTTTTCAGACATCTCCGCCCAGGCGGCGGCCGGCGCGGCCGGTGACATTCTTCCCTACGGGGTCAAAATCGCCGCCACGGCCATTCTGCTGATTTTATCCATTAAACCGCTGCTGGGTAGGTGGCTGCCCGCAACATCGCCGAAAACCAGCTGCGCGACACCATCCGGCCCGGATGCCACCGGCGCCACATGAGGATGCCATTAGGATTCGGTCGAATCCCGGCAGGTATTAAATAAGACCACCACAGATTAATCCGTTTCCGGTTCGGCCGGTTTCCGGATCATGGCCGGCGCCATCCCAGCGCCCTCTGACTGCTTGAGCAGGAGACGGAATGAAGCATCTCCAATCGTCCCCTGCCAGTGCCCGGTCATCCGCGCGGCAAAAACCGACCCCATAAACAGCCCGGCGATCACGATGGCCACGGCGGCCGGAGTCCAGATCGTCTGCCAGAGGCCGTATGTTTTCATATCCAGTGTATTGGGGACGGGGCAGGCGCGAACACACGCCATGCAGCCACTGCACTCGGGACTGAGAATCCGGGTTTTCCGGTCCACCGGCAGATAACCCGGGCATTGCCGGGCACACCGGCCGCACTGGATACAGTTATCCACCCGCCGCCGGATCCGGGTGGGGCCGCACAGAGCCAGCAGGCCCAGCAGCGCGCCATAGGGGCATAGATAGCGGCACCAGAAATTACGGACAAAGACTGATGCCGCAAGCAGCAGCAACAGGACGCCGGCGGTCCGGGCCGACATCCGGATAAAAAAGTAAAGCATCTTGACATCGGACAGGCCGTAGTATGGGCTGTGGATAAACGCATTCACCGTGGCCTGGTCCATTTTGAAGATGATCCAGACAAAAAATCCAAGCAGCAGATATTTAACGGTGCGCAGCGGATAATCGACCCCGGCCGGCAATCGAAAATTCCGGCCGAAAAGACGCCGGCCCAGTCGCCACACCCATTCGGAAAGGGTTCCCACCGGACAGAACCAGCCGCAGAAAGCCTTGCGCCACCCGAAAGAGAGGATAACGGCGAACCCCAGAATCACCATGGCCGCGGGATGTACGGGGTCCCACCTGCCCGTGGTCAACAGGTGTTTCCATCCCATGAGCGCCCCGATGGGTAAAAAGCCCTCGACTCCCGGCGGCCGCCGCACGGTAATCAGACCGGTGGCGGCCTGGAAAACATACATGCTGAACTGGATACCCACGACCAGGGTCAGGAGAAACACCCCCAACTGTATCCAGCGCCGAACGCCCCAGGACGGCCGATGCCGCGGGGGGGGCGGTGTACCATCGATGTCCATCATTAACGGCGCCGTGCCGCCAGTTGATCCCGTTCGGCGGCCAGCTCATTGAGCAGGGCGCCCAGGGTCCACGTTTGTGAGGTGGGCGTCAGCGCGGCCCAGAGGGCATTTTTCATTCCTGCCTGCCGGCAGGCCGACATCAGCAGGTGCAATTGTTTTTCGAAAATGCCGGCCACAATGATCGCCCGGGGCAGGTCTGACGGTCTGCCCAGGCCATATCCGCCGATTTGGTCAAACAGGGCGGCCAGCGTTTCATCCCTGTCGTCAGCGCCTGCCCAGACCACCGGCACATTGTCAAGGCCGGCCATCTTCAGAACCGCCTGGAATTTGGGCTGCGCCGGGGCGGAAAAGCCGCACACCAGCAGCCGCCGGGGCCCGTATATGGGGGTGTCCGTGCGGCCGACTTTTTCAAATGTTGCATCGTTCATGGGGAGTCCTGATTCATTATATTGATATTTTCATCTGCCATCTGGACATCATACAGCGAAAGCGCGGCCTTCTGTCAGAAGAGCATAGCATCGACACCGTATACTTTCGACACGATTCCCAAAGGCATGTCAATAAATAGAAACCGCACCGGAAAAAATCAAGCGCAAACCCGGCATATGAGATACAGGCGGGTACCATTCCAGGCGGTAGGGAAAATCCTTCCGGGCCTTTTTTTTGACTTTCAAAGACTATTCAGTTATAAGTTGGTATTATATGAAAAATCGGTAAACACCCGTATCTCTCACTGCCGGACAATCGCCCGGGCAGCCCATGCTGTCAGGTGAAAGACGCGGCATCACTTTAAAACAAAACCGGAAGGTGCCATGGCCAATCCTGAAGATATCTGGCAATGCCAGACCGTCAATTGTGGGTATATGTACAACCCTGACAAGGGTGACCGGAAAGGTAAAATCTCCAAGGGAACCCGGTTTGAAGACCTGCCCGATGACTGGAAATGCCCGATCTGCGGGGCCTCGAAAAAAATGTTCAAACCCCTTCTGGGGGAAGGTTCTGTAGCATCCGAGAGGTGACGGCGGGAACGATCCCGCCCGGATAACCGGTTAAACCGACAAACAGGATTCGCCCGCCGGACCGGGAATATTGAATCGTCCATCTGTTCCAGCTCGTTGCCTCACGCGTCACGGGTATCGCCCGCGCCTGGATCCTGCCAGAACGGCCGGGCCGCTGTGGCCGTTTCTTCCGGCGCGGTGAAAGTCGCCATATCCCCCAGCATGATCTCATATCCCGTATGATCGTTGCGCACCCAGGGCGCATAGTTGGAGCGGACCAGCATCACCACGCGCAGATCAAGCCGGGTGCGCGGATCGGCAATGGCGATCAGGCCCAGATTGTAACCGTTGCGGCCGAGGCTGCGGTAAAACCGCTGCGTGTTGAATATCCCGGAAACCAGACCCTGCCAGTCCGCGGCCGCCAGATCCTGAAACGACACAATACCCGGCAGGATACCCCAGATTTCGTAAAACCCTTCAGGGGCATAGGCCGCCAGCCATTTCCAGGCGCCCGTGGCACCGATATATCGCTGTCCGGCCGCTTTTTCGTGCGCCAGATAATCGGCAAACAGATACCGCCCGGTGGCCTTATAATATGAGGTGGCCCGCATTTCCAGATACCGGTGATGATTACCGGCGATCCGGTCGGCATGCACCTGAAGGTGGGGGTGAAGCAGGGAGCCACCCGCCGACGGCAGGTGGTTCTGGGTAATGGCCACATACTTCGCCGCCGGATCCCGGTCAGAAACAGCTGCCAGGTATTGCCGGCAGTTGAGGAAACAGTCCACATACGCGCCAGGGTCGGCGGTGCCGATTTCAACAAAATGCCGGTCGTCAAACAGACTGACGGCCGAATAGCGCCCATAGGGGAAGAGATTGGGAAACAGGACCGATGTCCCTTTGATCAGCCGCCCCCCGGGAAACCAGTCATCGGGTATCTGCGGCGTCTGCCGGTTCAGCGCGGGACGGCAAAACGGACAGCTGTCCCGGTCGTGGGCGCCGGGCGGCCGGGGGGGCAGACTGGCATCCGCTGCCGGCTCTTCCGCCTTGCGGGCAAAGGTAATCCGGCAGCGCCGCCCGGAAACGGGATGCGTCCGCACCTCGATCTGCTGCTGCACCGGCTGACCATCCGGACCGATAAACCGGGACGTGACCGTCTCCATTTCAAAGAGCAGCGGCCGGTCAAAGGCCTGTAAAAGCATTTCAGGTGCCATGACCAATATCTTTCTTCCCGGCTGACTTCCTCCCCTGGCACAGCTTCACTCGACAGCCGCCGCGATCTTTGCCCCCGTGGCCTGGATGGCATCCATGTCGCCGGGTTTGATATCCCAGATGGTAATGGGAAGCCGCTCGGCCCCCGGCATCCGCGGTACCAGATGCATGTGGTAATGCATCACGACCTGATTGGCCCCCCGGCCATTGAGCTGAAGAACGGCGATGCCCTCCGGCGACAATGCTTTCTGAATGGCCCCGGCCACTTTTTGAGAGGCATGGATTACCGCGGACAAGTCCGCCTCGTCCATCTCGAATAAATTTTCGGCATGGGTTTTGGGGATGATCAGCGTATGCCCTTCGGCGATCGGGTTGATATCCTCAAACGCCAGCACCCGCGCATCTTCGTAGACCTTCACGCAGGGGATTTCGCCCCTGACGATCCCGCAAAAGATACAGTCTTCCATCGCTCGTCTCCTTTTCCGTCCTTATTCCCGCCACCCGGCACGTCACCAGGCATTATTTCCGCGGGCTCTCTTCTCCACCAAATTTTTTCTTCATCTGATACTGCTGTTCAATATAAAATCTCAACTTCTTCTGGACTTTCCCGAAAACAGACTTTTTGGGGTAGTTTCCTGCCTTGTTCGGTTTTCCCGCGGGAAGGCCGGTTAAAATTTCAATTCCTTCGGCAATGGTCGCCACGGCCCAGATGTGAAATTTCCCTTTTTTGACGTACTTGAGTACTTCCCGGCTGATAACCAGATTCTGGACGTTGGCTCTGGGGATCATCACGCCCTGGCGGCCGGTGAGCCCCTTGGTACGGCACACCTCGAAAAAGCCTTCAACTTTCTGATTCACGCCCCCGATGGCCTGAACTTCTCCCTTCTGGTTCACTGAGCCCGTGACGGCAATCCCCTGGTCGATACCGACACCGGCCAGACTCGATAAAATCGCGTACAATTCCGTTGAGGAGGCGCTGTCCCCGTCGATGCCGCCGTAGCTCTGTTCAAAGGTAATACTGATCGCCAGGTTAAGCGGATACCGCTGGGCAAAGGTTCGGCCGAGATAGCCGGACAGGATCAACACGCCTTTATCATGGGTACTGCCGCTTAATTTGGATTCCCGCTCGATATTGATGATGCCGGACCGGCCCATGTAGGTCTCGGCCGTAATGCGGGAGGGACGACCAAAGGAGAGATCGCCAAGCTGGTAAACGGCCAGCGCGTTAACCTGTCCGACGACTTTCCCCTTGACATCAATCAAAATTGTGTTGTTTGCGTAGGATTCGTGGGTTTTTTCCTCGTACAGGTTATACCGGAACCGATGCTCCCGGAGAGCCTTGACCACATGTTTCTCGGACACAACCCGGGCTCTCGATTTTCTGGCCCAGTAATCAGCCTCTTTCAATACCCCGTGGATCGGACCGAACCGGATGGACAATTTATTTTTATCGGCAACCTGCTTTTCACCAAATTCCACGATGGCCGCCACCCCGGCGGGATTCAGGGGCAACAACTTCTCTTCCTTGCAGACCCGGGCGACAAACCGGGCGTACTGGGACATGGTTTCTTCATTCCGGTCCACTTCATTGTCGAAGTCGGCCCGGACCCTGAAAATTTTATTGAATTTCGAATCATTATTTTGAAGCAGATGGAACAGGTGATAGCTTCCCAGCAGAATCACCTTGACATCCAGGGGGATCGGTTCGGGCCGCAGCGAAACCGTTCCAAACCCGAGGCTGCTGGAAAGATCTTCAATAAGGAGCACCTTGTTCTGAAGCGCCCGCTTCAATGCATCATACACATAGGTATTCATCAGCAGGGCCTCGATCTCCATGATCAAGTACCCGCCATTGGCCCGCAGCAGCGATCCGGACTGAACCAGGGTAAAATCCGTCGTCAGGGTGCCCATGTAGGCCCGTTTTTCAATCCTGCCAAACAGGTTCTGGTACGTCGGGTTGGTTTCAAATATGACCGGTGCGCCCTTGATTGATTTTCGATCCACCAGGGCATTGACTTCGTACGCCTGGAGTTTCATGGCGGAAGGCTCCTGGTCCAGACCGGGGATCGGGATTTCCTTTTTAGCGGCGGGAAGAAAGTCAGCGACATTTTCAACGATGTTTGCCTGCACCTGTTTCAAATATTCAATAACTCCAGGGCTCTTTTTATATTGTCCGATAAGTACGCTGATCCGCGTTTTTGTGACAAACAGAGCGATGTCGGCCATCACTTGATCCACATCCTGCTGTATGGCATCTTTTATCCTGGCCACTTCACGCATGGCTTTTTCAATCCGCCCCTGGAGTGCCCGGATATTTTTCTCAATCCGGTCCTTTTCTTCTTTATCGAGCGCATCAAATTCCTCCCGTTTCATCGGTTGTCCATCGGCCACGGGAAAAGTTTGAAAACCGGATTGCGTCCGGTTAATGCCCAGCCCCATCTGCTTTGCTTCTTCATCCAATGACGCCAGAACCAACCGCTGCTGTTCGCCGTATTTCTTCTGTAATTCATCTATTTTCTTTTGGTACGACTTGCTTTCAAAGGCGGCCGTCAATTCATTTTTCAGCCCCTCCACCAGTTTCTCCATCTGTTTTCTAAAGGCGGTGGCTTTGCCGGGAGGCAGCGCAATCGGCCGGGGGCAGAATTGATCCAGAAAATTATTTACCAGGACCCAGTCCACAGGCGTGGACCGTTTTTCGGCGTGTTTTGTAACAATATCCCGGATAATGGTTGACTTTCCGGTCCCCTCCATGCCGGTTACAAATATATTGTATCCGGAGCTGTGCATGTTGAGCCCGAAATCGATGGCTCCCACGGCCCGCTCCTGGCCGATAACACCATCTAAAGGGGAAAGCTCAGCTGTATTTTTAAACGAAAAAACTTTTGGGTCGCAGATACAGCGCAGATCACTAAAGTCCAGTTCGCGTTTCTTAATCATACACCCTCCTGGCATCCTGTCGCTGAATAGCGAGCGCTTTTCAAGTCACCCGCTCTTCAGATCTATTACGTTTCAGTCGATCAAAACCTGTTCCTTTTCAAGCAAAAACGCTTATTAATCATGGATCAGCTCAATCTCAATTCGGCGATTGGCATTGCGCCCTTCCAATGTCCTGTTTGATGCGACCGGATCTTTCTCTCCCAAACCGATGGCTTTTATTTTATCAGGGCTGAATCCCTTATCCACAAAATAATTTTTTATTTTTTCCGCCCGCACGGTGGATAAGCGCTTATTGTCCTTCATTTTCCCCGATGAATCAGTATACCCCTTTATCAATATAAGAGCCTGTGGATACTTCAGTGCCCTTAACAGAAATTGATGGAGATCGGCGGTCACTTCTTCACTTATCGTTTCCGAATAGGCTTCAAAATGGATCGTCAGCTTGTCCCCCGGATCCGAATCTGGAGGCACCTCCGGGTTGCCATCTCTTGTATTCGACGCCGGCTCAAGTACGGGGTCAGACCGGGCCGTCTTCTTTTTCAATACCCCTGTCTGTTTCTTTCCGCTTGATTGTTTTTCGGGACCGATGTCTTCTTCTTCAACTTTCGCCGTCACCTCCCGATTAATTTTATCGGGCTTATCTATCGCCGACGCGTTGCGCTTACTCTTTTCTCTGTTCACGAAGGCCCCGGCCTCTGCTTCTTCTTTCTTACTATGGGCAATCGAAGAAGAACCGGTTTTGGGATTCAGTTGAACCTCCGGCGGGCTGACCTTCTCGCCATCGTCCAGATAGGAGTTATACCCGGCAACGATGAGTACCAGAAGGAAAAAAACCAGGATGAGCGGGAGCGCCCAGACATTCTGTTTCCCCGCCCATACTCTGAGTCGCCCTTTTTTCTTCCGGTTCCCGTGATCCATATGATCCGGCGATTGCGCGCCAACCACCTGAATCTGATGTGACTCAGCGCATTCCCGGATGATACCCGCATCGATCTTTTGCAGGCCCTGGATATATCCGGCCAGGAGAGCGCAGTCACAAATAACATTAATCATGCGGGGACAACAATCAGAGTGTATGATAATTTCCCGGATCGCGCCGGCAGTAAACAGCGGTTCTTCTGTCCCGGCTACCCGCAATCTGAAGCGAATATACTCTTTGACTTCTTTTTTAAGAATCGGACCGAGATAACAGCGTGTCGTGATCCTTTGCGCCAGTGCCTGATTGGCCGGCTCATCGAGAAGCTGCTCCACTTCATTCTGGCCCACCAGAAAAATACTGAGCAGTTTTTTGTTCATCTTCTCTATATTCGACAACAACCGGATTTCTTCAAGTATTTCATTGGAAAGCCCCTGGGCTTCATCGAGAATCAACAGCACTTTTCGTTTTTCAGTGTGCATTTTATGCAGAAAATGGATAAAGCGAACCAGAAAGTCCCCTTTGGTAGCAAATCGCCTCCCCATGTCGAAGCTGGTGGATAAAAAATTATAAAAGTCCAGAATCTCGAAACCGGGATATTGAACGGTTGCCACGATGGTTTTGGCGTCCAGGTTTTCAAGAAGCCTGTTGACCAGCGTCGTTTTCCCCGTCCCGACATCTCCTACCAGTAAAAGGAACCCTCTGTTTTCCAGAAGGCTGTATTTCAAAGTCGAAAGCACATCCCGGTGGGTTTCTCCAAGCCATAGAAATTTCGGATCAGGGCTGATCTGAAAAGGCTTTACTTTTAAATGGTAATGTGCAAGATACATGAGTTTATATAGGCTTTTGTTTTATGCATAATGGTGATCGGGCATTGATTCTCCGTCAGTTTTTCACCACAATCACAGCATATTGTGGCAGCCGAAACGCTTTCAATAATATATGGTGTCTGGCATCGACTTCAACAGATTTTCCAATTTTCACACGTGTTTTATATGCATCAATTTGGATAAAAATCAAATATGATTATGAATTTACGGGAATAAGGCCATGTATACCCCCAGGAAAAAATCCGGAATCGTTTTTATTATCGCTTTTTTCATTCTCGCCGCTTTAGTTGATGTATCCAGTGGCACAGAAGGGAAAAATCCGGCTGCCGCTGATATCCATGATCAATCTGCTGTAAAAAAATTTAAAATCCATCTTGGCCCGCCCCCCGCTGTCAGCCAGCAACCCAAAAAAGTGACGCCGCCATTGGTAAAAAAAGCGTCCCGGTCCTCATCTGAAATTGTATTTGTGCTGGATAACTCAGGCAGCATGAAAAAAAATGACCCTGAACGCATTACCCGTGAAGTGGTGACAGATTTCATTCATAATGCAAAAAACGGGTCGCGCATCGGCATGGTCATTTTTGGAAAAGAAGCGCGCATTCTGCAGCCAATCACGGCCATTGAGGCCCCGGAAACAAGAACCCGGCTCATCAACAGCCTGGAAAAAATTGATTATCGCGGCCAGTTTACCAACACGCCGGCAGGTATTGAAAGAGCCATTTACGAGCTGAAAGCCAACCCTGATAAAAAATTTGAGAAAGCGATCATCCTTTTAACAGACGGTATCATTGATACCGGAGACAAGAAACGGGACGCAGAGGAAGAAACATGGTTGAAGGAACAACTGGCAATGGAATGCCAGACGCTCGGGATTAAAATTTACGGTATTGCGTTTACGGACAATGCTGATTTTCGATTGATGCAGATCCTGGCCTCAAAAACCGGCGGAGAATATTTCCGAATTTATAAACCGGAAGAGATCCAGTCCGTTTTTAAACGAATCGACGAACAAGTGGCACGGGCCGCCTTGAATAAAGACACTGCATCGAAAACGAGTGCCGCGCCTGAAACCAAACCCGAGAACCCGCCTGCCGAAACTGAGCCTAAGAAACCGACCCTGCGCTCGAGTACCCCGCCGTCTCCCACGGCACCGGTCACGCCTGTTTCAACAAAATGGAACCTTGGTGACATCCTTCCGATCATCCTTCTGGCTGCCATTATCCTGGCGGTACTTGCGCTGTTCCTGATGATGTATCGGACTTCCCGCAGAGATGTTCCGCCGACCCCGTTTCGAAAAGGTAACGAACGGGACACCTCGCGGCGGCTGAACCCGGAAGTACAGGCCGAACTGATCGATGTTGATCACATCATCCCTCAGGATTCGGTATCGCTGACGATTGACAAAGCCTCAATCAGTATCGGCCGGGACTCAAGCAACGATATCGTTATTCCTGAAAAAATTGTTTCCAGCCTGCATGCAACCATTGAATACCGCAAGGGCTATTATTTTCTCGAAGATAACCGCAGTACCAATGGCACCCGCCTGAACAGCCGGCGTCTGGATCCGGATACGAAAATGAAACTGAAAAGCGGGGATATCATCCATTTTGCGAAAAGCGAATTCAGGTTTCTGATACACGATCAGGCACCGTACGGTGAAACCATGGTGCTCAATGCCGATGAGTTTCGCTCCTGACTCTCACCCCGTCGGCACCCTGTCATTATCAGGGCCCGGCAATCACCTCAGGCTGCCGGCCTGCCGCTCTTTACGCCGCTCTGCCATCATGCGGGCCAGGATCATGCCGATTCCTCCCGGAGACGACAGATTTGAATCCCGCTGGATATTTTCCAGTATATCAATAAAGGCCCGGGCCGGCAGAGACAACGGCTGCCCTTTCAGATACGCAATACTCACATCCATATACTGAAGCGGACCGTCAAGCGGTAATTCCGCCAGTTTTTTTTCCGCCAGTTCAACGACAACAGCCTGCCTGACCAGAAACGAAACGCCATCCCCACGCTGTACAAGCTGCTTGATAAATTCAGTATTGCTGGTTTCCATTAATATTTTCGGGCGGCATTGAATCCTCTCAAAAAGGCGATCCACCAGCCGCCGGGTGCCGGAGCCCGTCTCTTTCATGATAAACGGTTCCGACGCCAGGGCCTTGAAATCAACGGATTTTCGTTTCAGCAGCGGATGGCCCGGTGCGACGATCACCGTCATTTCTTCCTGACTGAAAGGGACATATTCGATCCGCGGCACATCACCGGCCTTGGCGATAATGGCCACTTCATTCTTAAAATCAAGCAGACTGCGCGTCATGTCCAGGGAACTGCCCTCGTTGAGCTGTATCTTGATCTCCGGATGCCTGGCCAGAAACGACGACAGCATGTTGGGCATAAAATACCTTGCGTAGGCTTTGGTGGTCCCGATGCGAAGCACCCCTCTTTTCAGATGACGGAGATCCGCAACCGTATTCTCGATCTCTTTTTCCAGGGCAAACACTTTCTGAGCCAGTTCATAGAGAACACGTCCCTCATCAGTCAGCCAGAGCCTGCGGCCGCCCTTTTTAAACAGGCGGATACCACAGGCCGCTTCAAATGCCTTCACCTGAACGGTTACCGCCGGTTGCGAGATAAACATCGCCTCGGCGGCGCGGGTAAAATTCAAGTGTTTGGCCGCATAATAAAAAATCCGGAATTGATTGAAATTGACCATAAATAGATTTTAGTTATGTGATCATTACATGTATAAGTAATATTTATGCCTAACATAAAATTAATTGGTTTGACAGGTTTTTTTGTATCATCCAATATATATTCACCTTTTGACATGGGAATGTTCCTAACATGTACTCGCGGCCCAGGCTGCAAAAAGCGAGAAATCGGAATGACCCGCATTTTGCCTTGACACCGGTATTTCTCTAACGCGTATCATCTCCCTTTATGGCGCAGTGGATACACGTTTTCGCCCGGACCCCTTTTTGGCGCGTCAATGCCTGATTCAATCGCCGAGTACATTGGCCTATAGTAGTTTGGTAATCCAACCCAAAGGAGGTAGCACATGGCTGATGACACCACAGGAAGATTCCCGGACCCACACGATTTTCTCCCCCCCGAAGACCTGAAAGACTGGGAAGAAATGTACCCTTCCCATCATCTCTTTTCCAAAGACCGGGCCGACTGGGAAAAACAGCAGTTCTGGTATCAAGACAAAATTCACGCGCCTGAGCCTGTGCCGCCGCTGGATCATATTTTTCAGGAAGCGTGGCAAATTGCGCTCTCACAGTATACGACCCGCGTTTTCTGCATCCCGCCGGCCCAGGGCATCGCCCAGCGGATGGTCGGCTGCTATCTTTATATCTGCGCCATCGCCCCGCCGCCCGACGAAGTGATCGGCAAGAAAGCCCAGCTTTTTGAAAAGAGGGTTTTTTATGTGTTTGAGCACTATGAGGAGCTATGGGAAAAGTGGCTCAAAAAATTCCAGGCCCTGGGCAAGGAAATGGCGGACATAAAGGTACCCAAAGAGATGCCCGAGTTTGTCCCCGAGGATCAGGTCCTGCCCGCCCCCACCGGCTCATATGCCTCGTACGACCTCATCGAAGGGTTTAATCTGCTGGTCAACAATATGATCAAGGGATGGCAATACCATTTTGAAATGCTGAACCTGACGTATCTGGCCTACCTGATGTTTGCCGATGTATCCCGCAAGTTGTTCCCCGGGATCAGCGAAAGCGCCATTGGTAAAATGGTTGCCGGCGCCTATGTCTCCATGTTTCGGCCGGAAGAAGAACTCTGCAAACTGGCCCGCAAAGCCATGGAAAACGCCCATGTGGCCGATATCCTGAAAAAAGATGTGCCGGTCAACGAAAAAATCACCGCCCTTTCCGCCACCGCGGAAGGCAAAGACTGGCTGGCCGCGTACGAAAAAGCCAAAACACCCTGGTTCTACGTTTCCAACGGCAGCGGCTGGTACCATTTTGAAGGCAGCTGGATTAATACGCCGGAAATCCCATACGGCTATATCAAAAGCTACGTGGAGCGGCTGGGAAAAGGCGAAACCATCGAGCGGGCCCTGGACGATATCAGCAAACAGCGGGACGAAATCGTGGCCGGATATCGGGACCTGATCAAAACCGATGAAGATCTGAAAGCATTTAACGATGCCTACAACACCATCCGCACTATTTATCGCTACGCCGAAGATCATCTTTTCTGGGTCGAGCACTGGTATCACACCATCTGGTTTTCGAAGATCCGTCAGTTCGGCAAATTGCTCGTGGCCAATGGTATGATCAATGCGGTCGATGATATTTTCATGTTTAACCGTTACGAAATTCCCGAGCTGCTTACCGAGGTTGCCACCGGATGGGCGCTGGGCGTCGATATCCCCATGCGGGGGGATTACTACAAAGCCAAAGCGGCCAAGCGGCAGCGGATTCTCGAAGCCGCCCGCGAATGGAATCCCACACCGGCACTGGGCGTGCCGCCTGAGGAAATCGCCGAGCCGTTTACCATCATGCTCTGGGGCATCACAACAGACAAAGTCAAGGAATGGCTCAAGGGCGTCGATGCCGCTGCCGACGGCGATATCTCCGAGATCAAAGGATTCGCCTCTTCGGCCGGTGTGGTGGAGGGGCCCGCCCGGGTATTGAAACTGCTCAAGGATATCACCAAAATTCAACCCGGTGAAATTCTTGTCTGCCCGACCACCAACCCGTCATGGGCACCGATCTTTACCAACATCAAGGCGGCGGTAACCGATATCGGCGGCTTGACCAGCCATGCGGCCATCGTCTGCCGGGAGTACGGGATTCCATCGGTGACCGGTACCGGCGTGGCCACTTCGGCCATCAAGACCGGGGATATCCTTAAAGTGGATGGCGACACCGGCGTGGTAAACATCGTTCAGAAAGCCGGCTAATCGTTAACCTTTCACCCAGTGTGCCTGAAGGTTTTCCCTGGCTCTGTCACCCCTTGCGGCACAAGAGCTTCCGATGCATTCAGGCCACTGGTGATTTTTTCAGTCATTTCAAGAACTAGGGAGTCATCCATGGCGTATATTATCGATTTTAAAGAGTTGAACAAATCATCACTTCCCCAGGTTGGCGGAAAAAATGCCAACCTGGGTGAAATGATTAACGCCGGCATCCGCGTACCACCCGGATTTGCCGTAACCACAACGTGTTACGAGCAATTTATCTCCACCGCCGGGATTCACGACCAGATTTTCAGTCTGCTTGACGGGCTTGATCCGGATAATATGGATGCCCTCAACAAAGTAACAGAGCAGATTCAGGCCCTGATCATCGACGCCGCGTTGACGCCCGAAGCCCATGAGGCAATTGTATCGGCCTATGCGCAGCTCTGCCGGGAATGCAGACTTGAAACCGTACCCGTAGCCGTACGCTCAAGCGCCACAGCCGAGGACCTGCCGACGGCCAGTTTTGCCGGCCAGCAGGACACCTATCTGTGGATTGAAGGGGTTGATAACGTTATCCGGCGGGTGCGGCAATGCTGGGCCAGCCTTTTCACGGCCCGGGCCATCAGCTATCGCGTAAAAAATAATTTCCCGCACGACAAGGTCCTCATCAGTGTCGGTGTCCAGCAGATGGTCAATTCCAAGGCCGCCGGCGTCATGTTTACACTCAACCCGATCAACGGAGACCCGTCCAAGGTGGTTATCGAGGGCGCCTGGGGCCTGGGAGAGACCGTGGTGTCGGGGACCGTCAACCCGGACAAATTTGTCGTGGACAAGGTCGTTATGGAAACCTCGGAAAAAACAATATCCGCCAAACAGGTCGAATGTATCTTTGATCCCGGCACTGCGGAAGTGATCACCGCCGATATCGCAGAAGACAGGCAGAACCAGTGCTGTCTGGAAGATCGGGAGATTAAAGCCCTGGCGGTTGTTGCCAAAAATATTGAAAAACACTATGGCCGCCCCATGGATATCGAATGGGCCATTGACGGCACCCTCGATTTCCCGGAAAACATCTTTATTGTACAGGCACGGCCGGAAACGGTCTGGGGACAGAAAGAGCAGAAACCACTCATTGGGAAAAAAAGCGGATATGAGCTCCTCATGGAGCAGGCGATGAAACGCATCAAAATACCATGACATACCGCCGGGCATGTCGGGACACGCCTGCCCGGCCATTTGACCCGTGCACACTTAATCCAGCAAGAAGCTCCGCCGGCTGGCGGATAAAACATATCATACCAGAGAAAGGAAAAAAGTATTTATGAAAGACATGCGCGATTTTATTGCAGAAGGAGAAAAGACGGGGCTGTGCAAACGCATCACGGCTGAAGTGGACTGGAACCTGGAGCTGTCGCATATCGCCAAACTCAACGAAGAGCAAAGCGGTCCGGCGCTTTTGTTTGAAAATGTCAAGGACTACAACAGCCCGGTGATTACCAGCGTCTGTACCACAACCCAGCGGCTGGCCTTGATCATGGGCCTGCCGCTCGAGTCTACCCTGGTCGATCTGTACGAAGAATGGGCCCGTCTGGGTGAAAACCTGATCAAACCCAAAGAAATCGACAGCGCCAGCGCGCCATGCAAACAGAATATTATCACCGGCGATGATATCGATCTGTACAAATTCCCCGTCCCCCAGTGGTATCCCCTGGACGGCGGCCGGTTTATCGGCACGGCTCATTTCGTCATCTGCAAGGATCCCGATACCGGCTGGGTCAACCTGGGAACCTATCGGGGCCAGCTGCTCGGCAAGGACAAAATGGGCACCCAGTTCATCAAGGGAAAACACGCCGATATTATCCTGAAAAAATACCAGGCCATGGGCAAACCCATGCCGGTGGCTTCAATCATCGGATGCGATCCGCTTCTGTTCATCCTGGGCGCCGCCCGGGTATCGGCCTTTACCTCCGAGTACGACGTAGCCGGCGCCCTGCGGGGTGAACCTGTGGAAGTCGTTCCCGGGGAAACCGTCGACCTGCCCATCCCGGCCCACGCCGAAATCGTTGTGGAGGGGGAAGTCGATGCCGAAAAATTCATGGACGAAGGCCCCTTCGGAGAATACACCGGCTACTATTCCGGTGTGGGCAGCGATCCCCGCAATTTTATCGATGTCAAATGCATCACCCATCGCGACAATCCGATCATGTGGGGAACCACGGTCGGACGCGCCGTCACCGATACCCACATGACCATGGCATTGTCCTACGGCGCGACCTTGTGGCAGCAGCTGCTGGCCATGAAAATCCCGGGGCTGAAGGCCGTTTACTGTCCGCCTGAAGGATCCGGCCGGTTTCTCGCCATTATTTCCATCAAACAGATGTACCCCGGCCACGCCGATCAGGTATTGACCGCTGCCATTTCCACGGAAATGGGGGCCTATGGTTTAAAAACCGTCATTGTGGTCGATGAGGATATTGACCCCTGGGATATCCCCCGGGTCCTGTACGCCCTCAGTTTCCGCTTTCAGCCCAATCGGTCTCAGGTGATCAAGCGCGGCCGGTCCACGCCGCTGGATCCCTCTTTGCCCATCGATTCAAGGGACATCACCGGTCGGCTGCTGCTGGATGCCACCATCCCCTACGACTGGAAAGACAAACCGATCCCCATTGAACTCGACCCGGATGTTGTGGCAAAGATCAAGGGACGCTGGTCAGAACTGGGGCTTTAATTCGTCACCCCGGAGCAGGCAGGCGACGTACCAGGCGTATCAATCAATGGCCGCCGCCTGCCATGCCCATTTAAGGAGATACCGGTATGTCCGATACACGTATATTGGAAAACAAAAAAGTCCTGATCGTCGATGATGAACCCGATATCCTGGAAGTCCTCGAGGAATTGCTTGATATGTGCGAAGTGACCAAAGCGGCCAGTTTTGAAAAGGCGAGTCACCTGATGGAAACCAGAGAAATTGATGTGGCCGTCCTGGATATCATGGGCGTCAATGGCTACGATCTGCTGAATATCGCCAAGCGAAAAGGGATTCCGGCCGTCATGCTCACCGCCCATGCCTTTTCCGCCGACAACCTGGTCCGCACCATCAAGGGCGGGGCCTACGCCTATATTCCCAAAGAAGAAATCAGCGATATTGCAGTCTACCTGAGCGATGCGCTGGCTGCCAGAAAAACGGGCAGAAACCCCTGGCAATCCTGGGATCAGCGCCTCCCATCGTCCTATTTCGAACGCAGATGGGGCACGACATGGAAAGACCGGGACAAGGATTTCTGGCATCAATTTAAGGCCGGTCTCAAAGCAAAGCGTGAAAAAAAAGACTGACAGCTTGTCAAAATAATCACTGAAAATAAAAAACGACAACATGCCTTGGCCCGGACAAGGGGGGGACGCCTGTATGGAATCTCCCTGCACCCTGCAGCTGTTTTAACGTAACGGCCCGGGTCAATGTAATGATGGAGGGATATTTTGAAACCGATTCGCTATACGCAGGAAATGATCGATGAGTTCTTAAACGACGGTTACTGGACCGACGAATTATTCTACGACTTCTGGGATAGAAATGCCCGGGAATTTGGCGATCAGGAAGCCCTGGTCGATACCAGATACCGTCTGACATGGGCCGAGGCCAAAAAACGGGTGGATGCCATGGCGATTTCCTGGGTGGAGATGGGCATTCCCAAATCCAGCCGCGTCATCATCCAGTCGCCCAACAGCGTCTACGGGTTTCTGGCCAGAATCGCCTGTGAACGGGCCGGATTGATCTCGCTGACCGTCTATCCATATCTGCGCCAGAGGGAGCTGGAATACATGGTGGAACGGACAGAGGCGGCGGCGGTCGTTATCTGTCATGTCTACAATAAATTTGATTATCTCGAAATGTACAAAACTCTCCAGAAACAATTCCCCCACCTGAAACATTTTTTTCTCTTTGAAGAAACCGTACCGGACAGCGCACCCGAGGGCACCTATTCCCTGCCGGAAATGACAGAAGCCCGGGCCGCGAAACCGATCGACGAATCGATCCTTACCGCCCGCCGGCTCGATCCCACCGGGGATGTGGCCATCCTCACCACGACCTCCGGCACCACCGGAATTCCCAAGCTTGTGGAATGGCCGACCGCGCCCCGGGTCTGTACTTCCAAGGGCCGGGTGGACATATGGCACCTGACCCGCAACGATATTACCATGGCCATCGCTCCCCATGCCGGCGGTGCGGCCGGCACACTGACCTATTTTGCCGCGCCCATTGCCGGCGCCAAAACAGTGATGCTGGAAGAATTTTCTCCCGAAGGCGCGCTGGCGCTGATCGAAAAGGAAAAGGCCACGGCCATCGGCGTGGTTCCCACCCATCTGATCCGTATGCTGGAAGCCGACGCCACAAAGTACGACTTGAGTTCGCTCCGGTTTATCCGGTCGGCCGGAGGATATCTGGCCCCACAGGTGGCCGAGGAAGCGGAAAAAGCATTTGGCGCCTCCATTACCAGCGACCTGGGGACCCAGGACATGGGATCGGTGTCGGGCTGCCGGGTGGAAGATTCCAAGGACCTGCGCCGGCGAACCGTTGGCCGCATGCTGCCGGGAAACAAAGTCCGCCTGCTTGACAAGGATACCGGCGAAGAAGTCGCCGACGGCGAACCGGGCGTATTATGGTTCAGAGGCCCTCATGCCCCGGCCGGCTATTACCGGGATCCGGAATTAACCGCCACGGTCTTTGACAAAGACGGCTGGACCACAACCAGTGATATCGTCAAGTTCGACCAGGAATGCCTGTGGATTCTGGGGCGGGCCAAGGATATGATTATCCGGGGCGGCCAGAACATCTATCCTGCGGAAATCGAAGGCATGCTCAACGGCCATCCCAAAGTGGCTTCCGTCGCCATAGTCGGCTACCCGGACCGGGAAATGGGAGAAAAGGCCTGTGCCTACGTCATCCCCAAATCGGGTGAGGATTTCACCTTTGACGAAATGATCGATTTCCTCAAATCCAAGCAGATCGCCATGTTTAAACTGCCCGAACGGCTGGAGGTGGTTTCCGAATTTCCCGGTGTTGGCGATTCGGGAAAAGTCAACAAGGAAACCCTGAAAAAGATGATCGCCGAAAAAGTGGCGGACAAAGGATAGAAAACGCCATGCCGAAGAGCATTCTCATCATCTCCACCCTGGACACAAAGGGGGAGGAAACATTCTATTTAAGGGATAAAATCACCTCCCTCGGCAACGACACCCTGATCATGGATCTGTCCATGCGCGGCGATGAACAGTCGCCGGCGGATATCCCCCCCGCCATGGTGGCCGCTGCCGGCGGCAGTACCCTTGACGAGATCCGTCATTCCCGGGAGCGCGCCAAAATCACGGGAATTACAATCCGGGGAGCGTCAAAACTGGCTGCGGATTTTCATGCCCGGGGCAAAATCGACGGTATGATTGCCCTGGGCGGGTCCACCGGCACGCTGATGGCCACGGAAGTCATGCGGGCGCTGCCCTTTGGGATTCCCAAAGTCGCCATATCATCCACGGCCGCCCTGCCAGGATTATCCACCCGCTACATCGGCACCGGCGACATCTGTCTGTTTCACTCTGTGGTTGAAGTGGCCGGGCTTTCGGATCTTTTGAAAAACGTCATTGACCGGGCGGCGCATGCCGTTGTCGGGATGGCCGCCGACGATATTACCCCGCCGAAAGCCGCGCATGCCAAGGCCATTGCCCTGACCATGCTGGGGCCCTGCGAAAAATGCGCCCGTGCCGTGCAGGCCGCCCTGGAGCAGGCCGGCTATCAGGTCATCGGCTTTTCGGCCGCGGGCATTGGTGACCGGGCCATGGAGGAGATGATCCGCAACGGATTTTTCCATGGCGTGGTGGATCTGGCGCCGGGCGGCGTGGGCGAGCATCTGTTTAAATTCATGCGCGACGCCGGCCCCCACCGGATGGAATCCGCCGGCCGGGCCGGGCTGCCGCAGGTGATATCGACCTGCAGCGTCAATCACATGACCCCCGCCAAATCGCGATATAAGCCGGACTTTCACCAGCGCCGCAAATACGATCTCGACAAATATCGATCCTGGCTGCGCCTGTCGCCGGACGAGCTGAAAACCGTGGCCGGCGCCTTTGCCGATAAAATCAACATCGCCAGGGGCCCGGTAAAAGTGGTGATCCCGCTCAAGGGCTGGTCATCCGTCGACTGCCCCGGCAATCCCACTTATGATCCAGAAGAGGACCGGGTATTTATCGACGCCTTGCGGGATCGGGTGAAATCCGATATTGATATTGTGGAAGTGGATGCCAATATGGAAGAGTCGGCATTCGCGCAGACGCTTACCCGGGCCTTTCTGGAAATGATGTAATGGGACCCGATATTCCGCCATCCATGGAACAGGCGCTGATCGCCGCCGCCCGGCCCCGTCTTGAAAAGGGCCGCAAGGGGGACTGGTCCCACACGCAGCGAACCATCGAATACGCTCGGACACTGCTGGAGAAAGAAGCCGGCGAAGCCGATATTGTCCTCCCGGCGCTCTACCTCCACGATACCGGCTGGAGCGCCATCGACTACCAGGATTTTATCGATGCGCCGCCAGCCCTTAAGAAAGACACCCGCAGTCTCCGGGAACATATGGCCGCCAGCGCCCGCATCGCCGACGCCGTATTGCGAGAACTGCACTTTGCTCCCGACAAACGCGCCCGCATTGTTGCCATTATCGCCGTCCATGACGATCCGGATCGGATTCTGGCGCTTAACGACCTGTCGGCCACACTGGTGATGGAGGCCGACCGGCTCGACCGGTATGGCCGGCGCAGTCTCAAACGGTATGAGGACATGTTCGGTCCGGAATACTTTAAGGAATCCGCCTGGCTCGATGGCGTCACCATGCGCCGGGAAGGGCTTTCCGAGTGGTTTCACACGGCTTCCGGCAAAGCCCTGGCCCATGAAATGGCCGCCCAGATCGGCATTATTGACGGACATAAATGATGACAACTTACCCATCGTTTCTAGACGCTCATGTAAGGTCACAAAGTGGCTCATTTGACATCGAGGCCCGTATCGGCTGGGTTGGGGACGACCTGCTGGTCAGCATTTATGGCGGCGAAAAGCCCCACATCGGCGCCGTGGCGGCGGCGCATCCCCGGCCGAGCCTGAAAAATCCGGCGCTCACCAGCGCCACGGCTTCGGTTATCTGTTATACGGCCCACAAGGAAGACGACCTGGCCAAACGATCGGCCGAAATACTGGCGGCCATCCTCAACACCCGGGTCGTCGTAACGGCCGGGATTCACTGGGACAACCTGCCACCGGACGGCATCGATCAAATTGTTCGAAACAGCCGTCAGCTCGTGACGTTGATTGCGGAAAAAGCCAAATCCATACGGACGATGAATTAACGCGGATTCAATGAAAGGAACCGTCCCATGCCCAAAAGAATAATCATCGCCATTGCCGGAGCCAGCGGCGTTATCTACGGCATCCGCATGCTCGAAGTATTGCGGGACACCGATTATGAAACCCATCTGATTATTTCTGATGCCGGTATACTCAATATCAAAATCGAGACGGCCTATGCCCCCGAAGAAGTGATCCGCATGGCCGACGTGGTCCATGCCCATAAAGACATGGCCGCGCCCCTGGCATCGGGTTCCTTTCAAACTCACGCCATGGTGGTCGTGCCCTGCACGATCAAAACCTTGTCGGGGATCGCCAATTCCTACAACGAGAACCTCATTGTCCGGGCGGCGGATGTCACGCTCAAAGAGAAACGCAGGCTCGTCCTGATGGTCCGTGAGACCCCGCTGCACAAGGGGCACCTGCGTCTCATGACCCTGGCCGCCGATCTGGGCGCCTGCATTCTGCCGCCGGTGCCCTCTTTTTACCATTCCCCTGAAACCATTGAAGACATCATTGACCAGACCATCGGAAAAATCCTCGACGCTGTCGGTGTCGAACACAATCTGTTTCAACGCTGGGGGGAGAAAAAAGAAACGCCGGACCCCGGCAACCTGAGCGTCTGCTGAAGCGGGTATTCATGTCTGCCACTCCCACCATCGCCGTCCTGGGCACCTTTGATACCAAGGCCGAGGAACATCTTTTTTTAAAAAGCGGTATCGAATCCCGGGGCCTGACGGCATTGACGATCAATATCGGCACCCGCCGCCCGCCGCGAACGCCGGTGGACATGGATCTGTTCATGCCCCCGTCCGGGGACGATACCGTGGACCGGGACCTGGCCATTGCCGCCATGTGCCGGCGAGCCGGGAAGGTTATCCGCGATCTGCACGCCCGGGGCCGGATTCACGCCGTCATCTCGGCCGGCGGCGGATCGGGAACGCACTTATCTACTGCTATCATGCGAACCCTGCCGCTGGGGGTGCCCAAGGTGATGGTATCCACAGTGGCATCCCGGGACATGCACGATATCGTCGGTACCCGGGATCTCACCATGATACACAGTGTTGTCGACCTTTTGGGGGTCAATCGGATTTCCGGTGCCATTTTAGATAAAGCGGCGGCGGCCGTCTGCGCCATGGCCCAAAGCCGGTGGGTGCCCGAAGAAAAAGGCAAGAGGATTGCCCTCTCTTTTTTCGGGTTTATCACCCCGGCGGCCGAACAGACCAAGGCGGCGCTGGAAGACCGTGGATACGAAGTGATCGCCTTTCATGCCAACGGCACCGGCGGCATGGCTCTGGAGGAATTGACGGCTGAAGGATATTTTAACGGGATTCTCGATCTGGCCACCCATGAACTGGCCGATGCGCTCATGAAAGGGTATTGCGGCGCCATCGGTCCGGGGCGCTTTGTGTCGGCGGAAACGCCTGGCGTGCCACGCCTGGTCGTCCCCGGCGGTCTCGACTGTGCGGTGCTGGAATTTACGCGGGACAGTGTCCCGCCCGCTTTCCAAAACCGCCAGATTTTCTTTTACGACTTCCGCTCGGCCATCCGGCTGACCCTGGAAGAATCCGATATACTGGCCCGCCAGCTGGCCGCAAAGCTCAACCCGTCTCCCGGCACTGTCAAGGTAATCAACCCCGCCGGCGGCTGGTCGGTGGCCGATCATCCCGATGGCCCGCTGTACGCTCCCGATATCAATGCCGCTTTTATGGCCACCTTCAGGGAGAAGCTGGATTCGCGAATTACCATCACCACCGTCGCCCACCATATCAACGACCCGGATTTTGCCCAATTAATCGCCAGGGAAATGGATGCCATGATCCGTCTCGGATCTCGGGAAAAACAAAGCCGATGAAGCCGGTAAATACTGCTTTTCGATGGCTCCCCTGTCCGGTTGTTTTTATCTGTACGGCCCATGAAGGGCATCGGGACATCATGACGGCAACCGCCATGTTCATTTCCGAGAAAGAACCACTGCTGACCGTCAGCGTGGGGGCAGACCATCTGACAGACCGGCTCATCAGCGCTTCCGGCCAGTTTATTGTCGCGATTGCTTCCGTTGATCAGAAAAAGCTGGCTTTCCAGCTTGGCGCGCTGCGGGGAGAAGACATCGATAAATACGCCCGTTTTTCCATCGACACCCTGCCACCGACAGGGGGAGACAGCCTGGTGCCTGCCAGGGCATCCGCCTGGATGAAATGTACCGTGGAGCGGACAGAAACAATCACGGGCTACCGGGTTATTACAGGCCGAATCGTCGAAAGCGGCGATCTTGAAAACCCGCCGCTGATCTGGCAGAGGGACGCCTTATGGCAGCTGACCGCCATCCCGGAATAAATTAAAACAATCCCGTAAATCCGTACAAAGTACCACGCTCGACAGAAGATTCGCCCCTCTTCATGGGACTACCCGTGCGATTAAAACCGGAGACGGCTATCGTTGAAAGGCGGCAATAAAGTCTTCCAGTTCCTCTCCTTTTTCCACACAGGCCGCCACCTGATTCCGGGCGTGTGCAATGGACCGTATGGCGGCCTTGAAGTGTATGGACACAGGATCATCTTCTCCCAGAGACGCAATTATTTTCTGAAGGATATCGTTGCCCTGATCAAAAAATGCTTCGGTTTCCGCCATGACCCGTTTACGAACACGGTGTTTTTCCAGTTCACGCGTGACCAGCGGCAACAGGCGCTGGATGGAAGATTCCACCAGGGCATCCCGGGGCGCATTGTACGCTTTAGACGTTTGATCGAGGCATCTCAGGGTACGCCGATTGAGCACATAAGTTTTCTGAACCCGGTGGGTCCCCTGGAGGATATCGACGTTCAGATGGCGGGCAACCCGGTCCAGAGCATCCATATCCTCGATGAGATGATCAAACAGCGATTTCTTCTTGATCCCCAGCTGGACGGCCAGAATACTGATGGTTTCAATGGCTCTCCGGGAAAGACGAAAAGTGGCACGGACCGATTGTTTTCCCCTCAGATCTTTCGAAGACGGATGGGGAATCGACAGCACATCGTCGATTGTGCGTGGCGTTTTGGGACGCATTATTTTTTTACCCGCTCAACATATTCACCGGTACGTGTATCGATACGGATTTTCTCGCCCTCTTCGATAAACGGCGGTACCTGCAGCAGATATCCGGTTTCCAGCGTGGCCGGTTTGGTATCCCCCGAAGCGGTGTCGCCCTTGACCCAGGGATCGGCCTTTTCCACCCGCAGGTTGACAAACATGGGCAGCGTCACCTCAATGGGGCGCCCGCTGAACATCAGGACGTTGCAGACGGTATTTTCCTTGAGAAAATATTTGGTCTCCCCCATCTGTTCTTCGGTCAAAAATTCCTGCTCGTAATTTTTCGAGTCCATGAAACAATAGGTGTCGCCATCATTGTAAAGGTATTCCATTTCCCGTTCTTCCAGATCGGCCTCGTTAAATTTATCCCCGGACCGATAGGTTCGATCAAACTGCGCCCCGGTAATCATATTTTTCAGTTTGCACCGATACAACGCCTGTCCCTTGCCGGGCTTGGAAAATTCAAATTGAACCACTACATACGGGTCGCCATCTATTTCAATCTTCAATCCTTTTCTTAAATCCGACGCTTCATACATGTCTGTTCGTGCTCCTGTAGTGAATCATTTAATCGTTAACTGTCAAAAAACAGGTGGCGCAGTTCCACCGTCGCCCGGCCGCGTCACCATTAATTTATAGTTGACATTTCAGGGGGTGTTTAACATATTTACCATATTTTAGCAATTTATTATAAGGAAAACAAAATGATCCTGATCATTGATTTCGGCTCGCAATACAATCAGCTGATTGCCCGGCGGGTACGGGAGCACCGTGTCTTCTGCCAGGTCGAACCGCCGACCATTGGCTTGGATGCCATCCGGTCACTCAACCCGGACGGCATTATCCTCTCCGGCGGGCCGTCGAGTATCTACGATAAAAACAGTCCGCGCATTGACAAAGCCATTTTTGACCTTGGGATTCCCATCCTGGGAATCTGCTATGGATTTCAATATATGGCCGACACCCTGGGCGGAACGGTGAAGGGGTCCACAAAGCGCGAATACGGGTTTGCCGAGATGACGATCCGGTCCCATGATCATCTTTTTGCCGATATCGGCTCCCGCACCCCCTGCTGGATGAGCCATGGCGACACGATCCAGAAACTTCCCCGGGGCTTTAAAATCACCGCCTCGACGTCAAGCACCCGTATTGCCGCTGCCACCCAGGTCCGCAAAAAGCTTTTCGGCGTTCAGTTCCACCCGGAAGTGGCCCATACCCCCCAGGGCAAAAAGATGCTGGCCCGTTTTCTATTTGATATCTGCCACTGCAAACGCCGGTGGACCATGAAAAATTTCGCCGACCAGGCCATCGGGCAGATCCGTCAAGCCGTTGGCGACAACCGGGTGATTCTTGGCCTGAGCGGCGGTGTCGATTCGTCGGTCACCGCCCTGCTGATCCACCAGGCCATCGGCAAACGGCTGACCTGTATTTTCGTGGACAACGGTCTGTTGCGCCTCAACGAACGTGAAAAGATAGAAAAGATTTTAAAACGACATCTGGACATCAACATCCGTTTCGTCAGTGCCAAACGTAAATTTCTCAGCGCCCTGACCGGCGTCACAAGCCCTGAAAAAAAACGCAAAATCATTGGCCGGGTATTTATGGATGTGTTTGAAGCGGAAGCCAAAAAAATAAAAAACGCCGCTTTTCTCGCCCAGGGAACATTGTATCCGGATATCATCGAATCCCGCTCGGCTTTCGGCGGCCCGACCGCCGTCATCAAATCCCATCACAATGTGGGGGGCCTGCCCAAGAAGATGAAGCTGAAGCTGGTCGAACCGCTTCAATACCTCTTTAAGGATGAGGTGCGCAAACTGGGAAAAACCCTGGGGCTGTCCGATGATCTGGTCTGGCGGCAGCCCTTCCCCGGCCCCGGGCTGGCCATTCGGGTGATTGGCGAAATCACAAGTCGTCGTCTGACGATTCTCCGGTACGCCGATGACATCTTTCTTCAGGAAATCAAAGCCGCCGGATATTACAAAAAGCTGTGGCAGTCCTTTGCCGTGCTGCTGCCCATTAAAAGCGTGGGCGTTATGGGCGACCAGCGCACCTATGAAAACATCCTGGCCCTGCGGGCGGTGACCAGTGTGGATGCCATGACCGCCGACTGGGCCAAACTCCCCCACAAATTTCTGGCAAAAGTATCCAGCCGGATTATTAATGAGGTCGCCGGCGTGAATCGGGTAGTGTACGATATCAGCTCCAAACCGCCCAGTACTATTGAATGGGAATAGGGAATGAAAACAAGCCATTCGACTGATCGCTCAACCGACAAATTTACACTGGGGCGCGGAGAGCAGGCCACCGGCCAGATCCTTTCTCCGGAAACGCCCCCCCTGCCGGTGTCCCCGCAAAAATCCCGGGCAGTTCTATACATCCTGCTGGGCATTTTGATGGCTGCCATGATTGGCGCCTATTTCGACCTCTACCGCCGCCTTACCCATTCAACCTCCATGGACAGTGAGAAACTCACCCGTCTGGCTGAAAACCTGGAGGATCGGTTTTCGTCCCTTTCCATCAAACAGGCCAGGCTGAAAGAGCAGCTCACCCAGAAAGATACAACGGATACGCAGATCACCCGGGAACTGACAGAAAAATTAAAGCAGACCCACGCCGATCTGGCGACACTGAGAAAAGACCTGGCCGCCAAAGCCGGTCAGACGGATCTCACCCAGGCGCTGGCCGCCATGGGCGCTGCCCGGGAGAAAATGGGGAAAATCAGCGCTGAAATCCAGGCTGTCAGGGAAAAAACAGACGCGTTGACAACCGGGCTGGCCGCCATACAGTCGAAAATCGAAAAGGTAGCGGCCGATCTGTCCGGCGAGATTGCCGAAACCAGCCGTCTCCTTGACCAGACATCCAAAAATCTGATTGCCCTGGAAAGCCGGGTCGATGCTCTGAAAACCGCCAAACTCGACAGAAAAACGGCGGAAAAATTAATCATGAAAAAAATAGACACACAACGCGCCACTGCCGCCGAAGCGGCCAAAAAGCTATCCGCCTATATTGACCGCATCAACGCAAACAGGCGCCATATCAGCGAACTGGACAAAAACGCCGATGTGTACGCCGGTGAAATCCTGAAAATCAAACGGCAGCTCAATACCCTTCGTGCGGCTGTTTCAAATCATGCCACACGGCCATCCCCTCCTCCTTCTCCGGCACGGCAACCGGCTAAACCGGGTCAAATTATCCAGCAGAACCTGTCGGAATAAGGAATCACCTGCATGAACCGATCCGACCTGACCCGTTTGCTGGAAAAAGTGGCCTCGGGATCAATTGATGTGCCCCGGGCCACTGAAACGCTTTTTAACCTGCCTTACGAAGATATCGGGTTTGCCTGCGTGGATCACCACCGCAGTCTGCGTAAGGGATTTCCGGAGGTGATCTACGGAGAAGGAAAAACC
>Ga0256846_1000183_pt1 | contig 27377 bp, 26 predicted proteins | sample TevniametaG_FD_189098 | JGI IMG/M metagenome (GOLD analysis project Ga0256846, IMG submission 189098) | Tube worm associated microbial communities from hydrothermal vent at the East Pacific Rise, Pacific Ocean - Tevnia | ecosystem: Host-associated > Annelida > Integument > Unclassified ...
AAGATTAAATTATAAAATAAAAAAATATTATTCAAAATTTATTAACAATAGACGGAAAATAATTATCTTTGCCATTAGTATTTGTTTAAAATTCAGGAATAATATCAAATGACTAAAATTTTAATTATGTTCATCACCGCTTTTATCGCCATTTCCTGCTCTAATGAAAAAGACTCTGCAATTGATAGGATTCAACAAAAGATTTGCTCCACACTTATTGAATCGCCCACCGCAGAGGGCATAATCACCGCAAAAGGAATTTGGCAGAATGAATTTGCAAAAAAATTCGAGATTACATCAAAAGAGCAAACCGATTATCTTGTTAAATTTCGCAAGTGCTTTGCTTCAATGGGATTTAAACGTAATATCAAACCATTAAATCAATCAATCACAGGTACGATAGCAGATTATTTGAAATTGAAAAACGACAATCTACAAATTGTCTTAAAGAATGAAGAAGCACCTGCATTCAGTATTACTTGCGTTTTTTCTGGCATTAAACAATATCAGGACAGTACGGAATTTGATGTTGAAGGTAGTTTGACATTATACGACCACAGCGGTAAAAAGATTTACAAATATAATGTCTATCCCGTACCCGATTTCTATTTAACGATGAAACAGGGAAGGGGAGATTTCAAATTTACAGCTTATTTGGACGCAATATGGTATCCTTATGATAAGAACCCGTTTGACAAAGCCGCCGAAGCAATTATAATGATGAGCAAAGCGGAATATTACTCTTTTGCTCTGGGCATAAAAGGCGAAAACAAAGATAAGAATGATGAAAAAATGAACGATGATGAAATTCTTGACAATCTTCAAATATTATCCGCACCGGCGAATTAATTCCAAAAATAATTGATATTCTTTGTTTAGATTTCATAATTGTTTAGTAAATTTGCAAATAACAGGTTTAAATAAACTTTAATAATAAAAAACGGAAAGAGAAATGAGTTTAATAGTTGATATTATAGGAAGAGAAATCCTTGACAGTCGCGGCAATCCTACTGTTGAGGTCGAAGTTATGCTCGAAGACGGAACAACAGGTATTGCCGCTGTTCCATCAGGCGCCAGCACAGGTGAAAATGAAGCAGTAGAATTGAGAGACGGAGACAAAGACCGATATATGGGTAAAGGCGTCCAACAAGCAATTGAAAATATTGAAACAGTAATTTTCGATAATCTCGAAGGGTTTGATGCCACCGAACAAGTGGATATAGACAAAAGCTTAATTCACTTAGACGGCACAGCGAATAAATCAAATCTCGGCGCAAACGCAATACTCGGGGTCTCAATGGCAGTGGCAAAAGCCGCCGCCGAATATTACGGACTTCCCCTATACCGCTATCTTGGCGGTATAAACAGTAAAGTCTTACCCGTACCGATGATGAACATTTTGAATGGTGGCAAGCACGCCGATAATACTGTAGATATTCAGGAATTTATGATTGTTCCTGCCGGCGCCCCAACATTCCGCGAAGCCCTGCGTATGGGAGCGGAAATATTTCACAATCTAAAAACAGTGCTGAAAAGCAAAGGATACAACACTGCTGTAGGCGATGAAGGCGGCTATGCACCGGCTTTAAAATCCAACGAAGAAGCTTTTGACCTAATCATTGAAGCTATTGATAAAGCAGGATATAGGGTAAAAGACGATGTTTTACTTGCCATTGATACAGCATCAAGCGAAATGGTAGAAGACGGAAAATACAAAATGTTCAAATCCACAGGTGAATATAAGACTTCCGAGGAAATGGTCAACTGGTATATCGATTTGGTAAATAAATATCCCCTGATTTCAATAGAAGACGGTCTTGGCGAAAATGATTGGGAAGGCTGGAAAATCCTAACCCAAGAACTAGGCGACAAAGTACAACTTGTAGGCGATGACATATTTGTTACAAATCCGGAATTCCTAAAACGCGGCATTGCAGAAGACGTCTCGAACTCTATCCTAATAAAAGTAAATCAAATAGGCACACTTACCGAAACGTTTGACACAATCGAAATGGCACAACGCAACGGATTTGCGACCATTATCTCGCACCGCTCAGGCGAAACCGAAGATACAACAATAGCAGACATTGCCATTGCAACAAATGCAGGACAAATTAAAACAGGCGCCCCGAGCAGAACAGACAGAGTAGCCAAGTACAATCAATTATTAAGGCTCGAAGAAGAACTCTGTGATGCCGCTACATACGCAGGCATTTCTCAATTTGCAAAATATCTATAATGTTTAAAAAATATCAAAGAACTGAATTATGATAAAATTCGGAACAGACGGCTGGCGTGGACTGATTGCACGCGATTTCACTTTCGACAACATTCGACTCGTTGCCCTTGCAACGGCTAAATACATAAAAAAGACGAGCAAAACGCCAAAAGTCCTAATTGGCTATGATACACGCTTTCTTTCAAGGCAGTTTGCCTATGAAACAGCTCTCGTTATGGCGTGGCAGGGCGTTATTGTTAATATTACAGACAAGATTTCCTCCACTCCGCAGGTTTCTTATCAAACAAAACAAAAACGCTGCGACTTGGGTATTGTCATTACCGCAAGCCACAATCCGGGAGAATATAACGGCTTCAAAGTCAAGGCAAGATTTGGCGGTCCGGCAACTCCCGAGCAAATTTCAATGATTGAAAAGGAACTAAAAATTGTGATGAACCGCCCTCCAAAGTTTACGATGAAAGCGATTGAGACCTATATCAATCTTAAGAAAATTCGTTTCTTTGATGCAGAGGAATCTTACCTAAGAAATATTAAAAAGAAAATTGATATTAACGCCATAAACAAAGCCGATTTTAAAATTCTTTTCGACCCGATGTTTGGCGCCGGTATTAACACAATTAAAAAATTATTGCCAAAAGCAGAAGAAATTCACGACTATTACAACCCTTCTTTCGGTGATATTGACCACCCTGAGCCAATAAAAGAATGTCTCGGTGAATCTATTGCAATTATGAAAAAAGGAGACTATGACGTATGCCTTGCTACTGACGGCGATGCCGACAGATTAGGTGTGATTGATAGCAAAGGCAATTATATTGACCCGCATAGAGTATTTATGATTCTTCTTAAATACTTGTACGAGCATAAGAAAAAGCGCGGCGCAGTAGCAAAAACCGTTTCGCTTACCTCTATGGTTAGTCAATATTGCGAGAAGCACGGAATACAATTATTCGAGACTCCCGTTGGCTTCAAGCATATAGCAAAATTGATGAATGAAGAGAAAATCCTAATCGGTGGCGAAGAATCCGGCGGCTTGGGTACTATTCTCCACATTCCGGAGCGGGACGGAATTTTCAATGCAATGCTACTGCTCGAAGTAATGACAAAACGCAATATGTCCCTAAAAGAATTGAGCGACGAACTTGACGAGGAATTCGGTATTCACCGCTTCCTCCGCCGCGATGTACGGGTAACGGAGCAAATCAAGAAAGAGATACTCGCCGCTTGCAAACGGAAGCCAAAACAACTCGGTAGATTTACTGTTAGAAGAATTGATGCAAAAGACGGTTATAAATTTTACGTAGATGACGGCTGGCTACTAATACGTGCTTCCGGCACAGAGCCGCTCCTGCGGTTCTATGCGGAAAGCAATTCAATCAGAAAAGTAAACGAACTGATAGACGAGGCATTAAAAATCAATAAGAAAAAGAAATAATAAGTATTCTTTTGTTTCCTATCCTTCCGAATATATTACTTTCGGAAGGATTTTTTAATATCGGCGGTTACTTTACCCTTGCCACACATATATCTTACATACATATTAGGTAACTACTATCATAAGTCCGATATTAATGTTAAATATAATTAAAGGAATATTGTCAATTCATTCGTAAATTTGTAAGAAAACGAGAAACGATATGCCTGATACAATTACAGCATTGGCAACTGCCCCGGGAAGTGCCGGGATTTCCGTTATACGGATATCCGGTCAAGATGCTATTGCTATTGCTGATAAATATTTTCGCGGAAAAATTGAATTAAGCAAAGCAAACACTCACACAATACATTTCGGCGAGTTTGTTCACAACGAAAAAATCATTGATACGGTTACCGCCGCTATATTCATCGCCCCACAATCCTACACGGGCGAGAATACAGTTGAAATAAGTTCGCATGGAAGTATGATAGTAGTCGATGAAATCATTAACGCATTAATAGCCGGCGGCGCCCGCCATGCCGAGCCGGGCGAATTTACCAAACGTGCATTCATCAACGGGAAATTGGACTTAATGCAGGTAGAAGCTGTTGCAGATATTATTCATTCAACATCTGTCAAAGGAGCGCAGACATCAGCTAGGCAACTTGCCGGCAAATTTACACCCCGGCTTGCACAATTGAGACAAAAATTAATTGATATTGCCTCGCTATTAGAGCTTGAACTTGACTTTGCGGACGAAGATATAGAATTTCTAGACCGCCCGACAATTATTAAACGAATGGAAGAAACCCGTGATTATTGTCAAACCCTTGCGGCATCATTCAAATCGGCAGAAATACTTCGTTCGGGTTTTTTTGTCGGTATTGCAGGTTACCCAAATTCCGGTAAGTCCACATTATTCAACACCTTACTGGAACGTGAGCGGGCGATTGTAAGCGAAATCCCGGGAACAACACGCGACTATCTCGAAGAAACAATTATTCTAAATGGTATTTCCGTAAGAATTATTGATACAGCAGGACTTCGTGATACAAAGGATATTATCGAAATAGAAGGTATTAAATTTGTAGAATCAGTTCTGGAACAATCAAACTTGATTATTGTTCTCAATGACATTAGCCAATCCGAAAATTATTCGGATAAACTGCTGAAACAAATTGAAAAACGCTTTCCCGAGCATACGGCGATACTCGTACACAATAAAATAGATAAAGCCATAGACTATAAAGAAAAGTCTAATGAACTCTACATATCTGCAAAACAGGGTAAAGGTATTGACAAATTAAAAGGCTTGCTTGCTGTTAAAGCAAAGGAAAGTACGGACAGAATAGACGATATTCTATTAAATCAAAGACAAGCGGTACTGCTCGGACAAGTTGTATCTTCACTAAATTCTGCTATTGAAGCAAGCAAAGCGGAACTTGATAATACCGTAATATCAATAGATGTACGACAAGCAACGAAATCTCTCGGTGAAATTACAGGTGAAATATGGAGCGAGGAAGTGCTGAATAATATTTTCAGTCGTTTTTGCATTGGCAAATAATATGTTCCACGTGGAACATTGAACCGATGTATTACGCCTGATTTGCCTATTAGCAATGTCCTACGAATATTTACGTCTTTCAATTCCTAATTATTTTATATTGGATTAAGTGAAAAATAATAAATACGATATAATTGTTGTTGGAGGCGGACACGCCGGTATTGAAGCCGCTCACATTGCCGCAAAAATGGGAGCAAGCGTTGCTCTGCTCACTATGTCAATCGAAAGTATCGGAAGACCGTCTTGCAATCCATCTATTGGTGGCTCTGCTAAGGGACATCTGGTTAAAGAAATTGATGCACTGGGCGGCATTATGGGTTTACTTGCCGATAAAGCTGGAATTCAATTTAAAATGCTTAATCGTTCCAAAGGTCCTGCTATATGGTCTCCACGCTCCCAAATTGATAAAGACCTCTATCCTATTGTAGCCGCCGAATATTTACAAAATACTGACAATCTTGATATTATCGTTGCTACAGCCGAGGAAATTCTAATTGAAAATGATATAATTACCGGAGTAAGAACTACTTCTAATGAAATCATTAATTCAAATGCTGTTATACTTTGTGCAGGTACATTCCTGAACGGTATCCTCTGGACAGGCGAAGAATCGGTAGAAGGCGGCAGATATGGCGAGCCTGCTTCTAAATATCTTTCGGATTTGCTCGCTAAATACGGATTTGATGTCGGAAGATTGAAAACGGGGACGCCGCCTCGTGTTTTGGATAGTTCAATTGACTATTCACTAACCGAGCCAAGTTACGGAGATGAGCCTCCCGAACCGTTTTCTTTCCGTAGCAATCAAGTAAAAAATATTAAAATGTGCTATGCTACACAGACAGACGAACATACTCATGATGTTTTGAGGACGGGATTTGCTCGCTCTCCGCTTTTTGCGGGTCTTATTCAGGGTTCGGGACCTCGCTACTGCCCCTCTATTGAAGATAAAATTGCTCGATTCGAGGACAAGAACACACACAAAATACTTCTAGAACCGGAAGGACTTAACACACATTCCGTTTATGTAAACGGTTTTTCCACTTCCTTACCTAAAGATATACAGATTAAAGGTTTACACTCTATTCCGGGACTTGAGAATGCCGAAATAATCCGCTTCGGGTATGCTATTGAATATGACTTTTTCTATCCTTATCAGCTAAAATACACTCTCGAAACCAAAATGGTAGAAGGACTATACTTTGCCGGACAAATTAACGGAACATCTGGTTATGAAGAAGCCGCAGTTCAAGGTCTAATAGCCGGCATCAATGCAGTCCTTAAAATTAATAAGGAAGATGAATTCATTCTTAAACGTAACGAAGCATATATTGGCGTCCTCATTGACGATTTGGTAAACAAAAGTTCAGATGAACCATACAGAATTTTTACATCTCTTGCGGAATATCGTCTTCTTCTCCGTCAGGACAACGCTTACGAACGACTTATGAAATACGGCTATAGTTTCGGCACAATACCAGAAGATGACTATCATAAATTGCAAAATGACTTAGAACTTAGAGCAAAGGGCTATACAGAAGTAAAAAAAACAAAACTAAAAGCTTCTACTATTAATGAGTATTTTGATGAAATTGGAGAAACACACGTTAAAGATTCTACCGATTTATATACATTAACAAAGCGTTCCGGCGTTAAGCTCTACCATTTACTCCAAATGACAGAAAATCCATCACCGATAATTATCAGCCTTATCAATAACAAAATAATTGCAGAACAGTTGCAGACTGAAATAAAATACGAAGGATACATTAAGCGACAGAAACGAGAGGTAGAATATTTCCTTGAAAATGAAGCCAAACGAATTCCTTCGGCTCTTGATTATTTTTCAATAACATCTCTATCAATGGAGGCAAGAGAGAAATTATCAAAGGTACGCCCCGAATCTCTGGGACAGGCTTCTCGCATAGCAGGCGTTTCGGCTTCCGATGTATCTATCCTCGCCGTCTATTTAAAATAATGTTCCACGTGGAACGTTTTTCATTTTACCGTATTTTATTATATAACAAACACTTATAACATATATGAATGACGTTTCAGTGCTATTTGAGGGATTTTCCCCACTTACGATAGATTTTCTAATTGATTTAAAGAATAATAATAATCGCGACTGGTTTAATGCAAATAAAGATATTTATTTGAACGAATTAAAGGGCAAAGCTTTAACTTTAATCAACGAAATGCAATATGCTTTCCTTAGCGATGGCTTACCGTTCAATGCCGATATGAAAAAATCATTATTCAGAATTTATCGGGATATTCGTTTTAGTAAGGATAAGACTCCCTATAAAACACATCTCGGTATATTCTTTCCATACAAAGCCGATAGCACGCAGCACAAACCAATTGAAGCTACCGGATTATACCTTCATATCGAACCCAATATGTGTTTTATTGCCGGTGGACTGCACAGACCTCAGCCGGCACAATTAAAAAATATTAGAAATAGTATTAATGGAAACTACCAACAATTTAAAAATATTATCAATGACAAGTTTTTCACAAATGAGTTCACAAAGATATTAAATGACGAATCTCTAAAACGTGTTCCCCGCGGCTTTCCAAAGGAACACCCTGCCGCCGATTTATTAAAGTTAAAAGGCTATTCGCTTATATACAGTTTCCCTTGCGACATTATTTTCTCTCGTTCTCTTATTTCTCTAATTATTAAGAAAGCAAAAGCAATGTCGCCCTTTTTGGAATTCTTGGACAATGCGGCATTTGATAGAACATCGAATTAAATTTTTTAATAATAATATATTGAATAATCAGAACATTTAGTATTTTTGTTTTTCATATTATTTACAACAGAAAAAAAATATGCACAATCTTGATATTAGAAGAGTAAGAGAAATTCTGGACGGAGCAAAAGGAAAGACCGTAGCTGTGGTAGGAGACGTAATGCTCGACCGCTATTTCTGGGGCAAAGTAAACCGCGTCTCGCCCGAAGCACCTGTCCCGGTAATTGATTACCAAAATGAAACCTTTCATCTCGGTGGTGCCGCGAATGTTGCAAACAACCTGCTCACGCTCGGTGTTTCGCCAATATTATGCGGCGTGCTTGGCGAAGATAAATATGCAAAGAAATTTAAAGAAATCTGTGCGGAACAAAATATTTCGAGTTCCGGGCTTTTCGAGGATACAGGCAGGCTCACCACCGTTAAAACAAGAATTATCGGTAATAATCAGCAAATTGCAAGACTTGACCGCGAAACAAGAGATGTCATTACTTCTGATGTCGAGGAGCATATATTAAATACTCTTGAACAAACTGAAAACCTTGCGGGTATTATCATTGAGGATTACAATAAGGGTACCATTACGGAATTCTTAATCACCGAAACAATTAGCTTTGCCAATAAAAATAATATCCCTGTTTTTGTTGACCCTAAATTTGACCATTTCTTTTCGTACAAGAATATAAGAGTACTAAAACCCAATCTGAAAGAAGCATCAAAAGCACTCAACAAAGAATTGAGAACACGAGACGAAATCGAGAATGCCGGCAAACTACTTCTCAAAAAACTAAATGCCGATAATATCCTAATGACACTAAGCGCCCAAGGTATGATGCTCTTTGAAAGCAATGGCGATATTTCTTCCGTCCCGACAAAAGCACGTATGGTCTCCGATGTATCCGGTGCCGGCGATACTGCAATCGCAACATTGGCTACTGCACTGATTGGCGGGGCAAATGCAAAGGAAGCCGCTACTATTGCAAACCTTGCCGCTGGTGTTGTTTGCGAACACCCGGGCATTGTCTCTATCGAACCCCTTGATTTATTCGATTCTGTTGTTCGTAATTCGATGCACTGATATGCTCGTTAATTTCGATGATATTGCAAACATTGCTAAACGCCTGAAAAGCGAAGGAAAGAAAATCGTTTTTACTAACGGTTGTTTCGACATTATTCACGTTGGGCATACTTATTATTTGAACAAGGCTAAACAGCTTGGCGATATTCTAATTATCGGACTGAATAGCGACAACTCCGTTCGCAGACTTAAAGGCAAGGAACGCCCCCTCAATACGGAAGCCGACCGCGCCGAAGTTTTGCTCGCACTCGAAGCAGTTGATTATGTTGTAATTTTTACCGAGGACACGCCTTTCAATTTAATAGAACGGCTCCGCCCCGACATATTAGTCAAGGGTGGTGATTATACAAAAGATAATATTGTAGGTGCTGACATTGTCGAAGCTAACGGCGGCGAAGTTGTTGTTATACCATTTGTCGAAGGAAAATCTACAAGCGGATTAGTGGAAAAAATCAAAAAATTGTGATTTCATAATCTTTTCCGCCGGCAATATGAAAGGATTCATCAGAAGATACTATTTTCTTACTTATAATAAAATGTTTTCATATTATTCGCTTTTCTTTTACTTATAAGTAAAACTTTTCCCATTCTTAATTTTCTTGATAGAGTCGTAATTTCTATTACAAAACTATAACAACACCAATACCCAACTGAAAAAAATGATAATTTGTGCCGGCTCATTTATATTTTTAGTATATTGAAACGGTTTTTATTTGTATTTTATTAATTTCTTTTTAGACGCGTTTTAATGCAAATCTCCACAAAGAAAGAGCGTTTCGGTTGGTATATGTACGATTGGGCAAATTCCGCCTTTTCGACAAGCGTCATTACGGTGTTTCTCGGACCTTATCTGACGGAAATAGCCAAAGCCGCCGCCTCGCCCACCGGCAATGTCTCGGTTTTCGGTTTTCAAATTTATCACGGCTCATATTTTGCTTATGTGGTTTCGTTTTCCGTATTGCTACAAGTTATTTTATTGCCGCTCATCGGTGCAATTGCCGACAGCACACGAGCAAAAAAGCGGCTTCTCGGCATCTTTGCATATATTGGTGCATTTACCACAATGGGATTGTATTTTCTCGAAGGTACAAACTATATGCTCGGCGGCGGCTTGTTCATAATTGCAAATCTCAGCTTCGGGGTTTCTGCCGTTATCTACAACTCCTATCTGAATGACATAGCCGAACCGGAACGACGGGACAGCATTTCCTCTATCGGTTGGGCAGTGGGCTATCTCGGCGGCGGAATTGTACTCGGATTTAACCTAATCCTATTTATGAACAGCGAAAAATTCGGGATTGACAGCGGAACAGCTGTCCGCATCAGTCTTGCCTCCGCCGGCTTATGGTGGGGACTGTTCACATTGTTTCCTATGTTTCTTTTGCGGCGGGACAAAATCATTCATCAGGGCAAGCTTGCCACGCAGGTAAAAAAATCCGTCCGAACACTATTCGAAACTTTGAAAGACAGCCGCAATCACCCGCAGACGCTTATTCTTCTTGTGGCATATCTTTTTTACAATGACGGCGTGCAAGCAGTGATTGTTCTTTCGGCACAGTTCGGCAATCAGGAACTAAATATTACAATGGAATCGCTTACGGCGTTAATCCTGCTCATTCAATTTGTGGCATTCTGCGGCTCGCTTCTGTTCAATCTGCTGGCTAAAAAATTCGGCGCCCGCGATTCAATAATATTTGCTCTTTTCCTGTGGGTCGGCGTCATACTCTACGCATTTTTTGTACTGCAAACGGAAACGGAATTTTTCGCAATGGGTATAGTCATCGGAATAATAATGGGCGGAACGCAATCGCTCAGCCGCTCGCTCTATGCCTCGGTAATCCCTGCGGGCAAGGACGCCGAATATTTCAGTCTTTACGAAGTCAGCGAAAAAGGCACAAGCTGGCTCGGTCCCCTGCTGTTCGCTCTCTCCCTGCAAATGACACATTCCTATCGCATAGCAATATTATCGCTAGTAGTTTTCTTTCTTATCGGTTTAATATTATTGTTCAAATTCAGGCGGTAATGGAGGGGATAATTCATCGCCATAATCTTGTAAATATTTGTGGATAAAAGGATTGTTTATTTCTTGTTTAAATCGTCATTTTTCCAATTAACAGGATTATTAATAATATATTGTGAAATATTATTAAATGATTTTTCATTACGAATAATATGGTCATAAAATCGCGATTGCCACGCAAAATCATATCCCAAACGGTGTGCATGTTTTGTTACGGCGGATTTGTACGAACCGATAATTGATGAAACGGAATTCGATTTCGGTGATATTGACGACATAAATTCGTTTTTTGATAACGGTTCCCGTAGAGACGTCGCATGCGACGTCTCTACGGGAATAACATCATCATTTTTTAAATCATTAATAAAATCATTTTTCAATATAATAATCCCGTGGATATGATTTGGCATAACGGCAAATGCGCCCGTTTCAACATTATTTGTGTGATATTTTATTTCATACCATAAAATATCGGCAATAACCCCAATATTTGATAACGCCATTTTACCGTCAACAATTTCGCCGAAATAATGTTCACGATTTTTTGTGCAAATGGTGATAAAATACGCCCCGTTCCAGCGATAATCCCAATTCTGTAATCGCGTTGATGAAATGCGATATTTATTACGATATTTCTCTGCCATTTTATTCCAATTTCTATATTTCTGTATCTACAAATATAATAAAATTCGTATATTTTTCCTCGTTAGTTTAGCGATGCTGTTTAGATTCAGAAGATAGTGAGCTGTCCGGTATTTCTTTCTGTAACATATATACTTATTCAAAATTTATTTGGATTTTTGTACGTTTTATATTAAATTGTTTTTATCTGTAATGTATTATTATTACTATTTAATTAAACTGTTTAACTATTGTAAAGGGAAGCTATTATGAATTTAAAAAAGTTATTTCTTTTCGGAATAATGACTCTGCTTATGGTTTCTTGTTCCGATATACTTAACGTCTTTGAAGACGAAGACCCTAACGAACTCGGCGGCAAAACAGACCTGGAATTAACAAAAGTCGGCAATGAATACGGTGTTTATTTTAAGCTAAACGACAAACCTTTAAAGATGGATGCCGAAGCGAAAATAGTGAAAAATGATAACGGAATAGTTACTATTCACGTTAAAATAAATCTTGATAAATTAAACCCGTTATATAAAGCGATTATACCGGCTGTATTCAAAAATTCCAACGGGAATGTAGATACGGAAATAAAATTTAAAGCTACATCCGAAGGAATTCAAGATTTTTATCATAGCAAAGGCGATGTTTCAAAACCATTTACGATTGTAAAATATGGTGATAAAGTCGGTGCTAAATATACGTTTAAAAGAGATGACGGGATAATTGTAAAAAGAGAAATAACAGCCAAGTCAACAGATGACGATTTCCCATTAGGATTTATGTTAATTAAAACAATTACAACCGTAGAAGAATATGAAGATGAAAATATTGAGAAAGTTATTTACTATACAAATCACAAGTTCGGTCTCGTTTATATCATATTTCAGTTAAAAAACGGCGCAAAGGGAAGTATTGAACTTATACCTTGGGCTATGGTTTAATTATTATCAACAATAATAATTCTTTATGAAGGGTTGCCCGAAAGGAGGCAACCTTTTTTATAGATGAATAAAACGATAGACGTTTCCCTTTTTATCATTATTTTTGTATAATAAAAGAAATAATAAACAAGGAACGGAAAACTGAAAAAGGAACTACTCATATTATTAAGCGGAAATGCAGAGAAAATACTAAAAGCAAACAGCTGGAACGCCGCTGATTTCGATGTAAAAAAAGCGGACGAAAAGGATTTGTCACGCTTCGGCTTTATGTTGCGACTGATTAAATCGGGCAATTATCGCCGCGTTGTATTTGGCACACAGGATTTAGAGTTTCAGCGATTTTTCTATTTCATTATGCTAATGCTCTTCATTGCCGGCAAGTGGTCTGGTGGCATCGCAGACGAAAACGAAAAATATGCTGAATTTTCACCTGTCCGCTTTTTACTGCTATGCACACCGAAATTCATAATCGAACTCATATCATCGCTCTTTGTTGTAATATATTTTCACATAAAATATCCGGTTAAATTATGGCTGATGAGAAGAAAATAAAAGCGCTTTTTTGGCGAACGGAATTCTACGGAGCGATGACGGGCGGCGGTGTGGCGGCTATGCACCGCGGTCAGTTGGACGCATTGCACCGGCTCGGTCATAGTGCCGTATATGCCACATCAGGCAAAACGCAACTACCGGATTATGTTAAGACATACTATATCCCATACAGTCGCCTATTTTGGAACTTGCCGGAAGTGCTGACACTCCCTCACGTTTCTCGCTCAACAAAAGCCGTTCTGAAAATCATTGAAAAAGAGCAACCCGATTTTCTCTTTCAGCATCACCATGATTTTACGATAGGCGGCACGCTCGTTAAAGAAAAAACAGGACTACCTTTTCTCTTGCACTGCGACTTTGTTCAGCAATGGGTAAAAAAGCATTGGGGCAAACTCTATATGGAAAAACTGCTCAAATGGGGCGAAGAAATCCAATGGGAAGCCGCCGATAAGATTTTTACTATCTCGAATGTGGCAAAGCAAATGATGATGGAGCAATACGGTGTCGATGAATCGAAAATCATCGTCAATCCTAACGGTGTAAATACTACATTTTTCAAACATAACGAAACGGCTCGGCAGGAAATACGCCGGCGGTTCGGAATTGAAGATAAATTCGTGCAGGGGTTTTCAGGGACTTTTGGCGCTTATCACGGAGTAGAAGTGCTGGCGGAATCTATCCAGCATACATTGGCACACGTTCCCGATGCGGTATTCCTTTTTGTTGGAGACGGGGAACTAAAGCCTAAAGTAGAAGAAATCGTTAAGCGGGACAATATGCAAAATAGCGTTATATTTACGGGTATGGTGCCGTATTCAGAAGTACCCGGCTATCTATCCGCCTGTGATGTTCTGCATACACCTTGCGTAAATAATGCCGACAGTTCTGAATATTTCGGTTCGCCGACAAAGCTATTTGAATATATGGCAATGGGCAAGCCCATTGTTGCTACCAATGTAGGTCAGCAAGGGGATATTTTACAAGCACGCCGCAATGCAATGCTTGTTCCCGAACGCCAACCCGAAGCAATTGCCGAAGCAATCGAAACATTATGCAAAGAGCATGACCTCGCCCGCAACATAGCCGCAGAAGCCCGTCGCGATGCAGTCGAAAAATGGGACTGGATGAATAATGTTCAAAGAATTATTAATGCGGCAAGTAGTGTGCAATAATATGTCGGCATTTTTATTATTTTTGCAATATTCATAAATTGAAATTGAGATAGCTATGAGTGATTTATTAAAAACTTAATAATGAACACGAGCTTATTCAATCAATTGTCTCTTTGATTGATGAGGCAAAAAAGCGTGTTGCTATATCTGTAAATTTCGAACTTACTACCCTTTATTGGAATATCGGAAAACGCATTAATGAGGATATCTTACATAAAAAAGAGCCGGCTACGGAAAACAAATTGTTGAAGGTATAAGTAAAGAATTAACCGAAAGATATGGCAAAGGCTTTACCAAAAGAAATATTCACAATTTTATGCTTTTTAATGAACTATATCCCGATAATAAAATTGTGCACACACTGTGTTCACAATTCACATGGTCGCATATTCGCATTTTAATTACGATAAAAGATGAACTAAAAAGAGAATTTTACATACAGATTTTTAAACATGAGCGATGGAGTGTCAGAATCCTGCAAAATCGAATTAACTCTATGCTATATGAGCGGACTGCTATCTCGAAAAAACCCGAGCAAACTATTGAAAATGATTTGAACGCTCTAAAAAGCAAAGAACGGAATTACCGGAAATTAATGTATTAAAGAAAAAATTGCAGCAATCAATTGAGCGTGCAAAAAACAAGTCGCGCCAAGCCGATGAATAAAGCATAAATAATTATTGGTTCTCTGGTAATGTGATTTTCTAAATATAATTGTAATATACATACACAAAAAGACTACCCTTGGGGGTAATCTTTTTATTTCGGGACAAATTAATTATTTCTATCTTGACTTATTGTCTCTTTCAACATCATTTGGCTTTTTACCGGATAGAGCAAGCGGTTCCCCGTCCAACTCCGCATCATAGCCCATTAATTCGATAATATGAATAATCATATCGGCGTTAGTTTTTTCGGCATCATATTCAACGGTAATCATACCCTTGCCCTTATCATCAAAAGTAGCATCTTCGACACCTTTTAAGAAATTGACAATGATTTCAATTTTGTTCCTTCCGCCGGCATTGCTAACAGATGTTTTAATTTTTGCTTGGTATTTGTCCCCGGCAATAGCAGATAAATTCATTGCAAAAAAGGTTAGAATAGCAAGGACTGTCAGCTTAGTAAATAAAATCCTTTTCATAGAAAAACTCCTCTGAATTATTAATATAAATATTTGTTGCAAACAGCCTCTTAGGAGTATATACGCAGATAATAGTAGTTGGTTACAAAAATAAAAAAAACTTTACAAACTACCATTAAAATATGTAATGATATTTGTGTTACAGTTAGTAGTGAAATAATTGTCAGACAAGCCGCCAAGCAACAATAGTTATCAGGAATAATGTTGCATAAATAATAACTGCGGCAAACGAGATAACTTGCGATGTAGTGCTTGCAAACTTTTGCTTACGCAAAATAATAAACGAAAGCAACAAGCCGCCAAGTGGTAACAATATCGCTAATATGTTAATAAATGGCGTTAGTAGTACTAAAAAGCTTTTATCCAAAAGTACAGACTTTTCTTGTAGCATTGTGGCGGTTTTTATACCCTGCGGGTCCCCAAACACATAATGCCAATACGGAATACGAGATGTAGTTTTTAGCAAAGCTTTTAGCAGATGCAAACTGCCGGCTACCGGCAATAGTGCGGTTACAAGCTGTGCAAAGGCATTTCGGAGTGATTCTTTGCCGGCATATTTTTTCAACATTGCCAAGCCCGTATATGCAATAAGCGGTACAATAATAAAAAGAATGATTGCCTTTACCGTGCCGGCAAGATTGCCGCTTATTCCCAATGTACTATTTAGCCAATGCGGTAATGCGAGAAGTATATCTTTGCTAAATTGCCATTCCGATAGAATTTCGTAAACGATAAAACCACTAACAAGCATAAAAAAACCAATTTCGGCAGTTGATAATTTAACACCGGTAAATAAGTCGGCGGCTATTTTTCGCTGGCTTATTTCGATATTATCCTTTGTACAGGATTTATGGCACTGCCCACAGAGAATACACTCTCGATTATCTCGAATATCCGGTGGATATAACTCCGACGTACAGGAGCGTCCCGTAAATTTATAATGGTTTACTTTGCTTACACAATCTTTTGTTTTGCAATTTTTGCAAACATCGGTGGACTTAACACGTAATTGCTTGAATGAGAGAAGAGAATACAATCCGAGCAAATGCCCCACAGGACAAATATATGTACAAAACGCTCGCTTCTCCCAGATAATTCCTGCAATAATCGCAACAGCAAGCAATATAATCATATATACCGCCATCAGTTGCGGAATGCGATGTATTGCAAATGTGTGTATCCCAATAATAAGTATTAAAGCATAGAAAAGCGTTATAAACCAGCCGGATTTTAGTAGTTTGCCGGGTTTTTTCCTCATTCCTATTTTCCCGAAGAAAGACGTAATGAGTTCCATTGGACAAATACTACACCAAAAACGACCGAACAAGACTGCTGTTACTATTATGAAGGGCCACCAGTATGACCAAACAATGAGATTTGCAAGATTTGTATTACGCAAAATAATAGCAAAATCCTTATCATTAGTTGTTATACCTATTGCCCCGTATATTAATAAGATAAATACGAACAATGTTAGAAATTGAAGTGTAGCAAGGAAGTAATGATTCTTAAATAATTTGTTCAGCATTTTCTCTGCTTTATATATATTATACTTAATAATTAATATATTTCATTACATTTGATAATTTCATTTTATAGAAATATTTTGCAAACATTACAAATTTAACAAATAAACACATATCTTTTTCACTTGATGAGTATTTAATTTATTGCTCGGACTAATGAAGAATTATTATAAATATACTTATTTTTTTGTTAGTTTACTTTCAAACTTAAAAGTAAACTTATTTTTTCGTTAGTTTACTTTCAAACTTAAAAATAAACTTATTTTTTCGTTAGTTTACTTTCAGACTTAAAAGTAAACTTATTTTTCTGTTAGTTTACTTTCAGGCTTAAAAGTAAACTTATTTTGCTATTTTAATTGAAAAAAGAGAGCTAATAATGGAAATCGAAAAATATATAGCAGGAAAAAAGAAAAAGGGATATAAATATACTTATTTTCTTCCGACAACTATTAACCATAAATGGCAATGGGATGACAGTTCTTTATCTCTCTTGCTCGAAAAAGCATCTGTCAGATTAGGCGAATTAAATTCATTTGCTCGATTAGTACCCGATGTCTCTCTTTTTATTCAATTACATGTTGCAAAAGAATCAGTTGTTTCGAGTCGTATTGAAGGTACGCAAACCGGTATAGATGATACATTTTTACCCATTGATGAAATTAATGATGAAAAACGTGATGATTGGCAGGAAGTTAATAATTATTCTAATGCGATAAATAACGCTATCGAACAATTGAATAATTTTCCTCTTTCTAATCGCTTGATTAAAGACACTCACCGTATTCTACTGCAAGGAGTAAGAGGGAAGCATAAAAAACCCGGAGAATTCAGAACCAGTCAAAACTGGATTGGCGGCACTTCGCTTAATGATGCTGTTTTTATCCCACCTACTCACAATTTAATAATTGATTTAATGAGTGATTTGGAAAAATTTATCCATAATAATGAGATTCAAGTTCCCGATTTAATTAAAATCGGAATTATCCATTATCAGTTTGAAACTATCCACCCTTTCCTTGACGGTAACGGAAGAATAGGGCGACTACTTATTATACTTTATCTTGTAAGTAAAAATATTCTACAACAACCATTGTTATATTTATCCGAATTTTTTGAAAATAACAAACATTCATATTATAATAATTTGACATTGGTCAGAGAAAAAAACAACCTGTTACAATGGCTAAAATATTTTTTAACAGGAATTGAACAGACGGCAAAAAGAGCATCGGATACTCTAACCACAGTATTGAAAATAAAAGCGTTATTGGAAAACAATATTCGCAAAACTGCCGGTCGCAGAACCGATAAAGCACTAATGCTATTAACGCATCTTTTTAAAAATCCGGTTGTTACTGTGGCAAATGTCGAAGATATATGCAAACTAACTACCAAATCGGCTAACGGGCTTGTTAATCTTATGCTCGAACAAAATATTTTAAAAGAGATTAGTGGAAAAACTCGTAACAGGATATTTATTTTTGAAGAATATTTGAATTTGTTTAAATAAGATAAACAATTAACATATAAATTACCAAACACAATATAATTAAAGAGGCGCCCACAATGGACGCCTCTTTAATTTTTACATATTAATTATTATTATTAATCAATCACATCAAAGCCCGTAAACTTACGGAGTGCTTCCGGCACTTTGATTGTACCGTCTTCCTGAGCATAAGTTTCGAGCAATGCAACAATCAAACGAGAAGTAGCCAGCCCTGAACCGTTTAATGTATGCACATATTCCGGTTTATCCTTTGCTGTTCGTTTGAATCTGATATTAGCACGCCTTGCCTGAAAATCCTCAAAATTAGAAACGCTTGATGCCTCCAACCACTTTTGTTCACCGGGCGACCATACCTCAATGTCATAAGTTTTTGCCGAAGCAAAACTTGTATCCCCGGAACAGAGTAGAATTACGCGATACGGAATTTCCAATACTTGCAATATTGATTCTGCATCGGCTAATAGTAATTCCAATTCATTATATGAATCTTCCGGTTTTGTAAATTTAACAAGTTCAACTTTATTAAATTGATGAACGCGAAGAAATCCACGTGTTTCCTTTCCATAGCTTCCGGCTTCACGGCGGAAGCATGGCGTATATCCACAATACTTAACCGGCAAATCTTCACCTTTCAGTGTTTCGCCAGAATGAAAATTCGTTATAGGGACTTCGGCAGTTGGTATCAGATAAAAATTATCTCTCTCGACATAATACATATCATCAACCATTTTCGGCAGCTGTCCCGTTCCGACCATTGCACCTGAATTTACAATAAGCGGCGGCATTAATTCCGTATATCCGTTCTTACTTGTTTGGTGTTCGAGCATAAAATTAATCAATGCGCGCTCGAGGGCGGCACCTTTGCCAATGTAATATGCAAAGCCGGAACCTGAAACCTTTGCGGCACGCTCGAAATCAATAATACCCAATTCTTTTGCAAGTTCAATATGATTTTTTGTCTTAACAGTACTCAGTTCACCCCAACGTTTTATCTCAATATTGTCATCTTCGCTCTTACCAATAGGTACGCTTTTATGCAAAATATTCGGCAACTTCAACTGCTCATCTCGTATTTGTTCCTCTACTTCGCGAAGTTCTTCATCAAATTTCTTAATATTATCCGAAACTTCTTTCATCGCTTGTATTTGAGCAGAAGCGTCTCCTTTGTTTTTCTTAATAGAAGCAATTTCCTTGCTTACGGTATTACGAGTATTTTTCAAAGTTTGCACTTCACCTATAATAGAACGCCTTTTTTCGTCCAGAGATAACAGTACATCAACTTTACCCGATTCGTTTTTGTTTTCCGTATTTTTCAGAACGAGTTCGTGATTTTCACGAATATATTTAATATCCAGCATTGTTTATCCAATTGTTAAAATTATTGTTTACAAAGTTAAGAAATATCAAGCTAAATGTTAAAATAAAAAAAGCCCGACATTGCCGCCGGACTATAATAAAAACTCAACACGAATACTTATATATATAATTCTTCTTCGTCATCATTATAAAAGTACTCTTCGTTTATATGGTCTTCATATTCGGGCCATAGGTCTTCGATACCTTCAACCAACTCATCAGTATCATCAAGCTCATATAGATTCTCAATGACCTGAAGCGGACAACCGGAACGGTTAGCATAATCTACCAACTCTTCCTTAGTTGCCGGGAACGGGGCATCTTCCAGATAATTTGCCAATTCGGGTGTCCAGAACATGTCTAAACCTCTCTATAATATTATTATTCTATTTTTCAAAAAAAATTGTTTGCAAAAATATATTTTTAAATGTTTAAAACAAAAAAAAGTTACATATATTTTAAATTTTTTTTTCAATCAATATTCAAGCCAATTTACAGACTGAACCTTTTCTTTATTTAATTAACTTTTTATTTTCCGTTTTATTATTATGTAATTACATATTTTGTTTAAATTAAAAACATAAAAATCATAATCATTCGCTACTATTAAAGTCAAGCGAGATTGAATTTACACAATGGCGTGTATTCTTCGGAGTGTAATTTTCTCCTTTGAAAATATGCCCGAGATGCGCCCCACAGTTTGCACATAGTATTTCGGTTCTGTGTCCGTCTGCATCAATTTGCTTTTCTATTGCTCCGTCTATTTCATCATCGAAAGAGGGCCAGCCGCATTTAGCATCAAATTTACTTTCCGAATTATATAATGGTGTGCCGCATCGTTTACATACATAAATACCATTTGCGAAATTCTTATCGTATTTTCCGCTAAATGGGGCTTCTGTTCCTTTATATATTATTACTGCCTCTTCCTCAGTCGTTAATGTTTTATATTCTATATTTTGTTTTTTCTCTTCCATTTATTGTCTTTAAATTAATCATAAAATCTTTCAAAACAATTGTTTATCAAATTATTTTGTAATTATACAGAAGTTATTCACATTTAGTTAATAATCCACAGTTCAAAATGTTACTATTTGCGGACTTATTCACATCAAATCATTTTCCATTTTTTCCGACTGATAATTATCCACCGCTTTGTTCACAATTGTCAATAAGTATAATAATTATTAACAATGATATTCTATATTTCTGCCCAATCAAACTATTGAAATAGTGAGTAGTTCGGACTATGCAAGTTAATTTTTTCCACTTGTTCACATACTATTACTATTCTTAATTTAATTAAATGACTAAACAAAGAATAATAAGAAATCAATTCATTGAACTATTGTTTTCTTCTTCGTGTGTTTTGCTCACTTCTTCAATTTGTTTTTCCGTGAGTGTATTATTCTCGCAAATATTTCTTAAATATTCCCAATCATATATACCGGAATCGTGTCCATCTCCCCAAACAGCACTTATAGCATAATTGCCAATAGGTATAATCTGTTTTAATTCATACTGACCGGGTTTGTACATATCAATTTTCGGAAGAGAAACCACCATACCGGCAATAGTTTCACCCTTGCACTCGGCACATGGGCATTCCTTGCGAAAAGATTTTACTTCAATTACGGCTTCAAATCCATCAGCCCACTCGAATTTTAACAAATATGGTTTAGGTCTTGATATTTTTTTTGGTGCTTGCATTGTTATCTCTTATATTTTTTTGAATACAGATATTATTACGAAAAGTATATACTTTTCATTTAAATTATTTTGAAGAAGTTTGGAATTGTGTTTTTCTTCTTAGTTAATTCGTTTTAATAGTTCATATAGATTTATTAAATAGTTATCATTTGTAAAATTAATTAAATATATTTCGTATATTTAGATATTGTTAATATTGAATAAAACGATGAAGAGTTGTTTTATATAGATTGGGGAGTAGATTGAAAATAAAAAAGATAATATATAAATTTTTTTAATCTTATTAGGAGATATTATGAACAAAAACAAATTTGTTGGTTCTAATTCTGTTTTGAATAATAAAACAGGATATATTATTCTTGTTCTCTTCTTATTTATTACCGGCTTTTCATATACGATGGCACAGGAAGCGGTAGTAACAACCGGCGGAGAGGGAAGAGGAAGTGGCGGTAGTATTAGCTATTCTATTGGTCAAGTTGCATATACAAATGCTTCGACTAAAGGTGTTTCGATTACCGAAGGTGTTCAGCAACCTTTTGAAATATTTATTATTTCGGGAGTAGAAGACAGTAAGGGTATTAATCTTGTATGTTCTGCTTTTCCAAATCCGACAAAAGAGAAATTAACATTAAAAATTGAGAATTTGAGTTTTGTTAATTTGTCATATCAATTGTTTGATATAAACGGAAAATTGCTGAAAAGCGGAAAAATAACGGGAAATGAGACAGATGTTGATATTAGTTCTTATACATCTGCCGCTTACTATCTAAAAGTAATTGGAGCTTCGAAGAAAGATGAAATTAAAACATTTGAAATAATTAAGAATTGATGAGGGGATTAAAATGAGAAAATTATTTACCGTATTAGCAATAGTATTATCTACTATAAGTATGTTTGCCCAAGCACCGGAGAAAATGACTTACCAAGTTGTTGTCCGCAACTCGGAGCAGAAGTTGGTTACTAATACAAATATCGGAATGCAGTTCAGTATTTTGCAGAAAACTGCAACAGGAACAGCAGTATATGTAGAACGTCATTTTACAAAAACAAATATGAACGGTTTGGCAACCGTAAAAGTAGGTGAAGGAACAAAAGTTTCCGGTACTTTTTCAAAAATTGATTGGGAAGATGGACCATATTTTATCAAGACAGAAATTGATTTGAAGGGTGGAGCAAATTATACAATATCAAGTACAAGTCAATTGTTGAGTGTGCCGTATGCTTTGTATGCAAAGAAAGCGGAAATATATAATGAAAAAGACCCTTTATTTAGTCGTTCAGCGGCAAAAGTAATTAAAAATTCAGACATTGTGAAATGGAATCATAAAGTAGACCAAGGATATTATAAGGCTGGTGATGGGATTAATATTGGTAGGACAGGTATTATTAGTACAAGGTCGAGGCACTATGTAGGCGAACTTTTTGGTGGTGGTGTGGTGTTTTGGGTTGACCATACAGGACAGCATGGACTTATTGTTTCTATGGGAATGCTGGGTATGAGATACTATTGGACATCACCTCCTAATTTTAATAAATCAATAGGAATAACAGCAGAAAATTTATGGAATGGCGAAAGCAATACTCAAGCCATAACTAATCAAGCAGGAAGTTCAGGTATGTATGCCGCAAGAAGATGTGCGAGTTATAAAAACAAGGATTATGGTACCGGAATTTTTGAAGATTGGTATTTACCGAGTATTACCGAATTAACAACATTGTGGAAAAATTTGTATATTGTTAATAAAGTTTTGGATACCGATAAAAATACAAATACCTACATTGTACCTTTATATACTTATTGGTCTTCAACAGAAGCAAGTGCTACAGATGCCTATACATTTCAATTTAGAACAGGTACTGTACAGAATGTTAGAAAAGGATTATCGGCAGTTACACGTGCTATCAGGAAATTTTAATATTTATTATCACGAGTAGGTTTTAATAATTTGGCTGTCTCAAAATGGCAGCCTTATTTTTTTAGAATAAAATAATTGTTCAATAATAAAATAATTCGTAATATAGCATAGTAGAGATATACTATGATTAGAAAAATTATAATATTGTTGGTTTTGCTATCGGTAAATAGCTTGGCAGTAGAACTGTTACTGTTCAAGCCGCTTACTGCTAATCCTTTCGAAGCGCGTACAGGCTTTTTGTTTCAATCTGCAAATGGTAGTCTTCGCCTTGATATTGGTGCCAGCTATGACTTGCTGAATTTCAAAACAGCCGGAATGAAATCATCTGTCGGTGCAGATTTTTTTACTTATACACGCTTGCGGCACGAAGGAAATTTCAAATTTCCTGTTGAAACTTCCGATTATTTTTTTGGTTTGAATTACGCAATTAAATTCGATTGGAAAAAGCAGTCGTTTATTCGATTTCGCCTGGCGCATATTTCTTCGCATTTGGTTGATGGCTACACGGATAATGTTAATAATTTCATACGTGAACCAATTGTTTTTAGTCGTGAATTTATAGATTTGGTTTTTGCACAATATGTAAATGGGTTCAGATATTATCTCGGATTGAATTATATATTTTCGACAATACCCAAAACGCCGAATAGAGTTGCACCGCAGCTTGGTTTTGATAATGAGATTACGATAAATGATTATTTGTATTTAGTATCAGGTATTGACTTCAAACTAATCGGAATAGACAATGTATGGAGAGGCAATACTGCTGTACAATTCGGATTGAAGTTTGTTACATCAAGTAATTACGGAATATTTGTAGGTGCATATTATTATCAGGGACGCAGTATGCACGGGCAGTTTTTTAATGATTTGGAAAAATATTTCGGGCTTGGATTTCAATTGTTATTTTTATAGAATTAAACAAAACAATTATTAGTGAAATATCGTCTATATTTATCAGACAAATTAACTTGGAAACGGAATTAATAATAATTACTAAATATTATAAGGGAGAGTATATGTCAGCAAGGAGTTTAAACAGAGCCACATTGATAGGTAATATCGGAAAAGACCCCGAGTTAAGAAAAACTCCACAAGGAACGTCGGTTTGTACAATTCGCTTAGCTACAACCGAAATTTTCAAGAACAGAAACGGGGAACGTCAAGAAGCTACTGATTGGCATAGTGTTGTACTTTGGGACAGATTGGCAGAAATAGCCGCCGAACTGCTTCGCAAAAGTGATAAAATTTTCGTTGAAGGAAAAATCAGAACCAGAACTTTCGAGAAAGACGGACAGAGAAAGCATTTCACGGAAATTATTGCAAACAAGATGATTATTCTTGATAGAAAAAATAGAGATGAGGATATTGTTCTTGATGAGATTGTAAAAGAAAATACCGAAACGACGGACAGTACTTCGCTCTTCGGCAATGAGGAAATACTTACATCGGACGATGTGTTTGGAACTTCCGGCACTGATAGTAAAAAAATTGATTTTTAATTAATATTTAGCTAAGGAGTTATTGCAATGGCTATAAGTATGAATAAAGTTATTCTTATCGGAAATGTCGGACAGGACCCCGATGTACGTACTATTCCTTCCGGTGCAAAAGTATGCAAAATTAGTGTTGCTACTTCCGAAAATTATAAAGGAAAAAACGGCGAATGGGTCGAATCTACCGAATGGCACAGAGTTGTACTTTGGGATTATCTGGCAGAAAGAGCCGAAAAATATGTCAAAAGAGGTAGCAAGGTTTGCATTGAAGGTAAGAACAAAACAACAAAATATGAAAAAGACGGCGTTACTCATTATACTACGGAAGTACAAGCACGTGATTTGATTCTGTTAGACCCGAAGAATAGAGACGGTAGTGGTGTGGTTACTGATAGCGGAACATCATATTCCGCAACGAACAACGCACAGGCAGCAGATGATGGTGGTGATGACGATATACCGTTCTAATTTTTATTAGCATATTGAATCAGCTTGGCTTCATTGGGAGCCGAGCTTTTTTATTTATATTATGAAAAATCTAATTCTATTTGATATTGACGGTACTATTCTAAGAATGAAGGGTGGTATATCCAAAACAATTTTTTCTCAATTTATGATTAAAGTATTTGGGAAGGAAATAAATAATGTGGATATCCCAAGCTTTCATGGAATGACTGATTTGCAAATCATCAGAGAGATTGCCGATAATATTAAATTTCCTTTTGCACAAATCGAACATAAACTTGATGATATATGGAGAGATTTGGGGAATAATTTTGCAAGGCACTGTACAAGGGAAAATATTGAATTAATGCCGGGTATTGTAGAATTACTTGATATTTTACAAAAAGACGAAAGCATCTGCTTGGGGTTGCTCACCGGTAATATTCGTGCCAATGCTTATGCCAAACTAAATGCTTACGGACTTTCCCGTTTTTTTCCTGTCGGAGCTTTCGGCGATGATTGCTACGACCGCAACGCATTGCCAAGCATTGCTTTTGAGCGTGCAAACAATTATTACAAAGGAGAAAATTTCGGTTCTAATAATTCGATGCTTATCGGAGATTCTTCCCGCGATATTGAATGCGGAAAAACAAATAATATTACTGTGATTGCAGTTGCAACAGGCTGGTCGTCGCATAATGAACTTGAAGCAGAAAAGCCTGATTATGTTATTGATGATTTCGGTAACCCAGATGAAGTATATAATGTAATAACAAATCATTTTTACGAATATGAAAAAAATAATAATAGCAATTGACGGACCGGCAGGCTCCGGCAAATCGACAACGGCGCGTGAAGTAGCACGCAAATTGGATTATGTATATATTGATACGGGTGCTATGTACCGAGCGGCGGCGCTTGCATTCAAACAGATGGAGCTTGATTTTAATGATGATGATTTTGCAAAGCTTATGAATTCAATTAATATTGAACTTCGGCAGAGTGAAAGCGGACAAAAAACATATTTGAACGGCAAAGACGTTAGCGATGAAATCAGGACGCCGGAAATTACCAAACTTGTCAGTCCGGTCAGTGCCAATCATATTGTTAGAAAAAAACTTGTCGATATGCAAAGGCAATTGGGCAAAGGCGGCGGAATTGTGATGGACGGTAGAGATATTGGAACAGTTGTTTTCCCCCGTGCCGAACTTAAAATCTTTATGATTGCTTCCCCCGAAGCTCGTGCCGCACGCCGCACAAAGGAAATGCTTGCAAAAGGTATTCAGGTCAATGAAGAGCAAATTAAAAATGATTTGATTGCACGTGATAAATATGACAGCACTCGCGAAATCAGCCCATTGAAAATGGCTGATGATGCGATTGAAATTGATACATCTGAACTGACAATAGTAGAACAAACGGAAAAAGTTGTTTTATTGGCAAAGGAACTTATGCGGAACGATAAGTAGTGGTAATATGTTCCTTTGTAGAATAAATCTAAATCATGATATAATATTATTAATGAATTGCAAAAGAAAAAAATGGAAGTAACTATTGACCCGTCTGCGGGGTTTTGTTGGGGTGTGGTTCGTACCGTTGAAATTGCAGAGGAAACTTTGCAGAATGAAGCGGATAAGGAAATATATATTCTCGGGCAGATTATACACAATCCTAAGGAAACTAAACGTCTCGAAGACAAAGGATTGAAAACTATATCACCACCCGAACTTAACAAAATCAATGCAAGAAATGCAAAAGTATTAATCAGGGCGCACGGCGAACCGCCAACTACTTATGAAAAAGCGGCACAATTAGGTGTTGAACTGATTGATGCTACATGCCCTTTGGTAACGGCATTACAGAATAAGGTATCAAAATTCTATCAAGACGGGTGGCAGATTGTTAT
>Ga0256846_1000185_pt1 | contig 27196 bp, 25 predicted proteins | sample TevniametaG_FD_189098 | JGI IMG/M metagenome (GOLD analysis project Ga0256846, IMG submission 189098) | Tube worm associated microbial communities from hydrothermal vent at the East Pacific Rise, Pacific Ocean - Tevnia | ecosystem: Host-associated > Annelida > Integument > Unclassified ...
ACCCCATCACCGAAACGGACATCCTTTCACGAGGGGGGCATGCATGGGACTCGGCCCTGAACACAGTGAATATCGGGAAATTCAACATCGGCCCGGCCTCCATCGGCGTGGCGGAGCACTGCTTTTACGAGGCCGTCACCCATGCGGCCAATCGTATTCTGTACCGGACGCGGGTGACCGACATGCCCCACGTGCGCAAGAATTTCATGGACGCCTGGCTGCGCCTGGTGGGCATGAAACTGTACCAGCGTCGCGCCACGGACTATTTCAGGAACGCCGGCCCGGAAGACCGCCGGTACCTGCTCTACAACCCCACCAGTAAAATGAAGGTGACACTCCAGGCTGAAGAAGTGATCAATCTGCTCTGGGATGTGATCGCGGCCAAGGGTTTTGAAAAAGACACCTACTTTCACATGGCCGCATCCGATATCCGGGGGCCTTCCAAGCTGGAAGGCACGGTACACGTGAACATACAGCTCATTCGCAAGTTCATGCGTAACTACTTCTTCCATCCACTGGCGTACCCGGAGGTGGCCCCGGATATGTCATTGAAGGACGACCTGTTTCTCTTCAATCAGGGGCCCACCAAGGGCCTGGGCAAGATCCGGTTCCATGACTACCATCCGGTTTTTGATGCATTCCGGACCCTGCCCAATGTGACGGCCTTCATGGCGCAGATCCGCATATTCAAGAGCTCCCTGGAAAAAGCGGGGCCCGACAAGACGCAGGACATGGATCCGGCCTTTTCCCTGCCTTTGGGGGAGATGTTCAGCATCGTGGTCTATGGCCAGCTCATCCTCGAGCAGGCCCGGTACCAGGACCTTGACCCCGATATCACCAATCAGATTTTTGATTTCATGGTGCGGGACTTTGCACTCTTTGCGCTCCAGATCTACGGCAACCACGCCGCAAAGGAAGAACAACGGGACTTTTTCAGGGAAATCATGGAGGTCCGCGCGAAGGCGGATACGGATCAGTATCAGCAAGTGTGGGAAAAGTACGTATTTCCGCTGAACGGGGAATATACCATGAATCCATGAGAGGATGGAGGTTTGCGACGCATTTCGTAAGAGAATGATCAGAAAGAAGGGAAAGGCCGTGTTGAATAATAAATGACGGCACTATCCGAAGTTCTTTTTAAAAAGTAGTTTCGGGGGTTTTTTTCTATAGACGCGCCTGGTTTGCAGGGGGGAAATAAAATGGAAGGCGAAGAAACCGTTTTTGACAGGAATTATGAAGATTATCTTAAGCAGCTTGAAAATATTCCCGCTGAATTGATCGCCCCTGGACTTGGGGGTAAAGTATCAGAGGGTATAATAGAAATACCGCTGTTTGGGATAAACTATAAAATTTCTGTTGGAGGTATTTTCGATCCTGCCGGAAGTAAACCGGCTTATGATATCTGCATTATTTTGAGCAAGTATATTTTGCTATGCCCGGATGGCAATCCAAAAGAGGATGAATGGGTATCCTTCAGAGACTTGAAAAATTCAGGCCCTTTAACAAATTATTTTAGCAACAATGTTGAACATTCCATCGCTTCATATTTCAAGGGAAACGGCAATCGATTAGTAAAGGCGGGAAAATCAATATCGGGTTATCGGCCAGCGCTTGATGTTAATTATGATCTTGTCATGCAATTCGATGCACTTCCGAGGGTCCCTGTCATTTTGCTGTTTAACGATGCGGACGAAGAATTTTCTGAAAAATGTTCTGTCTTGTTTGAACGCCAGGCGGAAAAATATTTGGATGCGGAATGCCTGGCCATGCTGGGATGGCAACTTTTTGTTCATCTAAAGAAAGCAGACAAAAGGTGAAAATGACGTATTAAAGACGAATTGAAAGGAGATGAACCGCTCAGATTGTCCAGAATCTTCTTGACACTGATGGATTTATGTTGATATGGATTAAAGAATCTGAAGAAAATACGAAATATGATTTTCTGCTTTTAAAGCCCTGTACAAAAAAGTTTGATTAATTTCCCTGCCAGCCACGGGTCACTGATATTTTTATTCAATAATCTGATATTGATAAAAAGGCGAAAAAAGCAGCATGGAAAAATTCCAAAAGTGAAAAAATTTCCCTTTCATTAGCTCAATTCTCCGACAAAGGGAAAGGTTTCTGAATCCTTAGCCCCTGCCGAACAGACGGAAGACGCTTCAGATTTCACCACACATATTTTCCTTGGCTCCACACGAGCCTTTGTGCCCGGGCAGAATATATTTTGCCTGCCGGTGATTAAAGATCATTTCAGAAACGCGCACAATGACTTAAGTCGATAGAAGTGCGTTCGCCGTGCCAGCTGACAGCCCGTCACCATTTGAATCGCTGTTTAAACCGCATTTCCAGCGCCCTGTCCGTGTACCTGATCGAAACGGCTGATTTACTTCATGGTTGCATGGCCGACCCGGGATACCGGTTTCGAACCGATTGAATAGTTGCTATTTTTAGTATTTCCCCCGCATACAGGAGCTCAGTAATGAACATACGCGTAATGGTTGATATGTCGGTTACTTTATTACATCATGGACATATAAGACTTCTCAAAAAAGCCGCCGAATATGGAGACGTGGTGGTGGCACTGGCAGCGGATAAAGACATAGAGAAATACAAGGGACACACCCCTCTTTTGACGTGGGAATATAGAAAGGAAATCGTGGAATCCATCAGATATGTATCTGAGGTTGTTGTGGCGCCCTATATCCTCACCGATGCGGCGCTTGATGAACACGGTGTCAAATTTCTTGTGCACGGGGACGACAATTTCAACACGGTCAGTAAGGATCGGTTGATCATATTTGCCAGAACTCCTGCCATCAGCAGCAGTCTGCTGCTTTCGCACAATCATCGAATTGAAAGCATCTCCGTCACCGCGAATTCTGATTATGCTGCGCAACAGTTCTATGAAACAAAACCCGCAAATCATTCCGATACTCAGGGAGAAAGACGGCGCAACGAACCATCGCTGGGTCCGTTAAGTTTTAATGCGGTTCAGGTTTAGGAGTCACGAAACTTGGATACCCGTCACAAGTTTCCAAATCTCGCCAAGGCTGAAAGTGACGGGATGTTCTGCTATCATATTCAGCGCAGAATATCCTGTATTATCAGTTCTTATTGTCCTTCCATCGGAATATCAGCAAACATAGCGACCTTTATTGATTTTTGCTTTGCTGTTGGTGCGGCACTCTGCTTTTATATGCATTATTTTTATATCGGGGTTGTGTTTGTCATGTTGTTCGGACTTTGGTCCTGTGTTGACGGAGAGTTGGCGCGTCTCAGTGGGAAAACCAGCATATTGGGAGACTTCTATGATACGATGGTGGACCGTTCAGCCGAATTTATTATTATTACCAGCCTGCTGCTGGCATTTAAAGCGATTCCTCCGGTAGCATATTGGGATTTTCTGATGTTTGCATATATGGGCGCTGTTTTTCTGATCACCAATTCATCAGAAAAATTCAGATCCGCATATCATCAGAACTATCCAAAAAAAACGACCGAACCTTTATTCAGCTGGCTTTGTTCCGGGAGCGATATAAGATTACTTTATCTTTCCATCGGGGCGATTTGGTTTGCCGTTACGGGAAGTGCTGTTGTTCTTTCATGGCTGATCCTGATAATGACGATCGCATTGTACATCAATTTTATTTTCCGTCTCTGGAATATTCTTCAACTAAACAAACAAGGTATTCCCTGAAACCAGAATATGTACGGCATATGGAGGATAAGCGGATGAGAATCCTTCAATCTATCTCTTCATATCCAGGAACAATTTCTACGTCACCGACAGGGGATTTAATCTTCATTAAATAGATTTCCCGGCGACGGGGCGTAAAAATATAAAGCCAGTTGTTTCTATGTTCGACCCGGTATCCAGCTTCAAAGTCCAGGCCAAGCAGGCGTTTTATCAGCATCTTATTGATGTTTCTATGGGCGACGACTAAGACATGACCCTTTTCGGTAACTGAAAGTAATATCTCTTGCAGGGGTTTCTGGATTCGATCGTAAACAGTTCTAAGATTCTCGCCGCCGCCCGGCAGAGTCACATTTATTTCATCCCGTAAAAATGATTTATACAATTTTGCAGAGTAGTCATCCGAAAAATGAACCTTGTGTTCACCTTCAAACACACCGAGCCTGGCCTCATTTAGCGCCGGGGAAATCGTAAGAGGAATTTGTTTTTCATCACTCAGCGGCCGGGCTGTCTGGATTGTTCTCTGTAAAGCGCTGGTATAAATTTTCACAAGGGGTACCGATCGCAGATGAAAGAAAAAGTTTTTTCTCTGCCGGAAACCTTTCGGACTGAGAGGGCGGTCCTGCTGGCCCTGGATCAATCCCATCGCATTCCAATCTGTCTCCCCGTGACGGGCCAGCAGTAGACAGTTTTGCCGCAATTCGTACAAAAAGTCTTTTAGTGACGAGTATCTCATCATTCGCCTGAGTGATTATTGTAAAAGCTGGAACGAAATAAATAAGCTTATTCGAATTTTCAACTTTGTGTCAAATGGTTATGAAAATCTTAAACAAAATATAAATTAGGACTGCCGGATGAAAAACGAAATGATTCAGGATGAATTGGCAATGTTTAAAGCAACGGGATTTTTTGACGAAAAAGCCATCGCCATTCAGCATATCAAGGATTTTACAGAGATATCAAATAAACATGGTATCGATTATTGTATCATGTTCGGGCTCTTGCTGGGGTTGTTAAGGCACCATGATTTCATTCCCTGGGACGATGATATTGATATCGTTATTTTCGAGTATAACAAATTTACTGGGCGCTGCCGGAAAGAACTGGAAGGCAGAGGATACGTTATCCAGCCTGACATTCGAAACGGAAAAAATTGCGGTTGCCGGATTTTTCATAAAGACAATCGGAAAACAACTCACAAACCGGAGCTGGGTTTTCCCTGGATCGGCATCTGGGTGCATGAAAAAAATCAAGACCACTCTATCGGTTTCCCACCGGAAAATATCAAGTACGATCTCGGGGATTTTTTTCCGCTTCAGAAAATCCGATTCATGGGGGCCGAGATTAAAATTCCCAAGGATCCTATTAAAGTTTTAAATACATATTTTGGAAAACAGAACTGGATGGAATACTGTATGCCTTCGATTTTAGACCATCGAAAAGGCGGGCGGTCTACAGATTTTCCCCAAAAGAATTATAAACTGACCGATGTAATGAGATTTTTGCAAATCCCAACGGTCAGAACAGGAAACAGCGGGCGTCCCCTGTTTCCCAATTCGGCACATCCGGCCTTTACGGCTAAGCGTTGATCATGTCTGCCCGAACCACAGGCGGAAGATCCCGGTTTCTCCGAGGCCGGCAATTTTTACGGTATGCGGTTGGATGGCCCTGGCCCTTCTCTCTCCCATCGAAAAAATAGACTGCCATCATGCCCGGATTTGCCGGGTTGCGCAGGCTCAAACAATTAAGCAGGCTTGCTTCGTCCCAGTGGGCCACCTTGTAAAGACGCAAAGCCGGTTGCCCTGCCGATTATCTTTAGACGCAAACGCAAAAAAGGGGCTACGCGCAATTGCGTAACCCCTTGATGTATAGTGGCTGGGAGACCAGGATTCGAACCTGGGTTGACGGAGTCAGAGTCCGTAGTCCTGCCGCTGGACGATCTCCCATCTGCGATGCCCTTATTAGTTCTTTTTTAATCGCGCGTCAAGAAAAAATCAATCGGATGTTCCGGTCGCTGCAAGACCCGGCAAAAACCTAACCGTTCGTCTCCTTGTCCATTTTGTGACGGATAAATTCAATGGCGGTCTGTATCCGGTTCAGGGTTTTCGACCGGCCGATGAGGGCGATAACTTCGAAAATTCCGGGGCTGACGGTTTTCCCGGTCAGGGCCACCCGCACCGGCTGGGCAATTTTGCCCAATTTAAGCCCGGAAGACTCCATCACCGCTCGAAACGCATCTTCCAGCGCCTTTTCCTCAAAATCCGGCAACGATTCGAGTTGGCCGTATATTTGTTCGAGGGGGGCCAGGGCCGCGGGTTTCAGGAATTTTTTGGCGGCCTTTTCCTCGTATTGGATTTCCGCTTCGTAAAAAAACCGGGTGTTCTCGGCCAGCTCTTCCAGGGTTTTGCTGCGCGGACTCAGGGTTTCGATGAGTTTTTCGGACGCGGGCGTCATGGGATCGGCCATCTCAAATTCCCTGGCGTCAAGGAACGGGCGCAGGTGCGGCAATAACTGCCGCGGCGTGCTGTGGCGGATGTGCTCGGCATTTAGCGCCAGTAGTTTTTCCTGATTAAACACGCCGGGAGATTTGCCGATATTTTCCAGGGTAAAATATTCGATCAGCTCTTTCCGGGTAAAAAATTCCTGATCGCCGTGGGACCAGCCCAGCCGGACCAGAAAGTTCACCAGGGCATCGGGCAGAAAGCCCATTTCCCGGTAAGCGGTAACCGCCATGGCGCCGTGGCGTTTGCTCAGGCGCGCGCGGTCCTGTCCCAAAACCATGGGCACATGGCCGAACACCGGCAGGTCCGCCCCCAGGGCCTGGTACAGCAGGATCTGTTTCGGCGTATTGTTGACATGGTCATCTCCCCGGATCACGGTATTGATCCCCATGGTCAGGTCGTCGACCACCACCACGAAATTATAGGTCGGCATGCCGTCGCTGCGCTGAATGATGAAATCATCCAGTTCGGAATTCTGAAAAACGATATCTCCCTTGATCACATCGTGGAGTATGGTGGTTCCCGTCTGCGGCGCTTTAAACCGGACGACGGCGTTTTCCGAAGCCGGCAGATCTTTGTTCCGACAGGTGCCGTCATATTTGGGTTTGGCACCGGCGGCCATCGCTTTTTTACGCATTTCATCGAGCCGTTCAGGCGGGCAGGTGCAATAATATGCATGGCCGGCGGAAACCATTTTATCAATGTATTCCCGGTAGATATCGAGGCGCCGGGTCTGGTAGTAAGGGCCGTCGTCCCAGTCGATGCCCAGCCAGTTGAGGGCATCAAAGATTGTCTGAACGGATTCATCCGTGGAGCGGGCCGTATCTGTATCTTCAATACGTAATACAAAACGCCCCTTCATGTGCCGCGCGTAAAGCCAGTTAAATAAAGCTGTTCGTGCGCCACCAATGTGAAGATGACCGGTGGGGCTGGGGGGAAAACGAGTAATGACAGGTTGCATGTAAAGTTCCTTTTTTTCTTGGCGTGCCAGTTGGGTGGGCGAATGATTGATGACTCTGTTCCCACTGTATTATTGCATAGTTAATGCGTTCCATAAAGGATTGTCCGGATCCTTTTAAAACCATCGGTGAAGACAACCGGATACTGCGGCCGATTTCTCTGCCGGTGAAGAATGAATGTGGTTAAGGCGGTGTATTTCAAATGTATAATAATCCGCCGGGCAGATATAAATGCCCGATTCCCCCGGTATTCTTTTACTATAGTGTGTTATGTAGTAAAGTAATATAAGTTGTCCGTCCAAAAAGATCAACGCGCCGAAGGGTTTCGGACCGACCGGTTGACTGGCGGTTCGCTCCCCGTGCCTGGGCGGCAGTGGTTCGGTTGCTGTCGCAGATGGAATAATTAAATATATTTCAACATGTTAATTTTTTTTACCCATTCAGAAATCAATTTTTTTTGTTTTTAACATATCCAGGCGGGGGGGACAACAGGATATAAATATCGAAGTGAAAGAATCTCCACTTGACAAGAACAATTTTTTCAATTACTTAACGCAAGACTTTTAAACGATTGATCAATCGAATTGATCCATGGTTATACATATGAAACTTCAATAGGTTAGGAGATTACTTATGCCGGTCCCAAAGAGAAAGACATCTAAATCCAAAAAAAACAAGCGCCGGACACACTGGAAAACATCGGCGGCGACAGTCACGACCTGTCCGGAATGCGGCGAGCCCAAACAGCCCCACCGGGCCTGCCCGGAATGCGGCAGCTACAAAGGCCGTGTGGTCGTGGAACCCGCCGAAGATTAACCGTGAGTTAATAAATCGTATAAAACTGATGAGATAACCGAAGCGCCCACCACATTTAACTGGAGCGAAGGCGCTTCTTTATTTTTGTTTGTTTCAGTTTATCCGGTAACCGCAAGCACTTTTTCGACATGACCCACCGGCGGGGTCTATCCGGATCAAAAGAGACGGGGAGATGTAATTGCATGACCGAAAGTGTCGCTAAATCAATCACAGCACCACATGGCCTGGATGATGAATCCCGGCAGATGATCCTCGATATGGTCGATCAGCTGCAGGAACGGCTGTTGCCCCGGGATAAGGTTCTTGAATTTGATCAGCAGGAAATTTTCCCGGAAGACATCATCCGGCAGATGCTGGGCGCCGATATCGGGCTGCAGCTTCTGTTTATTCCGGAAGAATACGGCGGCATGGGAGGCGGCGCCCGGGATTGCTGCGCGGTGACCCGGCGGCTGAGTAAAATCTGTCTGGGCATCAGCACGGCTTTTTTTGCCATTCAGCTGGGCGCTGATCCGCTCATCGTCGGCGGGACTCCGGCCCAGAAACAGAAATGGCTCGGCGCGATTGCAGAAGGAAACGCCCTGGTGGCGTACGCCGTCACCGAACCGGGGGCCGGCAGCAACGTGGCCGCCATCAAAACCAAGGCCGACCCGATTCGCGACGATCAGGGTAACATCACTGCTTACCGGATCAACGGCAGCAAGCAGTTTATTTCCACGGGTGGATATGCGGATTTTATCACACTTCTGGCCATGACGCCGGAAGGCCCGACATTTTTTGTCGTGGAAAAAGATACCCCGGGGTTTGACCGGGGCAAGGGCGAAGTCAAACATGGTATCCGGGCATCGAATACTTCGCCGCTGACCTTTACCGACGCCGTTGTCCCGGCGGAAAACCTCATCGGCAATATCCCGGGCCAGGGCCTCAAGCAGGCCAACCAGGTTTTCGGCTATACCCGGCTCATGGTGGCGGCCATGGCACTGGGGTCGGCCGAGGCGGCCATGGATATTGTTGTCAACTATGCCCGGGAACGGGTGCAGTTCGGCACGGCCCTGGCGGAAAAACAGGGGTATACCCACAAGCTCGTTATTCCCCACTTGGTCCGTTTGAAAGCGGCGGCCGTCTATATTGATGAGATCGCCCATCGGCTGGATACCGGAGAAAAGGATCTCCAGGTCGAAGGCTCGATCGCCAAGCTGGTTACCAGCGAAGTGGCCAACCGGGCGGCTGATGATGCGATTCAGGCCCTGGGCGGGTATGGTTATATTACTGAATTTGGCGTTGAGAAAATTAAACGGGATGTGAAGATCACGTGTATTTATGAAGGGACCAGCGAAATCCAGCAAAGCATCATCAGCACGTTTCGCTGGAAGAAAACCTGGAAGACCAAAGGCGGCTATTATCGGGAAATCGCCGCCGAAATGGCCGCTCTGGCCGATCAATCCCCGGCATCCGGATGCCGCTATGTGGGTATTGCGGCCGACCTCCTCAACCGGTTGATCGACCGGGTACACCGGCACCGGCTCACCAAAAAGCAGTATATCATGTTTACCCTGGCCGACCTGATGGCCTACGTGGAAGTCGGCGCCGCCATGGGGCGCAGTGTCGCGGGCAGCGGAGCCGATTCGGTCGCCATGGCGGAAGCCCGGATTTTTGCCAATGATGTGGCCAAGGTGGCCACGGACAGCGCCATGAAAATTTTAAGGGCCAGTGACGTGTTTGACGAGGGAGATATTGCATCACTGCTCAAAGACAGTGCGTTTAACGAATTGCAGCAGAGCTATCACGGCTTGATCGCCGATCTGGATCAGGTGGCCGGAGCGGTTTTCGGCGCCTGAAACCGGGTGAATCACGGAAAAACAAACCTCAACAGCAGGATCGATTTTTATTTGAAAGGAGGCATAACAAATGTCAGTAACGGATAAAATTAAAAAGGTGATTGCAGACAAATTAAGTGTGGATGCGGATGAAGTGGTCCCCGAGGCGCATTTTGTGGATGATCTGGGCGCGGATTCCCTTGATCTGGTTGAACTGATCATGTCCATGGAAGAAGAGTTTGATATCGAAATTTCCGATGAAGATGCCGAAAAACTGGCCACCGTTAAAGATGTTATGGATTACGTAACGGCCAATACCTAGGCCGCTTCTGTCGGGGACTTTCCCGTTGCCGGATTTTTGACAGATGGCGCTGAACCGGGAAAATGCGCAATCGTTCAAGGTCCGGCAGGCCGGGGGCGCCAATGAATACGGCCGCCGGCCTTGATTTCGGAGCGGCCGGCTGATTTTCATATCGAGCCTGGGCGCCTGAGCAGATACGGGTTTAAAATACCGCTTAAAAGGGAGTAAAGGAGATTTTTTGAACAGACGAGTCGTTATCACCGGTGTGGGCCTGGTCACCCCCCTGGGGACCGGCGTGGAAAAAACGTGGCGCGCCCTGTGCAACGGGGAATCCGGTATGGGACCGATCACCCGCTTTGATCCATCAAAGTATCGCACGCGGATTGCCGCCGAAGTCAATGATTTTCATCCTGAAGATTTTCTGGAAAAAAAAGAAATCGCCCGAACCCAGCCTTTTATGGCCTATGCGCTGGCCGCCACCCAGATGGCAATCGAAGATTCCGGGCTGGTCATTGACGCGGAAAATATGAACCGGGTGGGCGTGATCACCGGCTGCGGGCTGGGGGGACTGTCGTTGCTTGAAGACATGTGCCGGATCATCGAAACCAAAGGCCCCCGGCGGGTCTCCCCGTTTTTTATTCCTACGCTGATCGGCAATATGGCGGCCGGAATTATCTCCATCAAGTTCCAGGCCAAGGGACCCAACGCCTCGCTGGCCACGGCCTGCGCGGCCGGTACCCATGCCGTGGGAGACGCCTTCAAGCTGGTCCAGACGGGGAAAGCCGAGGCAATGATTACCGGCGGGGTGGAGTCCGTGGTGACCCCGTCCTGTGTGGCCGGTTTCAGTGCCATGAAGGCGCTCTCGACCCGCAATGACGACCCTGAAAGGGCATCCCGGCCCTTTGATCGGGATCGGGATGGTTTTGTGGTGGGCGAAGGCGCCGGGATTGTCATTCTGGAACCCTTGGACAGCGCCCTCAAGCGCGGTGCCCCTATTTACGCTGAAATGATCGGTTACGGCATGAGTGGCGACGGCTACCACATGGCCGCCCCCGCGCCGGACGGCGAAGGCATGGCCCGGTGCATGCAGGCGGCCCTGGATGACGGCCGGGTATCATACAAAGATATTGATTATATCAACGCCCACGGGACGTCGACGCCGATTAACGACCTATATGAAACCCGCGCCATAAAAACCGTGTTCAAAGAGCATGCCCCGCAGATCGCCATCAGCTCAACCAAATCCATGACCGGCCATCTGCTGGGAGGATCCGGTGGAATCGAGACGGCTTTCACGGCCCTGACCGTCAAGCACGGTGTTATTCCGCCGACCATCAACTGTGACCATCCGGAAGAGGAACTGGATCTGGACTACGTTCCCAATGTGGCCCGCACGGCCCGGGTGCGCTGTGGCATGAGCAATTCCTTTGGCTTCGGAGGCACCAACGCCACCGTGATCATTGGAGAATTTGATCCGAACCGTTCATGAACCGGACGGGCGCTGATCGGATCGGACTTTAAACCCATCAATTTTATGCATTGAGGTGCCGCAATGACTGTCGAGAAAAATCCCATTGTTATCGGATCTGATCATGCCGCCTTTGATCTCAAGGAAAATATCAAGAACTACCTGCAGCAGCGGGGCTACGAAATTGAGGATGTCGGCACCCACAGCACCGAATCGGTCCACTATCCGGAATACGGCCGTAAAGTCGCTTCCCGTGTGGCGGACGGACAATTCAAGCAGGGTATCCTGATGTGCGGCACCGGCCTTGGCATGTCCATGGTCGCCAATAAATTCCCCGGCGTCCGGGCCGCGCTGTGCAACAACCTTTTTGCCGCCGCCATGAGCCGCCGGCACAATAACGCCAATATCCTCGTCATGGGGGGACGCGTGATCGGCGTGGACCTGGCCCATGAGATCGTGCAGATTTTCCTGAGAACCGAATTTGAAGGCGGCCGGCACCAGCTTCGTCTCGACCAGTTTGACCGGCTCCCCTGATTCGGATTCACAGATAAACAAGCCGGAAAAGCGTTGCGGCTGCCGTGACCACCACCTCCCCGATCCGCCTTTCGGCCGGCCCCGGCGGCGTGTTGTCGCCGGGGCCGGCATCCTGTTGACGATTGACATGATCCGTTATCCGGCCAATTAGATATGGACTTTTTACCCCTGACTGCGGTAGATTGGGATGAACCGGTCACCACAAGTCTAACAGGAAGATACCCGTGAATTTGTCAATTATCGAACATACCGATCCTCAAATTGCCGCCGTTATCAGGGAAGAAACGGCGCGGCAGAAACGAACCATCGAATTGATCGCTTCCGAAAACATTGCCAGCCCGGCAGTGATGGCCGCCCAGGGAAGCATGCTGACCAACAAATATGCGGAAGGCTATCCCGGCCATCGCTATTACGGCGGATGTCTGCATGTTGACACCGCCGAGACCCTGGCAATTGAACGGGCCAGGCAACTTTTTGATGCCGCCGAAGCCAATGTTCAACCCCATTCCGGATCCCAGGCCAATATGGCCGCCTATTTTGCCCTTTTATCTCCTGGAGACACCATTCTGGCCATGGATCTGGCCAACGGCGGCCATTTAACCCATGGCAGCCCGGTCAGTTTTTCGGGCCGTCTGTTCAAGTTCATCCACTATGGGCTGGATAAAGAAACCGGCCGGATCGATTACCGGCAGGTAGCGGATCTGGCCCGGCAACACCGGCCGAAAATGATTGTCTGCGGGGCCAGTGCCTACTCCCGCATCATTGATTTCAAAACATTTGGCGAAATCGCCAGATCCGTTGACGCCTTCCTGATGGTGGACATGGCCCATATTGCCGGGCTGGTGGCCGCCGGCGTACATCCGTCTCCCGTGCCCCATGCCGACGTGGTGACCTCGACGACCCATAAAACCCTGCGGGGGCCCCGGGGAGGGCTGATTTTATCATCCGGTCACGGCGCGGCGATCAATAAAGAGATATTTCCGGGTATTCAGGGGGGGCCGTTGATGCATATCATCGCCGCCAAGGCCGTGGCCTTTGAAGAAGCAATGACGGAAGCATTCAAAACATATCAGCAGGCTGTCATCGACAACGCCCGGGCCCTGGCCGATCATCTCATGGCTGGCGGGGTGGATCTGGTCAGCGGCGGCACCGATAACCATATGATGCTGGTCGATCTGCGCAGTTTTAATATTACCGGCCGGGATGCGGAAAAAGCCCTGGAGCGGACGGGCATCACCACGAACAAAAACAGTATCCCGGACGATCCCCGCGGCCCCAGGGTGACCAGTGGTATCCGTATCGGTACGCCAACGATTACTTCCCGCCACATGGGACTGCGCGAGATGGAAATACTGGCCCGGTTAATTCTGGATATTCTCAGATCGCCCGATGATGGGGGAACCATCCGTCACGTCCGGCGGCAGGTGGATGAATTATGCGATGCGTTTCCCCTGATGCGCCGGACATAAGGGGGGGCGTCTGGCGCGCCAGGACGTTTTTAATCGAGAATCGGAGATAAAATATGAAATGCCCGTTCTGTGGCGAAATCGACAATAAAGTCATCGATTCCCGCCTGAGTAAAGATGGTCTTGTCATCCGTCGCCGGCGGGAATGCCTGGTCTGTACGCGTCGGTTTACCACCTACGAACATGTTGAAAAAATTCCGATCATGATCGTCAAAAAAGACGGCCGCCGGGAAGCATATAACCGGGACAAGGTCGGCGCCGGGCTGAAAAGGGCCTGTGAAAAACGGAATATCAGCATGGAGGTAATCGATACGTTTCTCGATGAACTGGAAAGCGATTTACGGGAAATGGGCAAGAAAGAGATCCCTTCCCATGCCATCGGCGAAAAAGTCATGGCCCGGCTTCATGCCATCGATGATGTTGCCTATGTCCGTTTTGCTTCCGTATATCGGGAGTTTAAGGATGTAAATGATTTCGTGGAAGAATTGAAAAGCCTGCTGAGCCAGGATAATTAAGGGGACCCGGTGTGACCAGGGAGATTGACACGGACGCGGCGTACATGCGCCGGGCGCTGGATCTGGCCGCCAAAGGCCGGGGTACCACGTCTCCCAACCCTATGGTGGGCGCCGTGGTGGTTAAAAACGGCCGAATTGCGGGGCAGGGATACCATCGGGCGGCGGGCAGTGCCCACGCCGAGGTCAACGCCCTCGATGATGCCGGGACAGATGCGGGAAATGCCACGCTTTACGTGACACTGGAACCCTGCAACCACACGGGGCGGACGCCGCCGTGCACGGAAAAAATTCTGGCCGCCGGCATTAAACGGGTCGTCATCGCCATGCCGGATCCCAATCCCCGCGTGGCCGGCGGCGGCGGGAAATATCTGCAGGCGCATGGCGTTGCCGTTACCTGGGGAATCTGTGAAACAGAGGCCCGCCGGTTAAACGAGGCGTTTATTAAATTTGTCCGTACGGGCCGCCCGTTTGTCGTGGTTAAATGCGCCGCCACGCTGGATGGCCGTCTGGCCACCGGCAATGGGGATGCCAGATGGGTCACCGGGACCGCCGCCCGTGAACATGTCCACCGGCTGCGTTGCGCCGTCGATGCGATTCTGGTGGGGATCGATACGGTTTGCGCGGATGACCCCCGGCTTACGGCCCGGGCGGAAAATACGACCGCCGATCCGGGCCGGACGTGTGATCCCGTTCGAATTGTGATTGATCCGTTTCTGCGGATCGACCCGGCCGCCCGCATGCTGAATCAGACGTCCGACGCGGAAACGATTCTGGTCACCGGCGAAGAAATTGACCCGCTCAAGGCCGGCGATGTAAAAAAAAAACAGGCCCGTATCCTTTCCCTGCCACTGATCCGGGGGAAAATTGATTTCGGACATTTGATGGACCGGCTGGGGCGGCTGGATATCACCAGTCTCCTCATCGAGGGCGGCGGTGGTATGATCGGCGCTGCTTTTCGGGCGGGTATTGTGGACAAGGCGCTCTTTTTCTTTGCCCCCAAAATTATGGGTGGCGATGACGGGGTGCCAATCTGCCGCGGCCCCGGCGCGGAAAAAATGAAAGACTGTATCGGGCTGACGTCGGTGCGGACCCAGCGGTTTGACGATGATATTCTCATCGAGGGATACGTCGCCTGAATGATGAATGGCGAATGGGCCATTTACAGTCACATTTAACGATTCAAAATCAAAAATAAAACGATTATGTTTACCGGAATTATCGAAGGACTGGGGACCATTAACGCGCTGAGGCCCATGGGTGAGGGCGCCCGGCTGACGGTGGGCACCGATTTCCCCCTGACCGGCACCCGTGTTGGAGACAGCATTGCGGTGAATGGCGCCTGTCTGACGGTGGTGACCCTGGGAGCCCGGCGGTTTTCCGCGGATCTGTCTCCGGAAACCATGGAAAAGACAACCTTCCGCACGGCCCGGACCGGTCAGTCTGTCAATGTCGAACGGGCCATGCGCCTGTCCGATCGGCTGGATGGTCACCTGGTCTCCGGCCATATTGATGGTGTCGGAACCATCGGTGCCATTGAAAGTCGGGGAAACGCCCTTATTGTCACCGTGGATGTGCCGGATCACCTGGCCCGCCACATGATCACCAAGGGATCGGTGGCCGTCGACGGCATCAGCCTGACGATCAACGCCTGCGGCGCGTCGCATTTTAGGGTGAGCATTATTCCCCATACGGCCAGAATAACGACAATCGGCTTTTATCGGCCCGGTTCTCAGGTCAACATCGAAACCGATATGATCGGAAAGTATGTGGCCCGCCTGACCGGCGCCATGAAGCCCCTTCGTAACGAAGGCAACAGGGATGGCAGAAAGGAAAAATCCACGACGATTGACATGGAATTTCTCAGTTCATCCGGATTTTTATAAATCAGACGGATTTTGGCCGTCTGGGAAAACAACGAATGCAGGAGCAAATACAACGCGTATGCCGATAATTTCCATAAAAGAAGCCATCGCCGATATCCGTGACGGCAAAATGGTGATCCTTGTTGATGACGAAGACCGGGAGAATGAAGGCGATTTAACCATTGCGGCCGAAAAGGCTACCCCTGAAACCATTAATTTCATGGCCCGCTACGGCCGGGGCCTGATCTGTTTACCCATGACCGGAGACCGGTGCGACCAGCTGGGTCTGCCGATGATGGTGGATCACAACACCTCGCCGTTTGAAACAGGATTTACCGTTTCCATTGAAGCGCGCTGTGGCGTCACCACCGGTATTTCGGCCGCCGACCGGGCCAGAACGGTCCTGACGGCCGTGGCCAAAGACGCCACGCCCGATGATCTGGTGCGGCCGGGTCACGTATTTCCCCTAAGATCAAAAAACGGCGGGGTTATCGTACGGGCTGGACAAACGGAAGGCTCCGTCGACCTGGCCCGCCTGGCCGGGCTCACCCCTGCCGCCGTTATCTGCGAAATCATGGAAGACGACGGGACCATGGCGCGCATGCCGTCCTTAAAACAGTTCAGTGAGCATCATGGAATCGGTATCTGTACCATTGCCGATCTGATTGAATACCGGATGAAAACCGAGTCGTTTGTCCGCCGGGCAGTGGAGGCGGAAGTGCCGACCGTCAACACCGGGCCGTTTAAAGTCATCGTTTACGAAAATGATGTCGAGGACCTGCAGCATATCGCCCTGGTAAAAGGAGAAATCGATCCGGAAAAACCCACCCTGGTACGGGTTCACTCCGAGTGCCTCACCGGTGATATTTTCGGGTCCCTGCGCTGTGACTGCGGCGACCAGCTGCTCAAAGCCATGGAGATGATTGCCGACGAAGGCTGCGGAGTGCTTCTGTACGTACGCCAGGAGGGCCGCGGTATTGGCCTGGTCAATAAGCTCAAGGCGTATAATCTTCAGGATCAGGGGCTGGATACGGTCGAAGCCAACGAGCATCTGGGGTTTGATGCGGATTTACGCAATTACGGGATCGGCGCCCAGGCACTGGTGGACCTTGGTATCCGCAAAATCCGTCTGTTGACCAACAACCCGAAAAAAATGATCGGCCTGCAGGGATATGGCCTGGAGATTGTCGAACAGGTACCCATTGAAATCGAATCCAACGATTACAATCGGGGGTATCTGGAGTGCAAGAAGATGAAGATGGGACATTTGCTCAATCTGGATGCCACTCCCTGATGATCGGATCTGTCCATGTGGAATTTAAATAAAAAACCATAAAGGAGGCGACGTCGTGCCAAACGTCATTGAAGCAAAATTAACGGCGGAAGGAAAAAAGTTCGCGTTGATCGTCAGCCGGTTCAACGATTTTATTACCGACCGCCTGGTGGGCGGAGCCCTGGACGCTCTGGTCCGCGCCGGTGCCCGGGACGAAGATATCGATGTCGTTAAAGTGCCCGGCGCCTTTGAAATACCGCTGGTCGCGCAGAAGCTTGTGGAAAAAAAACATTACGATGCGGTGATCTGCCTGGGGGCCGTTATCCGCGGCGCCACGCCTCACTTTGATTATGTGAGCGCGGAAGTCAGCAAGGGTATCGCCCAGGTCGGTCTGGCGGCGGGGACACCGGTGATTTTCGGCATCGTCACCACCGATACCATCGAGCAGGCCATCGAACGGGCCGGGACCAAAGCGGGCAACAAGGGCTTCAGCGCGGCCATGACCGGTATCGAAATGGCCAATCTGACCGACGTTATCGCCAGCGCATCGTAACGGATGCGTTGATCCGTTGCGCCGCCGGTGCATACGGGCATAAATCGTATCCAGACCACAACGAAGACAGACTAGCCATGGGTGTTCGCCGACGGGTCAGAGAGATTGCCATGCAGGCTCTCTACTATATTGATATCCGGGGAGACGATTCGGATGACAAGGTCGATCTTTTTTTTCAGCTGCACACGGCGCCTGAAAAACAGAAAGACTTTCTGCTGGAACTGATCACCGGTGTGATCCGGTACCGCAAAACGCTCGATGCGATCATTGACAGGTTTTCCAGCCACTGGAAAATCAGCCGGATGTCATGCGTCGACCGAAACGTCCTGCGCATTGCCGTCTTCGAAATTTTAGCCCGGGAAGACATTCCGGCCAAGGTATCCATCAACGAAGCCATCGACATCGGGAAAAAATACGGTACCGGGGATTCCGGTGCGTTTATAAATGGTGTTTTAGACAGTATTCATCAGGAGTGGAATCAGGGCCGGATTACTTTCGAGCCACAGACAGATTCAGCACCGGAGAAAAAGAGAAAGGAGGCAGAAAAAGAAACGATCGTAAAAGACGATCCGGCAGCCTCACCTCAGACGGCTGCGCCCCGGAAGCACTCGGTCCGCCTGACGGCCCGGTTACGCAAGCGGGTAGTCGGGCAAAACAAGGACGCCTAAAAAAGGAGGAGCAGACGATGACAGCCAGACAGATTCTTTTAAACGCAGATGAAATACCCCGCCAGTGGTACAATATTTTAGCGGATATCAAAATGAATCCCCCCCTGGGCCCCGATGGCAAACCGATCACGCCCGATGCCCTGGCTCCGGTATTTCCCATGAACCTGATCGAGCAGGAAGTCAGTTCCGATCGGTGGATCGACATCCCCGAACCCGTTCTCGATATCCTCAGTATCTGGCGTCCGGCACCGCTGGTTCGGGCCCTGGCCCTTGAAAAAGCCCTGGACACGCCGGCCCGGATCTATTTTAAAAACGAATCCGTCAGTCCGCCGGGCAGTCATAAGCCCAATACGTCCGTTCCTCAGGCCTACTACAACAAGGTCTTCGGCATCGAAAAAATAACAACGGAAACGGGTGCCGGCCAATGGGGCAGCGCCCTGTCGTTTGCCTGCTCCCAGTTCGGCCTTGAATGTAAAGTTTTCATGGTTCGTGTCAGTTTTGACCAGAAGCCTTACCGCAAGTCGATGATGCAGACCTGGGGCGGTAAATGTATCGCCAGCCCCAGCCCGGAAACGAAAGCCGGCCGGGATATCCTGGCCCAGGATCCGGATACGCCCGGGAGCCTCGGCATCGCCATCAGTGAGGCCATCGAAGCGGCGGTCAGCGATACCAGTGGTAAAACCCGGTACTCTCTGGGCAGTGTGCTCAATCACGTCATGCTGCACCAGACAATTATCGGTCTGGAGGCCAAAAAACAGCTCGAAAAAGTCAACGAATACCCGGATGTGGTCATCGGCTGTGCCGGCGGCGGCAGCAACTTTGCCGGCCTGGCGTTTCCCTTTGTCTACGATAAAATCAACGGCCGGGAGGTTGATATTTACCCGGTGGAACCCACCGCCTGTCCCACCATGACCCGGGCGCCGTTTGTCTACGATCATGGGGATACGGCCAAATACACGCCGATGCTGCCCATGCACAGCCTTGGACACGCGTTTGTACCGCCACCGGTTCACGCCGGCGGCCTGCGGTATCACGGCATGGCCCCCACGGTCAGCCAGCTGATCACCGAAGGCATCCTCGAGCCCAAATCCGTCACCCAGCTGGCCGCTTATAAAGCCGGTGTCCTGACCGCCCGGTCGGAAGGGATTATCCCGGCACCTGAAACCAACCACGCCCTGGCCTGTGTGGTGGATGAGGCGTTGAAAGCCAAGGAAGAAGGCAGGGAAAAGGTCATCCTTTTCACCTGGAGCGGCCATGGCCTACTCGATCTGGCCGCCTACGATAAATATTTTTCCGGCAAGCTCGATGATTATCATCTGGAAGATGATATTCTCGAGAAGAATGAAAGCGTTTTTGCCGATTATCCGAAGCCGGACAACGTCACCAGCCGTTAGGTTGTCTCTGTCCGGAGTTAACGGGACTGATTTATCATGCCTCAACCTTTCAACAAGATGCGACGGCGCTGCCCGCGTCTGGGAAGCGCCGTTTCCTTTGAATACTGCCGTACCCATGCGTCGGAAAGTCCCCCCTGCTGGAAAATTCTGGACTGCTGGTGGGAAGCCTTTGACGTGGTCGGCGTATTAACCGATGAACTGGGCGCCGAGGCCGTCCAGCGGCTGGCCGACAGTCGGCCGCCACCGAAAACCGCCAGCCTGATCACGTTGATCGAACAGGCCCGCAACCGGTGCACCGATGATTCCTCATAGACTGCTGTCACGCCGGCTGATCCGGATGACACCAGCGCTGCCCATCGGCGGCCGGCCTGAGCGTGCCATCACCCCAACCCGACGATAATGATTCGTCATGACGACCCGGCACACCGGTGGATCGAACCATCAACCGGTGTGTCCCCTGACAGGAGGACACCCTTGATCATTAAAAAATTGCCCGTTGGACCGATTATGGCCAATTGCTTTATCCTCGGCTGCGAGGAAACCCGTAAGGCGGCCGTTATCGACCCGGGCGACGAAACGGATAAAATTCTTCTTTCCCTGGCGAGCGAACAGCTGACAGTGGAACAGATCATCAATACGCACTGTCACTTTGATCACGCCGGTGGAAATAAAAAAATGAAGGATGCCACCGGTGCGCCGCTGGTCCTGCATGCCCTCGAAATACCGGTTCTGGAAAATCTGGAATCCAGTGCGGCCCGGTGGGGCCTGGCGATGGAAGCGTCTCCTGCACCGGATCGGACGGTGGCGGATGGCGATACGATCACCTTTGGCAATATCACGTTGAAGGTGATTCATACACCCGGGCATTCCCCCGGCGGGATCTGCCTGCAGGCCGGCGATGTCCTCTTTGCGGGCGATACGCTTTTTGCCGGATCCATCGGGCGGACCGATTTTCCGGGCGGTGACCACCAGACCCTGTTGAGCAGTATCCGTGAAAAACTTTTTTCGATGGATGACGATGTCCGGGTATATTGCGGCCATGGCCCCGAAACCACCATTGGCGTCGAAAAGCGCACCAACCCGTTTGTTCAGGTGTAAATACGGCTTCCTCCGGATGAAAAGCCCCTGGCGGCCCGGAGGGTGAACACTAAGGAGACACACAAGATGGAAAACATGCTGTCGGGTCAGGTAGCCATTATCACCGGTGCCGGAAGGGGGATCGGCCGGGCGACCGCGCTGGTCTTTGCCAGAGAGGGCGCCCGGGTTGTCGTCAGCGACATAGACACGGTGCCCGCCGAGGAAACCGTTGCCGCCATTAAGGCGGCGGGAGGAACGGCCATGGTTTGCGCCGGTGATGTAACCGCGCCGGATTTTGCTGAAAAGATCGTTCAGGCGGCAGTGGACCGCTGGGGCGGCCTCCACATTCTTGTCAACAACGCCGGCTATACATGGGACGCCGTTCTTCATAAGATGACGGATGCCCAGTGGCAGGCCATGCTCGATATCCATGCAACGGCGCCGTTCCGCATGATCCGTGCCGCCGCCCCCTATTTCCGGGAAGCCGCCAAAAAGGAAATGGCCGAAGGATCCGCGGTGGCCCGAAAAATTATCAATATATCCTCCATGGCCGGCACTGGCGGGAATGCGGGGCAGGCCAATTATGCGTCGGCCAAATCCGCCGTCATCGGATTGACAAAGACCCTGGCCAAGGAATGGGGCAAATTCAATGTTCAGGCCAATGCCGTGGCCTTCGGATGGATCGATACCCGCCTGACCCGGGAAAAAGAAGCGGGCGAAACCCTCGAGCGCGCCGGTGAATCCGTGCCCATCGGCATTCCCGATGCCATGCGCCAGATGATGACCATGATGATTCCCCTGGGCCGGGCCGGCACGACTGAAGAAGCCGCCAACGCGATTTTATTTTTCGCTTCCCCCCTGTCCAATTACGTATCCGGCGAAGTGCTGATGGTCAGCGGGGGATTTGTCATCTGATTCCGGTGTATTGCCCGGCCCAAAACGGGAAAGTGAACAGCCATGGTTAACGTATTGCCCGGCCACCTGCGGGGCATCCTCTCCCTGACGCTTTACGCACTGAATACGGTCTTCTGGTCGGTGCTCCTTTTTATCATTGCCCTGGCCAAGGCCCTGGTGCCTGTCACGGCCTGGCGGCACAGGTGCAGCCGGATACTCAATGCCATCGCGGAAAACTGGATCGGCATCAACACGTTCAGCCAGAATCTGGTCGGCCATACCCGCTGGGATATTCAGGGCGCCGAGCGCCTCAACCCGTCGGACTGGTATCTGGTTGTTTCCAATCATCAGTCCTGGGTGGATATTCTTGTGCTGCAGCGGATATTTAACCGGAAGATTCCATTTTTGAAGTTTTTTATTAAGAAAGAGCTGTTCTGGTTCCCGGTCCTGGGCCTGGCCTGGTGGGCGCTGGACTTTCCCTTTATCCAGCGGTATTCGAAAACCAGACTCAGGAAAAACCCCCATCTGAAGGGAAAAGACCTGGAAATCACCCGCAGGGCCTGCGAAAAGTTCAAAAAAATCCCGGTGTCGATCATGAATTTTGTGGAAGGCACCCGGTTTACCCGAAAGAAGCACCGCCGCCAGCATTCGCCCTATACCCATCTGCTGAAACCCAAGGCCGGCGGTATTGCATTCGTCCTCGGCGCCATGGGCGATCAGATCCACCGGATACTCGATGTCACCATTGTTTATCCGGGCACATCCAGCAGTTTCTGGGCCCTGCTCTGCGGCAACATCAAAGAGATAAAGGTGAGCGTCCGATCCCTTCCCATCGGCCCGGAACTCATCGGTGACTATGCGAACGATGCGGTCTTCCGAAAGCAGCTGCAGCAGTGGGTCAATGATATGTGGGGCGACAAGGACCGGTGCATGGCTGAAATGCTGGGAGCCGATAGCGCCTGAAAGTTGATCCCACCGGTTGGTCCGGCAATCCCTGCATAAAGACGTTTTTCACGCCTGATTGTATTTTTCCGCTTTTCCCCGCACGGCATCGGCCGGGTATTTGACGGCATTAATCTTGATTTTGTCCCGCGCGGCCCGCAGGGGGTCGATGCCGAGTTTTCCGGCCAGCATGACCAGATAGATGAGCACATCGCCGATTTCAGACCGGATGGCGGCCCGTTTGCCGGGATCTTCGATGTAGCTCTGTTTCTGACTCAGCCACTGGAAGTGCTCAACCAGTTCAGCCACCTCTACGCTGAGGGCCATGGCCAGATTTTTGGGTGAGTGGAAAGGTTCCCACTCGCGGTCGGCGGCAAAGCGGTCGAGTTGTTCGATCAGATCTTTCATGTCAGCTCGTATTGTTTCATTATTTTCGGGGAGATGGCGTCCCTGGCCAAATCAACCAGGTGGGCGTGGTGCGTGAAAAAGATTACCTGGGTTTTCCGGGCCAGGCCGGCGATCACTTTGAGGGTGGCGGCGGCCCGGTTGTCGTCGAAGCGGAGCAGAATATCATCAACGATAAAGGGCAGGGGTTCGTGGCGGGTGAGGTATTGTTCGAGGCTGGCCAGTCGCAGAGCCAGGTAAAGCTGGTCGGCAGTGCCGTCGCTCATGCCGGCCACCGGTACAATCCGCCCGCCGTTCGCCCGGATACCGACGAGAACCGGTTGCCCCTTGGCGTCGTATTCCGCCCGGATACCGGTAAAGGACCCTGCCGACATGCGCGCGAAAAGTTCACCGGATCGGCGGATCAAAGGCCCCTGGTGTTTTTCGCGGTATTGCTCGATGGTGCGTGTCAGGATTCCCATCGCGATTTTGTGGCGTGCGTAGGTTTCGACGGCAGTGTCGAGATCGGCCAGTAACTGCTGCTTTTGTTCGGCATATCCGCCTGCCCGGGCGCTGCCGTCCATTTTTTCCAGTTCGGTTCTTTCTGTCCCGATGGTCTGGTCAAGCACCGACCGTTCGCTTTCCAGGGCAGTGATTTCGGCGGTGATGCGATCCAGTTCCGGGGAAATCCGGTCCGCCGTCACGGTGCCGGCTTCGGCTGTGAAGGCCGCCACGGTGGCGCCGGCGCCCAGTTCCCGCACCCGGCTCTCGAGGGTGTCCCGCTCGGCCAGCAGCCGCCGCCGGCGCCGGGCGCGTGTGATTACCCCCTCGATTTCGTCGGGATTCTGACAACAGGCCTGACGGCATAAATCGGCAAGGCGGGTTTGAGCTGCGGTGGTCTGCCGGGCGGCATCTTTTTGTTCGGCGGTCAGGGCTGCCAGCCGGGCCTCAAAATTTTTCCTTAAGGCCAGCTGCTCCCGGGCGCTGATCAGGCGGGCGTGGAGTTTCTCAGTGGCTTCCGGCGGGGCAGCCTCCAAAAGACAAGGGTCGAGATCCTCGATAAGCGGGCGCAACCGGTTCTGGAAGGACTCGATCTCCCGGTCGGTGCTGTCAATCTGTTTTTTCAGCACTTCCGTTTCATCGGCAAGGCGTTTGGCATCGCGGATATTGTCGACGATGCGCATGGCTGCCGCTGGACGAACAGATGGCGCCACACCGATGGCCTGCAGGCCGGCGGTCCATTGTGCCTCCCACCGGGCCCGGGTCTTGGATAGACCGGCGAGCTCGGTATCAATTTCTGCCATCTCGCGGCGGCCGGCATCCCGGTCGGCCATGATCTTATCTGCCCGGGCCTGCAGAGCATCCCGGGCGTCTATCGTTTCAGCGGCAATAGTCACCAGGACGGCCAGCGAAGCCGACGGGTCCGGTACCTGACCGGCGTCCTTCAGATCCTGGGCCAGCTGGGCCCTGAGTGCCGCAATTTCTTCAGCCAGCCCGGCGGCTTTGATTTTTTCGGCCCGCAGGGCGTCGATTTTCTCCCGGATAGCGGTCAGGTCCGCCAGCCAGCGCCGCATCTCGAGCGGCGATCTCGGGATAATCTCCACCGGTTCCCATATCTTCCGCCAACGGTCTTCGATTTCCGTCTGTTCTGCCCGGGTGGCGGCCAGATCGGCGTCAATATCGACGATTTTTTGTTCGATGGCCTGCCGGCGGGCTTCAAAAACGCTGCGGCGGCTGACCTGTTCGGCTTCCCGGCGAAGGCGGTCGGCGATATGATCGGCCTGATGCATGCTCTTTTCAAAAGCCGTGGTCAGGTCCGGATGACCGTCAAATTTTTCGGTAAAGGCCGTGTGATTCTCAGGCGGCGGGCGGTTGTCCAGAGCAGCGCGGATCAGGTCCCAGCCCTGGCGCCGGACGGCTCGCGCGGCCGCCAGGTCGGCCGCAGAGGGAACGTTCCAGTCCCGCCGGATGGCTTCCAGATCGGTCTGGATACGTAACAGCTCTTCGGTCGCCGCCTGCCGTTCGTCCAGTCGCCGATCGATCCGGGTGGTGGTTGCCGTCAGTATTCTGTCGAAATGATCCACGGTTTCCGGTACCGGGCACCGGGCCGTGTCGATTTTATCCGGATACCCGGACAAAAACGGGAAGCGCTTGACAGCAGTATCCAGGGTGGCCTGCCGGGTGTCCAGTTCGTGTATCTGTTCCCGGTACCGCTCTTCCAGGGGACCGGCTGCCTGAATTGCCTTAACCCGGGCGGACAGCGCCGTCAAATCAGCCAGATCCGGTAATTGCCGGGCATCAGTTTCCAGAATCCGCTGCCGCGCCTCGCATTTCCGTCGTCGTGTTTCGGCCGCTTCCTGCCGGCTGACCAGCCGTTCATGGGCGGCGTACAGATCCTGAACATCTGCGATCACCGATGGCGGCAGTGCAGGGCCGCCCGCATTTTTCGTTCCCTCATCCAGCGTTGTTTCGGTGAGTTTTTCGGCTGTTTGGCGGATCAGGGCCCGCCGGCGGGCGTCAAGCCCGGGGCGAGCCGCCAGGGCCTTGCGATAGCCGCCCTGGTCCCGCTGCAAGTGTTCGATTTGCGCGGCGTGGGCGATCACGTTGTCAGGGGGCTGGTTTTTGTTCAGTTGCTTTTTCAGGTCCCCGATGGCTGCGGTAATCCGGGAGAGGTCGGTACGGGCGATTTCCATCTCCCCGGCCGCCTGGCGCCATTTTTGGCTGAAATCCTCGTCCAGATCGGGGATATTCCGGAGCCCGGCCGCGGCTTCATCGATTTCTCTCAACCGGGCCATGAGCGGCAGGGCCCGGGCGATCCGATCCAGGCGGCTCTTTTCCGTTTTCAGGGCCATCAATTGCTGCCCGACGCGGGCGATTTTCTCCCGGGCAGCGGTCAGCGCGCGGTCGTGTTCTTTCCATGCGCCGGCCGGCAATAATGCCTCGTTTTCGTTCTGCTGTACCCGTTTGAGTTCGGCCAGAACCCGGTTGATCACCGGTTTGGATCCGCCCGGCTTGAACAGGCCGCCACAGATGGCATCCAGTGCCCGGCGGATGCGCTGCAGCTGGACCAGACCGGCACCGGCGGTAAAGAGGGATTCACCGACATGGCCGGCGCCGGCCACGATCTCCTCGCCGCCCCGAACCAGTTCCGCATGGCCGATGGCAAACATCTGCTCAAAGGTGTTCGGGTCGAGACCACCGAGAAAAGGAAGCAGAGCGGCATCATCCAGCGGCGTTCGGTCATCGGCGTCTCGCAGCGTTTTGCTGCGGCCCTTGCGGCGGACAAATTCGATCTGTGCGCCGTCGCTTTTCATAAGTTTTCCGCCGATTCGCAGCCGGGGGCGGGGATGAAGGAAACCGGCCGAGGTGCGTTCCGGTATTCCAAAGAGGAGGTGTCGAAGCGCATTGAGGGCCGTGCTTTTACCCGCCTCGTTGGGCCCGTATACCAGATGAAACCCGATCCCGTCATCGTCGAAATTGAGCCGGGTGTCGGTAAAGGACCCGTAAGCAATCAGTTTGAGGTTAAGAATCTTCACCGGGCACGGCCTCCCCGGTCAGCTGAACGGTTAAAATTTCCTTTGCTTTTGCCACCAGACGGCGCAGGTCGGTTGGGTCGCCGGGGTGCAGGGCTTCGTCTCCCTGGCGGTACGCTGCCGGCAGTTTCCGAAAAAGGGTATTCAATTCTCGGCCGATGTCACCCAGCGCCGTTTCATCGGCCGTGACCGTGGCCACCTGTTCGGCCAGCGCTTCCATGGGGCCGGTCAATGTTGCCGGTAATTCCGCCGCTTTGGGCCGGGTCCGGACGATGACCTTTTCAACCCAGATACGGTCGTGGTGGGTCAGCGCCGTTGATCGGACTGCCTCCCGCCAGTATTCCAGGCGGCCGCTGAGTGAGGCGTGCATGCACGTGTTACCGGTCAGAATGATCCGGGTGATGACAGGCAGCGGGGTGTTGCGCCGGAGGCAGGCCCCAAGCGCGCCGTCGATGCTGGCCAGGATGGCTGGTTCATCATCGGTCCCGGTCAGGTCGATCGTCACTGTTTCCCAGCGTATCACGTCAAGGGGACGAAAGGTTCGGGCA
>Ga0256846_1000186_pt1 | contig 27149 bp, 22 predicted proteins | sample TevniametaG_FD_189098 | JGI IMG/M metagenome (GOLD analysis project Ga0256846, IMG submission 189098) | Tube worm associated microbial communities from hydrothermal vent at the East Pacific Rise, Pacific Ocean - Tevnia | ecosystem: Host-associated > Annelida > Integument > Unclassified ...
GTGGCCGCTTCTTTCTCCCGGGTAACAGGATCAAACACCGAGGCGTCCGCTGAAAATGCCCGCCGGATCTGACGCGCATCCCACCCGGACTGTTGCGCGGCGGCCCGGACAATCTCCGCATCGCCGATCACCGGCACCTGCGCGGCTGCCGCGATCTGGCGGCTGACCTTTTCTTTTTGACAGAACCGGCCGCCGAACATTGCGATTACCGCCATCGTCCAGGACCCCGCTGCCTGCCGTTTTTCATTGGATTGGGTTGATTATATCCGACGTGTTCCTGTATGCTTCGGTCACACATAGCTGATTTCTATTTTTAATGGGGTGATAAGTCAACAAATAACGAGTTGATACAAATGAAGAAGCCGGAAAAAGCCCGCCTGCTGGCGCGTCTGAAAAAGAGCCGTTTCAATGTACCGGATTTTATCTACGTGCCCCCGGAGGATTTCAGCGCCAAACGCTTTACCGCCCTGAAACGCTTCCTTGACAAACACCGCCGCAGCTTCAAGGTCATCGCCCGCAGCGCGCACCCGGCCGAGGAGTTTTACAAGGGCGGCACCTTTACTTCCCTGGAAACCTATGCCGATATCGACGGGGTTGTTTTTGCCCGTAAAAAGATGATCAAATCACTGGACACATCGTGTCAACTGTCGATTTTGAGACAGCAGCGGTTTTCCGGCACACCGGATATCGATCCGGATCAGATGGGGGTTATTGTCATGCCCTTTATCGAGGGGACGTCGGTGATGGCCAAACAGATCCGGGGCCGCTGGGAATTCGGTTTCTGCCGCAACCGGTCCAGCCGGGTCCAGGAAGAGCCCTATATCACCACAACCCCCGGCAACCGGCACCTGATCGACATCTCGGAAAATATCGAGAAAGAACTCGCGTTCCGCTGTGAAATCGAATTTATCCTTTCCAGAGACAATCAGATTTACGTGGTTCAGGCCAAGGATATTTCCGGGATTGAACTGCTGGAAGAAAAAGAAACCCGGCGGGCCATCAAAATGGACGGTATCCGCCGGGTCCGGGTGTGCCGCAGTTATCGCGAACGGCCCGTTTATCTCATGGATATGCAGGCTGTCTACATGCGCGTTATCGGCCTTTGTGAAGATATGATACTGCCCGATCTCCCGGCCGGCACGCCCCCCGGCGTCACCATCGAAGATATACTCGAGGAAATCCGGCTTTTTGAACAGAAGATGATTGAATTCGCCCTCATGCACCAGCGCTTCGGGGTGATCGGGCTGTGCCTGAAACCACCCGAATTTCTATATCAGGTGGTGAACCACTATCTCGATGATCTGCCGGATCGCCAGCACCCGCTGTCCAACGCCCTGAACCGCAACCTGTACGCCGTGGATGCCTTTCTGGCCGAAGCCGACACACTGATTACCAAAGACCGCATTCACCTGAGCCTCTGCGGCCACGACGCTTACGGGGTCGATACGGTGCGCAATCCCCTGTGGTCGGTTTACTGGCACAATGAGCGGGAAAAGGAAGTTCTCGCCCGTTTCAAGACGCTGGGATTTACCACTGGAGATACGGTGGGTATCGACATCGAAGCCGATGGCAAGCCTCTGGTGTACCGTTTATAACCGGCCCGGATAGCCCGCTGTCCGCGTCTATGTGTCTGAAAAAAGAGACAGTTGAACGTGGCGTCTCTTTTTGGAGGTATTCTGGCGTTCATCCAGCAGATCCGCCGTAATGGCCTGTATAAAAGGTGATATTTCCCGTTTTGTCTGCTTTCCGTACTGATTCCGTTTTTTCGCCCAGGTAAAGAACAGCTTGTCGCCGGCCCGGGTGATGCCCACATAAAACAGGCGCCGCTCTTCGTCCAGGTCGGCTTTTTCGTCCGGTTTGCGATGAAACGGAATCAACCCGTTTTCACACCCGGCAATAAAAACAACCGGAAACTCGAGGCCCTTGGCCGCATGCAGGGTGATCAGCGTAACGGCCCGGGCCTTTTCCTGATAGGCGTCCGTATCACTTTCAAGGGCCAGGTCCGCGAGAAACGCCGCCGTATCATCTGAAAACATTCCGGACCGGGTGATCATCCGGTCCAGATCTCCGTCCGGGGCGGACATATCGTCGTCGGTCAGGGAAAAATGGTCGACCAGGAAGGCGATTTTTTCCGAAACATCCATCGGTTCCAGACGGCCCTGCAGGGTCTGCAGGTGGCGAATCATCTGGTCCAGCCGCCGCTGGCGCGCCCGTGTCATCGTTTCAACGGGACGAATACGGGCCTGTCGAAACGCCGGCCAGGGGGCCAGATGCCGGGCGAGGGCCCATTTTTTGAAATCATCCAGCGTTTTTCGGCCCGGGGCGGCGTCAAACAGGGGCCGAACGGCTTCGATATCCCGGAACAGCGGCCGGCCCGCCAGAACTGCCAGCAGCGCGGCCACCTGATTCACCGCCAGGCTGTGTCTGCGCCGGCGGACCGTCTGGCAGGGCAGGCCTGTTTTCCGGAACACATCGGCCAGAATCTCTCCCTGGCGACGGGTGCGAAAAAGAACCGCGATATCTTCAAATCCATATCCGCCAACCTCGCTGCCGGTGCGGTTAAGGTCCACATCATGATAGCCGCGCCCGCCGATCAGCTGAACGATTTTCCGGGCAATGGTCGCGGCCTCGCCCGATTCGGTGGCGCAGGCAGACACCCCGGCCTGCGGTGCCCCGCGCCGCCCGGAATAAATCGGTTCAGTCGATTGATTTTCTTCCTTTTTACCGGCCCGGATCACCTGGGCCGAGACCTTTAATATGGTTTCAACCGACCGGTAATTGCGGGTCAGGCGGACCTGTTCGGCCTGGGGAAAATCTTCTGAAAACCGCTGAAAAAACCCGCGGTCCGATCCACGGAACCCATAGATGGACTGATCCGGATCGCCGATCACGCACAGGCCCCGGCCGTTTTCCGACGCCAGCGCCCGCATCAGCCGGTACTGCGCCGCATTGATATCCTGATATTCGTCGACAAACAGGTATTCAAAATGGCGCAGGGCTTCCTGCCGCCGGGCGGGTCCGGCTTCCATCAGCCGGACGGCGTTAACGATAAGGTCATCGAAATCCAATACATCGAGGGTTTTTAATATGCCCTGGTAGGCCGCAAAAACCGCCGCTGTCCATGGATCGGTCTCTTTTCCAGGTTCCGATCCAGGTTCCGATCCGGTATTTCCGGCCGGTTCGATCCGCTGTTTGATCATCGAGATCCGGTGCCCGGCCGCGCGCGGGGTCCGGCGGTTTCGGCCATTTTTTTCGGAGGTATTTTTTTTGTCTGACGGGCGGCCATTTTCCGATCCCCCGATCTTTTCCGATATCAGCGCGATCGCATCTGTAATCAGAGCCTCTCGATCCGCTTCTGTGATGACCGTCAGCGCTCTGTCGGGAAATTGTCGCTGCAGCCGGTCAAGGCAAAAGGCATGAAAAGTGGCCACCACCGGCAGATCCTCCGGGGCGGGGAGCTTTTTTTTCAGCCGGCGGCGCATTTCTTCCGCCGCCTTGTTGGTGAACGTGACCGCCAGAATCCGGCGGGGAGGGACCTTTTTTTCCCGGATCAGATACGCGATGCGACGTGTAATCGTCATGGTTTTCCCGGTCCCCGGCCCGGCAACGATAACCAGCGGCCGATCGTCGTGTCGGACGATCGCCTGCTGGGCCGGATTTAAAGACACCGCCGCTTTTTTATTCTTTGGCGGGCCGGGCCGGGCCGGAGTTGCCACGAAAGGTGATGCGGGTAACCGCCGCTTCCGCCGGGGTTTCGCGACCATTTCGGCGTCGCTGAAAAGCGCCCGTTGTCCGATCAGCCGCGCCTTTTCATCCTCCCCGAAAAACCGGATCGTACCGAATTCGCCGTCATAACCGCCGGCCAGTTTGATCTTTTTCCGGCGCATGCGGTGAATGGCTTCTCCAAGAAGAGGAATACCCGTCTTTTTTTCAATGGTCTCGGCGGGCAGGTCGAGGAGGATCGAAAATTCGTCTCCCAGGGTTGAAATGCAGCGTTGATAGGCGGTTTGAACTTTTTTTGATTTCACGCCGACGGTGAGAATCTGCGAGAGAATATCCATCAGGGGAATGACGCTGTGATACGGGTGCGCCCCGGCCGGCCGGCGGCCCATCGGGTGATCCGCCAGTTTTTCGACCCGGTATGAAACGCCCACGGTCACCGGCTTGCCGCATGCCGGACATTGCCCTTCCGCGGCCATCGTCTCGGCCGGCGTCAGCCGGACGCGGCATTTGCGGTGACCGTCGAGATGATACTTGCCCTCTTCAGGAAAAAATTCCAGTGTGCCTTTAAAGAGATCGGGATCACCGGTCTTCAGGGCTTTGCGCATGGCATCAAAGGACAGCTCCGTATCAAACAGGGTGGCTTCCCGGCCCAGTTTCATGGGGGAATGGGCATCCGAATTGGAAACCAGCGTCATCCGGTCGAGGTTGGACACCCGCCAGTTCATCGGCGGATCCGACGACAGGCCGGTCTCCACGGCAAAAATGTGATCACTTAAATCCCCGAAGCAGGCCTCTACCGAATCAAAACCCGATCGGGAGCCGAGCATGGAAAACCAGGGCGTCCAGATATGGGCCGGAATAAACACCGCTTTTTCGGATGTTTCAAGCAGCATTTCCAGCATATCCCGGGCATCCAGCCCGAGAATGGGGCGACCATCGGACCTTATGTTTCCGATGCGGTCCAGCGCATCACTGAACCGGTCGGCCGCAGCCATGTCCGGCAACAGGATCAGGTTGTGATTTTTCCTGGTTTTGCCGTCTTTTTTATAGATATTACTGATTTCCGTTGTCAGCAGAAAGCGGACGCCCTGTTGACAGGTGGGCGGCACCTGCCGGTCACATGCTTTTTCAATCTCCCTTTTAAGCCGGTACAGCCCCGGTTCGGCGGCAACCAGTTTTTCCTTTAATTCACTCCGCCACCCCGGATGGATCGCATCCCCCGTGCCCACCACGGCGATTCCTTTTTTCCGGGCGGCGATATACATGTTTTCAAGATCCGAATTTCTGGCCGTCGCAATGGAAAATCTGGAATGAACATGCAGATCCGCAATTAATTTCATACGATTGACCGCCTTCCCCGGCTTGCCGGTTTCTCGTCCTTTTTTTTAAAAGACCGGACCGCCGAACGGATCGGCGGATCGGCTTTAAAAAAGGCCTGACAGCGTTAAATAACACTTGTTCTCTGATACCAAATACGCTATATATATACAAATTTATTAATTATGAATACAATATATTGGTATTTGTGACTATTATGGGTTTACTCTCGTCATCCACTTCCGTGGTTCGTTACATGGTGAAGGGAAAAATAGAAGAACCGGTCCTTGAATCGATTGCCCGGGGCCTTCAACGGCACCGGATCACCGAAATTGACAACAACCCCCAGGAGAAAACCATCGGATGGACTTCCTTTAAAAATCCGTATCTTACCGATTTTTCAGGGTCCTCTTTCAGTTTTGATCCGTATATTCTTTTTTCCATGCGGATAGACAAAAAATCGATCCCTTCAAAAATTATTCAAAAACAGTTCATGGCCGAGATGACCCGTCGCCTGGCTTCCGGCAACCGCCAGACCCTTTCCCGTCACGAAAAAAAGGAAATCAAAGACAAAATCATCCTGACGTTAAATATGAAAATTCCGGCAACACCGAATATTTATGATATTGTCTGGCTCCCCGAAAAATCCCGGCTCTGGTTTTTTTCCACCTTGAAATCGGCCAATGAGGAGCTGGAGACCCTGTTTTTGCAATCATTCAACATCTCCCTGATCCGTCTGTTCCCGTATACCCAGGCGTATTTCGGATCAGACCTGTCCGCCGACGAGATAGACCGGCTGAACCGGCTGACCCCCGGCCATTTTGCGACTGTTTAAATATATAATGAAAGACAACTATTAATGCTTGATGTCAGCGTTACCTATAATCGTTTTAAATTTCTGGGTCACCAATACCTCACCTGGCTGTGGTATGCCATCGAAACCGGGATCTGCCGGGATATCTTTGACAATAAAGACCAGATTACCCTGGCGCTCGGCAACCGGATCGTTCTGGAAAACCGCCGCGCCAAAGATATTGAAACCGTTACCATCAAAGGGGATACGGCTGACCTTAAAGAGGGTAAACTCGCCCTTTCAAAGGGAGCGCTGGTCACAGAAATCGCGCTTAAAATAGAAAAAGATCGGCAGCTCTGGTCGCTGAGTTTAAAAGGGGAAAGCCTGGGTATCGGAAATCTGAAACTGCCGGAAACCGGCATCGTCCAGACGTCGGAGGATTTCGACGGGGCCGTGCTGGAAAAAATATATCTGGATGAAACCGCCATCACAATAATGAACAGAATATTTCGTTTTTTTATCCAGCAACGGGTGGGTGAACACTGGGACAGCAAAATCACGGGCAGCATCAAAAAATGGATCACCGGGATTTGATCATACCCGGATGACAGGTATGACAAAAACAGGAACTTATGAACAGCTATTCAAAGCCTGTTGATAATCGATCAGATATGCACAGTCAATACACACCGTAACTGACAGTCTGGATGCATAATTTATATTATAAAATCAGATTGATTTAATCATATTAACATACCGGCGGGTCTCTATTAATATTATTATATCTATAATAAATTAAATAAAGAGGAATGAAATGAAGTTTACAGTTCACAGAGATGATATTTTATCTGTCATGGCAAACGTTCAGGGATTAACGGGACGCAAAAGCGCGATGGCGATTACCTCCACGGTATTACTGGAAGTGAGTGCCGGCACGATCAAAATCAGCGCAACCGATCTGGAAACCGGTTTTGAAGGAACATATCCGGCCGACGTGCAGTCGGAAGGAATCCTGGCTTTAAATTCAAGAAAGCTGTTTGAAATAATCAGGGATTTTCCCAGCGAACAGATTCATTTTGAACAGACCGCCAACCGGTGGGTCGATATTGGCGACACCAATGTAAAATATCATATTTCGGGGCTGGATCCGGAAACCTTTCCCAAAAACCCCGTGATAGAAGATATTGAATTGTTTAATATCGATTCCGGTCATCTGAAAAACATGATTGATCGAACAGTGGGAATTGTCGGCGAGACGGACGATAAACGGCCGCATATTATCGGCGTTTATCTGCATTCGGTCAGCGGGCATGAGCAGAATAGTTTGAGAATGGTCTCCACCGACATCGGCCGTCTGGCCAAGATGGATTATTCCTACGGGAAAAGTACATCCATGCCGATTCCGGACGGCATTTTAATTCCCAAAAAGGGATTAATGGAAGTATCAAAATTTTTAACGCCGACCGGTATTGTACAGATCGGGGTCAGTCAGAATGATCTGTTTGTCAAAAAAGAAAAAGAATCATTTTTTATCCGGCTGCTGGAAGGTGATTTTCCCAACTACGAAAAAGCCATTGAAAAAGATTCCCAGTTTGACATGATCCTGGACAAGGAAACCTTTTTAATGACCCTGAAACGGATGTCCATTCTGGCAGCCGACAAATATCCGGCCGTGGTTCTGGTTTTTGATAAAGGGAATGTAAACATCAGTTCGGCCAGTACGGAGCTGGGGGATTCCAAGGAAGACATGCCCGTGGAATACGATCGCCCGCCGATAAAGGTCACATACAATCCCCGCTATATGATTGATATGCTGAATGATATCGAGGGAGACAAAGTGGTTATCAATATTCGCGGAGAATCGTATCCCTGCCTGATCGAAGAAGAGGAAGACAAGAGTTATATGGGGGCGATCATGGCCATGCAGGTCTGACGGCCTTGCCCCGGCGGAAGATGAAGCGATCAAACAAGAAAGAATCAATTTCAAAAGAAAAGAAATTCGAAATGAATGATAAATATGATGCCAGCAGTATTGACGTATTGGAAGGGTTGGAACCGGTTCGGCTTCGGCCGGCCATGTATATCGGAAATGTTGATGTAGAGGGGTTGCATCATCTGGTATATGAGGTCGTTGATAACAGTATTGACGAGGCCATGGCGGGGCATTGTGATCAGATCAAAGTCAGGGTTCATGCCGATAACAGTGTCAGCGTTGAAGATAACGGGCGCGGGATACCTGTCGGCATGCATAAAACGGAAAATATTCCCGCCGTTGAAGTGGTGCTGACCAAGCTGCATGCCGGGGGAAAGTTTGACAACGACTCATACAAGGTTTCCGGCGGGCTGCATGGCGTCGGCGTCTCTGTGGTAAACGCGCTTTCCTCTAAGCTCACCGTTGAAGTGTACAGCGGGGGCAACACCTATTATCAGACGTATGAAAAAGGGATAAAAACAAGTGAATTAACAATTACCGGGAAAACACGGAAAAAAGGAACAAAAGTCCATTTTCTGCCCGATGCCGGAATATTTACGTCCACCGAGTATAAATACGAAATTCTGGTTCGCCGTCTGCGGGAACTGGCTTTTTTAAACAAAGGCATCCGTATTGATCTGGCCGACGACAGAAGCGATCAGAAAGACAGCTTTCTGTACAAGGGCGGCATTGTATCATTTGTAAAATATTTAAACCGCCGGCACACGCCCATCCACAGAGAAATATTTATTGAAGGTGAAAAAAACGACGTTCAGATTGAAGTGGCCCTGCAGTATAACGATACGTTTAAAGAAAAAATATTTTCATTCGCTAATAATATTAATACGATAGAAGGTGGTTTTCATCTTATCGGGTTTAAAGCGGCCCTGACCCGGACACTGAATAATTACGCGAGTAACGGGAACCTGCCTAAAAACCTGAAAGTTAAAATTACCGGAGATGACGTCCGGGAAGGGTTGACGGCGGTCATCAGTATCAGAATCATGAATCCCCAGTTTGAAGGTCAGACAAAAACAAAGCTGGGAAACAGCGAAGTCAAGGGGCTGGTGGAATCGCTGGTCAATGAAAAACTCAGCATGTTTCTGGAAGAAAACCCTTCCGTGGCCAAAAAAATTATTTCCAAGTCGGTGGATGCAGCGCGGGCGCGGGATGCGGCCAAACGAGCCCGGGACATGGCCCGGAGCAAAGGCGCGCTGATCGATGCCACTCTGCCCGGAAAGCTGGCTGAATGTCAGATATCCGATCCGAGCATGCGCGAAATATACCTGGTTGAGGGAGATTCCGCCGGCGGCAGCGCCAAGCAGGGAAGGGACCGTAAGTTTCAGGCGATCCTGCCGCTGCGGGGTAAAATTTTAAATGTTGAAAAGGCGCGCTTTGACCGGATTTTAAAAAGCGAGGAAATTAAAAATATTATCACCGCGCTTGGCACCGGCGTGGGTACCGAGGAATACGATATTGAAAAAATCAGGTACCAGAAAGTCATTATCATGACGGATGCGGATGTGGACGGATCCCACATCCGGACCCTGCTTCTGACCTTTTTTTTCAGACAGATGCCCGAAATTATCGAAAAAGGATACCTCTATATTGCCCAGCCGCCCTTATACAAAGTAGGAAAAGGGAAAAATGAAATTTATTTAAAAAACGACCTGGGATTCAAGGACTATATTCTCAAGCGAATCTGCGAAAAGAAAAATATTCGGATTGGAAACAACGGCACCGTTTTATCCAATCACCAGCTTTATCTTTTTATCGGTGACCTGTCCGATTATATGAGCAGTATCAATAAAATGAGAAATCGAGGAATCGCCAGAGATCTGGTGGAGCAGCTGATCCATGCGGGCGTGGAAAACAAAAAATTTCTTGGAAATAAAGAAAAAATGGACGGGCTGGTACGGAAGCTGACGGATAATGACTATCTGGTTGAGCCGCCGGCGTATAATGACGAGCGGGGCGTTTACGAAATTACAGTCACGCCGTCTCAGGCAATTAGAGAGAAAGCGCTGCTGGATGAAGAACCCATTGTTCCGGAACAGCCGGTCAAAATCGGCAAATCATTTGTCTATTCCAGGGATTATCAGAACTGTCTGATGATATCCAAAAGAATAGCCGGCAACAACAAGGCCCCGTTTGGCGTTTTTTCGCCAGACAAAAAAGAAGATGTGATCGTTCTGGATAACAAGGAAAAGCTGCTTGAGCACCTCATCGAAGAAGGAAAAAAGGGCGTGGCCGTGCAGCGGTATAAAGGTCTGGGCGAAATGAACCCGCATCAGTTATGGAACACCACCATGAACCCGGGAAAGAGAACGCTGCTTAAAGTGCGCGTTGAAGACGCTGTTGACAGCGATGAAATTTTTACCATTTTGATGGGCGAAGAGGTGGAGCCGAGACGGGAATTTATTCAAACCAATGCGCTGGATGTGAGCACACTTGATATATAATAATTAAAAACAGGGAAACCCGGCCATGAGAATCATCGAGCCCTATATTGATATATTGTATATGCCCGCGGGTAACACCATTGTCGAACACCTCGAACTGGCTGCCCGGACCTGCTACAAATCCGAGGATAAAATAAGGGAAGGGTCCGCGGCCGCGCTTTTAAAGGGGTTGATCAAGTCCGGGCACCACAGCATCCTCGAACATATCAGCATCAGTGTGCGGATTGTCTGCGACCGGGGAATCACCCACGAGATTGTCCGGCACCGGCTCTGTTCCTTCAGCCAGGAAAGTACGCGTTACGCCAACTATGCCAGGGAAAAGTTCGGCCGGGAGATCACCGTCATCCGGCCGTTTTTCTGGGCGCCGGATTCGGAAGCATACCGGTTGTGGGAAACAGCCATGCAGGCGGCCGAAAAAACGTATCTTGATATGACGGAAAAAGGCATCTCGGCCCAGGAAGCCCGGAGCGTTTTGCCCAACAGCCTTAAAACCGAGATCATTGTCACGGCCAACATCCGGGAATGGCGTCATATTTTCAATCTGCGCTGCAGCCGGGCCTCGCATCCCCAGATCCGGCAGATCATGTTGCCCCTTCTGGGGGCTTTTCATCAGAGAATAACGGTGCTATATGAGGACCTTTGGGAAAAATACAAAAAAGATATCGAGACCTTTAACCAGACCGCCCCAGTCAGGGTCGCGTAGCATAATCGTTTGTCTAAAAAAGAGAAACGGGTGAACGTATGATGAAAGACATCTTTTTCAGTTCCTGGGAAGGGAAGGTGGTGGATAACCGGGGAAAAGAACTGGCGGATTTTGATCCGGTTCAACATGTCGATCTCCCCGAATATTTTAAAGCCGACCTGAAAATCCGGGCGCTCATCGGCTGGTACGGGATTGTTTTGCGGGACCAGACGGTGAATATTGTCGATTTATGCCGTGCCTACATGGAAGCGGTTCACCAGCATTCTTGCGGCAAGTGTGTGCCCTGCCGCCGGGGAACGGGCATTATGGCTCAGGCCCTGACCCGTATCTGCCGGGGCGAGGGAAAAACAGCCGACCTGGCCACCCTGAAAACCCTGGCCGAAACGGTCAGTCAGACCGCCAAATGCGATATCGGACAATCCGGTCCCCTGCCGCTGCTGGATGCGCTGGCGCACTTCAAAGAGGAATTCAGTCGGGCGGTTTCCACTGGAACATCTCCCGACACCGGTAATGGTTACCGATCCATGAAAACCGCGCCGTGTATCGATGCCTGTCCCATTCACCTGGATATTCCCACCTATGTGGAGCGGATTAAGGAAGGGAAGTTCCAGGAATCTCTCGATATTATTCGGGAACGGCTGCCCCTGCCGGGTATTTTAGGCAGGGTCTGCGTCCGGCCCTGTGAAGAACACTGCCGCCGCGCGAATCTCGACAAACCGATCTCCATAAAATATCTCAAACGGTTTGTATCCGATCACGAACTGGCCCTGAAGAAAAATCCGGATTATCAAATAGAGCCATCGCAAAAAACCGGCAAGGTAGCCATTGTCGGCGCCGGTCCGGCGGGCATCACCTGCGCCTATCACCTGGCGCGCCGGGGGCATCAGGTGACCGTTTATGAAAGACTCGGAGAGCCGGGCGGAATGTCCGCCATGGGCATTCCGGATTATCGGCTGCCCCGCCCCATCTTGAGACGGGAGGTGGCGCAGGTTCAACAAATGGGCGTTGAGATCAGATACAACACCAAAATCGGACAGGATGTCCTGCTGGCGGATCTGGTGGATCAGTGCGATGCCGTTTTCATCGGCGTCGGCGCCCAGGGCAGCAGTTCCATGCGCGTCAAGGGCGAGGATGACGGTTACAAGGGGTTTATTCCCGGTGTTCAATATCTTCTGGATATCAACGAAGGGCGCGATCCATACCCGGATGGCAAAAGAGTAGTGGTCATCGGCGGCGGGAATGTGGCCATCGATTGTGTGCGCTGCTCGTTTCGGATCGGCAAGGAAGATGTCAACCTGGTCTATCGGCGCACCCGGAATGAAATGCCGGCGGACGAGGTTGAGATAGTCGATGCCGAAGAAGAAGATGTCCAGTTTCACTTTTTAACCACACCGGTAAGGATCATCGAGGAAAACGGGGTGGTCACCGGGCTGGAATGCATCCGCATGGAACTGGGCGAACCGGACAAAAGCGGCCGCCGCCGGCCGGTACCCGTCAAGGGGTCCGAGTTTATTTTCGACTGTGATACGGTCGTACCGGCCATCGGGCAGCGAACCGATATGTCTTTGCTGGACGGGGTAGACGGGATTGACACCACCCCCTGGGGAACGCTCGTGGTTGACGAGGTGACGAAGCAGAGCACCCATGAAAAGATTTTTTCCGCCGGTGACTGTGAGACGGGTCCGGGGGCGCTGATTACAGCCTGCGCCGGGGGAAAACGGGCGGCGGAGAGCATTGACTGTCTGATCAACGGCAAACCGTTGTCACCCGGCAAAAACGAGCATTTTGACCAGATTTTCAAAAAGGTTCCGGTTTACGATCCGAATGAAGAGATGCCCATGCCCGGAGGGCAGGATCGGAAAGAGTTGGAAATGCTGCCGCCGGATACCCGGAAGTACTCTTTTGCGGAAGTTGAAAAAGGGTTTCCCAACAGGGATGCCATTGCCGAAGCCCGTCGGTGCCTGCGCTGCTATCGGGTGGCCACGGTGGCGGTTTAGACGCGTTTAGTCAGCCCCGGCCTTGTTATTATTCGGGAAGGGAAGTGGCTTGAGTTTCCCCCGGGGGTAACCATGCGCGGCCGCCAGTTTTTTTAACTGGGTGATCCGCCGGGCATTTTCCGGGTGGGACGAGAAAAAATGGCCCCATCCGGCGGTGGCGTGGCTTTTTTCCATTTTCGAAAAAAAACGGGTCGCCCCGGCGACATGTCCAAAGTCACAATAAAGGGAATCCAGGCCATATGCATCGGCCTGGCTTTCCTGCTGGCGGGAAAACCCCATCTCGGTCAGATTCAACCCTTTTGACAACAGATCGCTCACCGCGTTATCCGATCCAAGAAGCATCGCCGATATACTCAGTAGAACCAGTCCCCGTCCCAGTTTCCGCAGGTGATCCCGATGCGCGATATGCCCGAGCTCGTGGCCCAGAATAAAAATCAGCTCATTTTCCGAAGAAACCGATGTCAAAAGGCCGGTAAAAACAAGGATATGTCCGCCGGGAAAGGCGGCCGCATTAATCTGGCTGGATTGAATGATGTGGACCTTGATGTCGTAGGGCAGATGGGTGCAGCGCGCCTGGAGATCATCAACCAGCGCCTGGACATACAGCCGCTGGTTCCGGGTGTCTTCCGAATCCTTAAATGAGTGAACAAACGGGCTGGCTATCTTTTTCTCAAGTGCGGGTGAAATCCGGGGCGTTATCATGTCCACGGCCAGCCCGAGCAGGATGTAAACCCCGACACCGATAACCAGCAGGCCGCCCACCAGGACGGCCAGTTCCTTCAGCGGAGATACAGGCGTCACATTAACATTGGCCGCAAGACGCCGGGGCGTATATTTCATCAGGCCGCCCGGGAGAGGGTGACGGCGCAGACTTTATATTCCGGAATACCGGAGATTGGGTCCAGCTCGGCGTTGGTTAACCTGTTGGCTGCAGCCTGAGCAAAATGAAACGGAATAAAGACCGTTCCCGAAACCGCTTTTTCAGATATGGCAATCCGGGCGGTGATTTTTCCCCGGCGCGAGGCGATGTCGACCTGGTCGCCGTCGGCAACATCAAAACGCCGGGCATCCGCAGCGGTAATTTCCACAAAACAGTCGGGAACCCGTTCGTTTAAGCCATCTGATTTCATCGTCATCGTACCGGTGTGGTAGTGGTAGAGTACGCGGCCGGTCGTCAGGTAGAGCGGGTAGGCGTCATCGGCCTGTTCGGCGGGCGGCGCCCAGTCGATGCCGTGAAAGACGCCCTTCCCGGACGAAAATTTATCTACATGAAGGATCGGGGTCCCGGGGTGGTCTTCAATGGGGCAGGGCCAATGGAGACCTTCCTGTTCAATGCGGCCGTAGGTAATACCGGCATACGACGGGGTCACGGTGCGGAGCTCCTCAAAAATCGCTTCGGCGCTGTCCAGCCCCATATTATATCCCATACGGGCCGAAATATCGGCGATAATGCGCCAGTCGTCCCGGGCGTCGCCTGGCGGGTTGACCGCTTTGCGCACCCGCTGCACCCGGCGTTCGGTGTTTGAGAACGTGCCGTTCTTTTCGGCAAAACAGCATGACGGCAGTATGACATCGGCTTTGCGGGCGGTTTCGGTCATGAAAATATCCTGGACCACGAGAAAATCGAGATTATCGAAGCTTTTTTCAGCATGGTTCAGATCCGGATCGGAAACCAGCGGGTTTTCACCAATAACGTAAAGCGCCTTGAGCGTGCCATCGTGGGCCGCGGGAACCATCTGGGTGACCTTCATGCCCGGTTTATCGGGCAGGCCGGTGACCGCCCAGGCCGATTCCATTTTGGCGCGCAGCTGGGGATCGATCACTTTCTGGTATCCGGTATACACATCGGGCAGGCCGCCCATGTCGCAGGCGCCCTGAACATTGTTTTGTCCGCGCAGCGGATTTACGCCGCCGCCTTCAACACCGAGGAAACCGCACAGCATGGCCAGGTTGGCCAGGGATTTGACGTTGTCCGTGCCCGAGGTATGCTGGGTGATCCCCATGCAGTAGAGAATGCTGCCGACCCGGGCGCCGGCGTACATCCGGGCGGCGGCTTCAATCTGATCCGCTGGAATGCCGGTGATTTTTTCCACGTGGGACGGCGTATATTTTTCGACCGTTTGCCTGAGCTCGTCAAACCCCACGGTGCGCGTGTCGACAAAATCATGGTTGTAGAGATCATCCCGGATAATCACATGGATCATTCCATTGATCCAGGCCACATCGGTACCCAGGTTGGGGCGCAGGTACTGGTGGGCAAACCCGGATATTTTGATTCGCCGGGGATCGATGACGATCAGCCGGGCGTTGTTATAATGAACGGCCCGTTTGACGAAGCTCGAAAGCACGGGATGGTTTTCCGTGGTGTTGGACCCGGTAATGAGGATAACATCGGCTTTTTCGATACAGGCGATGGTGTTTGTCATGGCGCCACTTCCAAATGCTGCGGCCAGACCGGCCACGGTGGAGCTATGTCAGAGCCGGGCGCAATGATCGACATTGTTGGTTTTCAACACCGCCCGGGCGAATTTCTGGGCAAGGTAGTTTTCTTCATTGGTGATCCGCGCTGAAGTGAGCACACCGATACTGTCCGGGCCATGCTGGTCCCCGATCTGTCCCAGGCGCCCGGCAACCAGATCCAGGGCCTCGTCCCATCCGGCCTCGGTAAACTCGCCGTTTTTACGGATGAGCGGCCGGGTGAGCCGTTCGGGTGAATGGATAAAGTCAAATCCAAACCGTCCCTTGACGCACAGGCTGCCGTTGTTGGGGTTTTTTTCAGCACCGGTGACCTTGACGACCCGGTCGTTCTGGACATGCAGGTTGAGTTGACAGCCCACGCCGCAATAGCTGCAGGTGGTCTGGACCTTTTTGACATCCCAGGGCCGGACGTGGTAGCGGGCGTTTTTTTCAACGAGTGCCCCCACCGGGCAGGCTTGAACACATTCGCCGCAGAAAACGCAGTCGGAATCCTTCAGGGGGCGGTCCCCCGGAGTGATGATTTTGGTTCGGGCGCTCTGATACCCGAAGTCGATGGCATTGTTTACCTGGACCTCGTTACAGGCCTGGACGCAGCGCCCGCACTGGACGCAGCGTGAAAAGTCCCGGACGATAAACGGGTTGACCGTTTCCATGGGATACGGGCAGGGCAGCCGTTCAACCCCTTCTCCGGAAACCTGATACCGGTAGGCCAGATCCTGAAGGCGGCAATCCCCCCAGACCGGGCAGAGTTCAGCGGCATCGTCTGCTTCGTGCACCGTCATCTGAAACCGGGCCCAGTCACTGCCGGCCGATCCGCGGATGGCGCAATTGTGGTTGCCGGCGGACAGCATCATCTGGATAATGAGACGCCGGGCATCGACAACCCGGACCGATTCGGTCTGAACATCCATACCATCGGCCGCCGGTGTGTTGCAGGACGGCAGCAGGTTTCGGGCACCGGTCACTTCGACGACGCAGACCCGGCAGACACCGCTGGGCATGGCCCGTTTCAGGTGACAGAGGGTCGGAATATCGATGCTGTTGCGCCGGGCCACCTCCAGAATGGTTTCGCCGGGGGTAAACGCAAAGGGGTTGCCGTTAATGGTAATCGAGCGTTGAGATTCCATGGGGCGTACGCTCCTTGAGTTGAAAGGGTATGAAAATCCGGCGAAATATTCTGTTCGCCGCGGATACTGAAAGCTGTGTTGATCAAAGAATTCATTTAGATGAATTTGGTTGATTTGTCAACGGATCGGATTGAATAAAGCGGGATTTTACCGGGTTACGGAACGGCAGTTTTTATGAAAAAGGAAGGTATACCACCAGCTGATAAAGAGGGTTCCACAGAGGCTGCCGGCGAAGTCAGCGACGAAATCAAAAAAATCCGCCGTACGGAAAGGAACGAAGCTCTGGTGGATTTCGTCGCTTAATCCGTATGCGGCGGCAGACAGGAGGCTGACCCACCAGAGGGCCCGCGAAGCGGCCGGCAGACGGGATGCATGGTGAAAGGCCCGATAGAAAAGAAAGCCCAACACCATCCAGGCGCAGAAGTGAAGCAGCTTGTCGATCCCGAAAAGCGGCGGGATGACATCGGGGATCGGCCGTGATGATTCGTAAAAGATCAACAGGCAGAAGCCGGCCACCGGGCCCCAGTATGCCAGCAGGCGTTTAATCGGAAAAAATCTCCATATCCAGTGACCGGCTCCGGATATGGGCCGTGGCCTGCCGGACAAAGGTCTCCCGGTCGATCCCCTGACGGACCTTTCCATCGAGGGTCCGGACGGAAAATGTCCCCGCTTCTTTTTCCCTGGGCCCCAGGGTGACGATCAGGGGAATATACTGCAGCTGCGCTTCCCGTATTTTTCGATTGAGGCTTTCCGAGCGGTCATCGACTTCCATGCGCAGGCCGGTATCGGCCAGAGATGCCATGACATCCCGGGCCCAGGGCGCCAGGTCGTCGTTGATCGGCAGGAAGATCGCCTGGACCGGCGCCAGCCAGAGGGGGAACTTGCCGGCGAAATGCTCGATCAGAATCCCGAGAAAGCGTTCAATGGAGCCGAAAATCGTCCGGTGGATCATAATGGGGCGGTGTTTTTCATTGTCGGCGCCGATATACGACAGGTCGAACCGTTCGGGCAGCGACATGTCGAGCTGGATGGTGGCGCACTGCCAGGTGCGGCCCAGGGCGTCTTTGATATGAACGTCAATCTTGGGACCGTAAAAAGCACCGTCGCCCTCGTTGAGCTGAAAATCCTGTCCGTAGGCGATCAGAGCCGACCGGAGCCCTTCCGTGGCTGTTTCCCACTGGGCGTCGGTGCCGATGGATTTTTCCGGCCGGGTGGACAGTTCGAGCAGAAAGCCGAGGCCGAAGGTTTTGTAGATCCGGCTGACCAGGTTGAGGACCCCGAGGATTTCATCCTTGATCTGATCCGGGGTCATGAAGATATGGGCATCGTCCTGATGGAAGGCCCGCACCCGGAAGAGACCGGACAGCACACCGCTCAGTTCGTGGCGGTGGACCAGGCCGATCTCGGCGGCGCGGATCGGCAGATCGCGGTAGGAATGGGGGCTGTTGTTGAAAATCAGCATCCCGCCGGGGCAGTTCATCGGTTTGATGGCATAGTCGTCCGCGTCGATCTCGGTGAAATACATGTTTTCCCGGTAGTTTTCCCAGTGGCCGCTCTGCTCCCACAATACGCGCTTGAGGATAATCGGTGTTTTGGTTTCCACGTAGCCGGCCGCCAGATGGGCCGCGCGCCAGTAGTCAAGCAGTGCATTCCAGACCGCCATGCCCTTGGCATGGAAAAACGGCATTCCCGGCGCCGCGTCGTGGAAGCTGAACAGGTCGAGGGCGGCGCCGATTTTGCGATGGTTGCGCTTTTGCGCCTCTTCGAGGAATGTCAGGTATTTCTTCAGGTCTTTTTTGTCGAAAAAAGCCGTTCCGTAAATCCGCTGGAGCTGGGCCCGGGTCTGATCGGCGCGCCAGTATGCGCCGGAGACTTTCATTAATTTGAACGCCCGGATAAAGCCGGTGTGCGGGACATGCGGTCCCCGGCACAGATCGGTAAAATCATCCTGTTTGTAAAAAGAGATGGTCCCGTCGGTCAGGTCTGTGATCATCTCGACCTTGTATGGTTCATCCCGGTAAAATTCGAGAGCATCGGCTTTGGACACCTCCCGCCGGACAATGGGAATTTTGGCTTTGACGATTTTTTTCATCTCAGCCTCGATTTTTTTAAAATCGTCTCTGGACACCGGCGGCATGTCGATGTCGTAGTAGAAGCCGTCTTCCACCACCGGCCCGATGGTAAGTTTTGCCTCTTTGTATAGGCGCATGATTGCCTGCGCCATGACATGGGCCGCGCTGTGGCGCATGATGTCAAGGCCTTCGGGATCCCGCGTTGTAATCAGACGGACAGCCGCGTCATGATCGATGGTGTGATCCAGGTCGACCAGAACACCGTCGAGCGCCATGGCCACCGTGTTACGGGCCAGGCCCTCGGAAATGCTTTTCGCGATATCCAGCCCCGAAAGAGGGGCGTCAAACCGCTTGATACTGCCATCGGGAAGGGTGATAGAGATCATGTTTTTTTCATATCCGGATAAAAGGGTTGTTGAATTTACGGGAAAAATGGATTCCCGGGTTGTAAAGTTCAGAAATTAAGGTATATATTGCCGCTGGTCAAGGGAAAAGTCCCATACTGTTTCATAATGTCCGATACACATGACCGAAACTGAAAAAATGATCGATTATAACTATATATCTGATAATGACGCCCTTAAAAAGGCGGTGGCCAGCCTGAGCGGCACGGATGCGCTGGCAGTGGATCTGGAAGCCGATTCCATGTACCACTATCATGAGCGGGTCTGTCTGATCCAGATGGCCCAGAATGGCCGCACCTGGGTCATTGATCCCCTGGAAGTGGACGACATGACTCCGCTGGCGGCGGTTTTTGCCGATGAGTCGACGGAAAAGTTTTTTCACGGCGCCGATTACGATATCCGGTCCCTTTACCGGGACTTCGGCATCGAGATCAACAACCTGTTTGATACCGAGCTGGCCAGCCGGTTTCTGGGTGTGGCCCAGACAGGGCTGGCCAGTGTATTATCGACGCGGTTCAATATTCAGGTGGAGAAAAAATATCAGAAAAAAGACTGGTCCGTGCGGCCGTTGCCGTTGGATATGATCGCGTATGCGGCCGGGGATGTGATTTATCTCCACGAACTGGCCCGCCAGTTGAAAGCCGAGTTGAAAGCCGCCGGCCGGGATCGATGGGTTGACGAAGAATGCCGGCGCCTGACCCGGGTGCGGCCCGCCGAAAACAACCACAACCCCTTCTTTTTACGGTTTTCCGGCGCCGGGCGGCTGGACCGGCGGAGCCTGGCTGTGCTGGAAGCGGTCCTGGTGCTTCGGGACCGGATAGCGATGCAAAAGGACCGGCCTGTTTTCAAGATTATGAGCAGCCGGGCGATGCTTCGCCTGGCCGTGGAAAAACCGATGACGGTGGCGGCGCTGAAACAGGGCCGGATTCTCAGTGACAGACAGATGGCCATGTATGCGGCGGATATCGTGACAGCGATCCAGGCCGCCATGGACCTGGCGCCGGGGGATCTGCCGGTGTATCCGCGCAATCAAAAACCGCGCCCCGACCCGAGTCTGGCCGGCCGGATAAAGGCCCTTAAAAACCAGCGCGAGGCCATGGCGGATTCCCTGAATATGCCGGCCGGACAGCTGATTAACAATACCCTGCTGACGGCGGTGGCGGTGGCCAGACCGGTGGATAAAACCGCCCTGGCGGCGGTCGAGGGAATTCGTAACTGGCAGGTGGAGGCGCTGGGAGACGCGTTGATTGCGGCCCTGTCGCCGGATAAGAATCAACGGAAAGGATAATACATGGCAGTGGCAGAAGAAACCCCGCTGGCGGGATTCCAGAAAAAATATCTGCGCGGCCGGGCGCACGGTCTGAAACCGGTGGTGATGGTGGGGCAGAAAGGGGCGAGCCCGGCCCTCTTCGCCAGTATCGAAACGGCGCTGACCGATCATGAACTGATTAAAATCCGTTTTGTTGATCATAAAGACCATGCCGCCAAAGAACAGATTATTGCTGCGATCGCTGACCGGACCGGTGCCCGGATTGCCGGAACCATCGGCCATACGGCCGTTTTTTTCCGGCCGCATCCCGATCCGGACAAACGCCGGATCGATCTGCCCCGGAAAAACCCCGCCTGACCGGTGGATGGCCGATTTCCGGCGGGCCGATCATTCCGCTTCCCGGTACCCGTCGACCGGAAAAAGCAGAAGAGGGCGCCATGACGGCATCACGTGAAAAAAATCGTTCGTTTGTTTCCGGAGAGTGGACCCTCGAGGGATTATACGACGGACAGTCGCTGCGCCGGGGGGCGGTCATCACGCATCCACACCCGCTGTACGGCGGAGATATGTTCAATCCGGTCGTGGACACCATCCGGAAGAGCTATCGTCAAAAAGGATATACGACGCTGCGGTTTAATTTCCGGGGCACGGGAAACAGTCAGGGTCAATACGACGACGGGACCGGCGAACAGGCAGACGTGCGGGCGGCGGTGGCACTGTTGCGGGCGGACGGCATTACCACCATCGCACTGGCCGGGTACTCTTTCGGCGCCTGGGTGAATGCCGGGGCGGTGGCTTCCGGCCTGGCCGTTGACGGCATGACGATGGTATCGCCTCCGGTGGCCATGCTGGATTTTGGAGATATTGGCGCGCTGTCGCCCCTGAACCGGGTGATCACCGGGGGCCGGGACGACATTGCACCGCCCGCGCAGGTCGAAAAAATGATCGGCAGATGGCAGTCCGGCTGCCGGGTGACGGTCATTGAATCGGCGGATCATTTTTACAGCGGCTGCCTGTCCGATCTCACCGAAAAACTGGGGCGGCAATAGCGCCCGGAAAAGAACAGTGAAGTACGGATTCGGACAGGGAAGAACAGAATAGCGGTAACACGTCAATCTTATATGGCCGGTGCCGGACTGCTGCGCCGCTGTCTGAACCTTCGATAATTGAAAGCCCGCATCCTTTTTTTAACGCCACGCAGTGTCAGGGTTCGGCACGATAAGACGATTGACATCAAGACGACCGGTCATATATTTAATGTATCCATGAGAAAAGAAAACGTCAGAGAAAAAATTTTGCAAAGCGGATCCACGCTTATCTACCGCAACGGGTATAACGGAACGGGTATCAAGCAGATTACGGATGCCGCCGGTATCCCCAAGGGATCGTTTTACAATTATTTCAAAAGCAAGGAAGCATTTGTCATCTCTGCGCTCGATTACATGGAGCAGCAGAGTATGAAAAAAATGAGATCCAGTCTCAGCGATGAATCGAAACGGCCGCTGGAACGGATTATCGGTTTTTTTACGGGCATGGTTGAAAAAAACACCCATGAGCACAAATTCAAACAGGGGTGTTTCCTTGGAAATCTCAGCCAGGAAATGGCTGATGTCAACGCAACCATTGGCAGAAAGATCGATTATATCTTCAAAAACTTTACGGCCGCCTTATCCCGATGCTTACGTGAGGCCCAAAGCCGGGGAGATATTCGGAGTGACTGTGATATCGATCAACTGGCCGAATTTATATTCAACAGCTGGGAGGGGGCGTTGATACGAATGAAGGCCAGTCGAAATGCCCGCCCGCTGACCGCGTTTATGGATATTTTGGCAGGCGTGCTGCTGAAATAAGCGGCAGATAATTTTTTAAAATTAGCAAGACGACCGGTCGTCTTGTAACTGCAAAAACACAGGAGCACTCCAATGAAAAATAATCAACTGATGACACCGTTTACCCTAAAATCACTGTCGTTATCCGGCCGTGTTGTCATGGCACCCATGACACGAAGCCGATCGCCGCATAATATTCCCGGGCCGGATGTGGCCCGGTATTACCGTCGCCGGGCTGAAAACAACGTGGCCCTGATTATTACCGAGGGGACCATTGTCGATCCATCCGGCCATGCCTACCCGGATGTACCGAATTTTTACGGAAAAAAGGCATTACAGGGGTGGAAAAAGGTGGTCGAGCAGGTGCACGACGCGGGCGGTAAAATTTTCCCCCAGTTGTGGCATGCCGGTAGTGTCCGCACCATGGGGATGCCGCCGGATCCCCGGGTACCTGGATATGCACCGTCATCGATATTACATCCATCTATTAAAGAGGGAGACCGACCCAGGGAGATGTCGGTAAACGATATTGATGCGGTCATCTCTGCGTTTTCACAGGCCGCATATGAAGCCAGACAGATTGGATTTGATGGTATCGAGCTTCATGGCGCCCATGGGTACCTGATCGATCAGTTTTTCTGGGACCGGACCAACCATAGAACGGATGCTTACGGGGGGAAGAAATTGGCCCGGAGAACCCGGTTTGCCGTGGATTTGATCCGGGCGGTTCGGGAAAAAACCGGGGCCGATTTTCCTGTCTGCCTGCGGTTTTCCCAATGGAAACTGGGCGATTATAAAACCAAACTGGCTCAGACGCCGAAAAAGCTGGAGATGTTTCTGGCGCCGCTGGTAGATGCCGGTGTGGATATTTTCCACTGCAGCACACGGCGGTTTTTTGACCCCGAGTTTTCGGATTCTGATTTAAACCTGGCCGGCTGGACCAAAAAGATCACCGGTAAGCCGGTTATTTCCGTAGGAAGTGTCGGCCTCAATACCGATTTTATCAGCAATCGGCTATCCCCGGAAAAAAGTGTGACCGGTGGTTCGGAAAAAACAATTCAATACCTGCAGGAACGGCTAGCGCGAAACGAGTTTGATTTAATCGCCGTTGGCAGAGCACTTTTGGCCGATCCAGAGTGGGCCACGAAGGTAATCGATGATCGCTTCGATGAAATCGACACCTTTACGATGGAGAGTTTGAATACTTTATCTTGATTTTCCATAAAGGAGAAGAGGTGTGAAATTACAGGAAAAAATGGATGCCTATAAAAAGGAAATGCAGGCCCGGGCCCCCAGGGAAGCGCTTGATATTATGCATCAGGCCACTGAAACGCTCCGCCAGTCCGGTATTTTAAAAAGCGTTGTCAAGCCGGGTGACCCGGCTCCATCATTTCGTCTTGAAAACACATCGGGTGATGTGATCAGCATGGGCGACTTGCTATCAAAGGGACCACTGGTGGTGTCGTTTTATCGCGGCAAATGGTGACCATACTGCAATTTAGAGCTGGACGCTCTAGAAAGAGCCGCCGACGGATTCATCTCTCATGGCGCATCGCTCGTCGCTATTTCCCCCCAGGCTGTCGCGTTTAACCGGGCCATGCAGGAGGAAAAGAACCTGACCTTTGAAATATTCAGTGATCCGGGAAATGAAATCGCTGAAAATTACGGAATCAAATATCAGATGCCGAAAGATCTGATCAACGTGTACACCCGGTTTGGGATCGATATCCCGGCACATAACGGAGATGATTCCTGGACCCTGCCCCTGCCGGCAAGGCTGATTATCGATCCGAATGGCATTGTTGTCGATGCCGAGATTGGCGTGGATTATACGGTGCGACCTGATCCGATGGATACGCTGGAAAAACTGAAAGCATTTGTGGGCGGACACCCCCCGGCATGACCATGAGGACCCAATGGAAACAGAGAAACAATATGGTCAAACACCGACAGAAAAGGCGATGGTCATGGCTTCGAGCTTAAAACAGACCTTTCCGGAACTGTCCAGTGCCCGGTGCTGTTGTTCAAATGCCACGGGGTGTTTTTACTAGGCCGCTGCTCGAAACAGCAGGCTTTCTTGAAAAGCAGTGAAATGATATGATAAAATTATAAGCCGCGCAGCGGAATCAAATATATTATCGAGATCGGTGCCAGAATGGACAGAGACGGGACGGGGCAACCACCAGGCGAGTTTGACGTCACCTGTATCAATAAAAAATTCGGGGCCTACCGGGCGTTATGCGATGTGTCCTTTTCCGTGGTCTCCGGAGAGATCCTCGGCCTGATCGGCCCCAATGGCGCCGGGAAAACAACTCTGCTCGAATGTATCACCGGGCTGCTGCCGGTGACGGCCGGGACGGTTTCCCGGAAGGGGCGGCCGCTGTCCATCGACGCGCGCAAAGCCGTTTTCTGGTACCTGCCCGACGCCATCCTGCCTTTTTCCCGGCAGCGGGTCGCCACGACACTGGTGTTTTTTGATAAAATTACCGGCGCCGGCCGCGACCGCCACGATTATCTGGTCCACCGGCTGGACCTCACGCCGGTTTTAAACAAATCCTTCAGCGCCCTGTCCAAGGGATACCGGCGCCGGGTTCTGCTTGCCCTGGCGCTTATGGGACGCCCGCCGGTACTTCTGCTCGACGAGCCGTTTGACGGTCTGGATCTGCGCCAGACGCTGGGGGTGATGGATCTGCTCCGCGATTGCCGGGCGGGGAAGACAATGATCCTCTCGATTCACCAGTTGACAGAGGCGGAAAAGATCTGTGACCGGTTTCTCCTGCTTGGCCAGGGGCGACTGCTGGGGATCGGCACACTGGCGGATCTGCGCCGGCAGACCGGCCTGAGCGGACGGGCGGGGCTGGAGGAGGTGTTTCTTGCCCTTACCTGATTCATTCCCGGAACCCTGCCGGCCGGGGCATCCGGCCCGCCAGATGCTGGTCCAGGAAATACGCGGGCTGGCGGCTTCACCCGCGCCCTGGATCCTGTTTGTCGTTGTATCGCTGCTTGTGGGGTACAGTTTTATTCAGGCGGTGGATCTTTTTGCACGGGCCAGCCGGACCGCCCGGTCGTATCCGGAACTGGCCGCGGGGATGAATCCGCTGGACGGAATTTTTGTGCCGACCTTCGGGGCCTATTATCTGGCCCAGACGCTGCTTCTGCCTTTTGTCGCTATCCGGCTGATCGGCCTGGACAAGCAGAGCGGCGTGCTCAAGCTGCTGCTGCAGCTTCCCCTGTCACCAGTGTTGCTCGGCGGCCTGAAAATACTGGCCATGGGCATTGTCTGGGGAATCAGCATGATACCGGCTGGACTGGCGCTGATCATGTGGCAGGCGCAGGGGGGGCATGTATACTATCCGGAAATCGCCGGCCTGATTCTCGGTCATGGCCTGTATGCCCTGACGGTAATTACCCTGGCCATGTTTGCCGCCGCCATCACCAATGCCCTGCCCACGGCGGCGATCTGCTGCCTGTCCGTGACGCTGGGGTCATGGGTGATTGATTTTGCCGCCGCCGGTCATGGCGGGCTTCTGGGGGCGCTGGGCGGGTTTTCTCTGACCAGCCGGCTGCGCGAATTTGAAACCGGGCTGCTTTCGTTATCCGGGGGAGCCGCCTTTCTGCTGCCGGCCCTTCTCTTTTTTAGCCTGACCGTCATATGGCTGCACCCCGGCCGGCGACCGGTTGTTAAGATCGGAAAATCTCTGGCGGTCACGGCGGGTCTGGCCATTGGCGCCTGGATCATCTGGGCGGTCCCCGGTTCCCTGGACGTTACCGAAAACCATCGGCACTCATTCAGCGTAACTGATACCAGGGCCCTGGGGCAATTATCGGAGCCATTGACGATCACCGTGCATCTTGATCCCCGGGACAGCCGGCTGCATGACCTGAGCCGGGACCTTCTGGGGAAGCTGCGGCGGAGCGTGTCGGATTTGAAAATAAAGATCGTATCGCCGGCGTCTGGCGGTATGTTCCAGGCTGCTGAAGATGATAAATATGGCCTGATCGAAATCACCTGTCATGGGAAAACCGATCAGAGCTATTCGAACAGCGCCGGGGAAATTCTACCGATCATCTACCATCTGGCCGGGATCCAGGTTGTTTCCGAAGCGGCACCGGTGTATCCGGGCTATCCGCTGGTAACGGATGCGGCCGCCGGCGGGTGGGGGTTTTACCTTCTGCTGCCGCTTCTGTTTGCGGGTGCCGGTATATACAGCTACCGGGGAAAGTGGTAGGCTTTACGTCGTCAAAATCGGCCGGGTGGTGTTGGCTTTGCTGATAACCCCTGTATGTGATGGAGGAATGCGCCATGAAAAAAAGAAGCAAAGCAGGCATGGGAATACTTGTTTTACTGTTTGTGATCGGTGGAAGTGTTTATCTGGTCAAGTTTCGCCCGGCCACCGCACCGTCGCAGCTTGAATATCTGGCCGATGCCGGGGCGGCGTCGATAACGCTGGTGGGTGCGGCCCGGGCCGATGAAGCCGCTCAGGGAAACAGAGGTGTCCGGCGGGAAAACGGATCGGTCATTTTTGATTTTTCCGGTGAAACCGTCGGCGCGCCGCCGAAATCTTTTTCCGCCGCCGTGGGCAACTGGATCATTGGCCGGGATGGCGAGAACACCGTCCTTGTGGTGGATGGCCGCAAGTGGCAGCGGGGGGTCGCTTCGGCGGGGCTGGCGGATAAGGCGCGGGCGCTGTACGGCGAGCGATACGCGGAGTTTCTCGATAATGTCACGGCCTATGCCTATTTCCCCTTTGCCGTGGCCGGCAGCGTGGATCATTTTACCAATGGTGAGGTGACGGTCCGGTTCAAGGCCATTGCCGGCCGGATCGACCAGGGGGCGGGAATTTTATTTGACCTGAAACCCGATGGCGACTACTATGCCCTGCGCGCCAATCCGCTGGAAAACAACCTGGTCCTCTGGCGTTACAGGCGGGGCCGCCGCAGTTCGGTGAGCTGGGTGCGGCATGTCAACACGCCGACGCGCAGGTGGCATACCCTTCGGCTG